>Ga0335077_10007814_pt1 | contig 13251 bp, 9 predicted proteins | sample Lox_Sample_31_FD_207151 | JGI IMG/M metagenome (GOLD analysis project Ga0335077, IMG submission 207151) | Soil microbial communities from Loxahatchee National Wildlife Refuge, Florida, United States - Lox_Sample_3.1 | ecosystem: Environmental > Terrestrial > Soil > Wetlands | place: USA: Florida... | reverse complement strand
CATGTTCAACGCCGCGCGGCTGGCGCGAATGAAGCCCACGGCCTTTCTCGTCAACACGGCGCGCGGCGGCATCATCGACGAAGCCGCGCTGCACAAAGCGCTCACCACGGGGGTCATCCGGGGCGCGGGACTGGATGTCTTCGATCGCGAGCCAACCGCGCCGGACAACCCGCTGCTCGACCTACCCAACGTGCTCACAGCACCGCACATGGCGGGCGTCACCAAGGAGTCCTTCGATCGCATGGCGATCGCGCTGGCGAACAATCTCCTCGATGCGCTCGACGGCAAACCCAACATGGATCATGTCGTCAACAAAGAGGTGTTCGGGCACCGTTGAACCTTGGGCACCGACGATCGAGCGTGCCCCGACCTGGCCGGAGGGTGATGTAGCGTGCCGCGTGTCCCGTTCCAGCAAGTAGACGTGTTCTCGGCGGTGCCGTTCCGAGGCAATCCGGTCGCCGTAGTTCTGGATGCCGATGGCCTGACCGGGGAGCAGATGCAGGCGATCGCGAATTGGACCAATCTGTCCGAAACGACCTTCGTCTGTACGCCCAGCACTGCGGGAGCCGACTACCGGCTGCGGATTTTCACGCCCAAGAGCGAGCTGCGCTTCGCCGGCCACCCGACCATCGGCTCCGCGCACGCGGTGCTGCGGCATGGCCTGAAGCCGAGGACGGAGGGGTTCCTGGTCCAGGAATGCGGTCAAGGGTTGGTCCGTCTGCGCATCGACGGCGAGCGCCTGTTCCTGGCGCTTCCGAAGCCGGTGCTGCGCGATGTATCTGCTGCACAGGTCAAGGAGCTGGCCGCCGCGCTTGGCATCGCTCCGGATGCGGTTCTGGCGCGAGCACTCATCGACGTGGGCGTAGCCTGGATCACGCTGCAGTTGACCGACGCCGAGCTCGTCCGCCGCCTGCAGCCCGATCTGGCGCGCATCGCGGCGCTCGACTCGGCTGGTGCCGTGGGTGTGACCGTATTCGGATTCGCAGCACCCGGACTGTCGCCCGCGATGGAAGTGCGTTCCTTCGCGCCCGCCGAGGGCGTGCCGGAGGACCCGGTATGCGGAAGCGGTAACGGCTGCGTCGCGGCGCTCGTGCGGCAGCAACGGCTGCTAGGGAGTGCAAGCTACGTCGCGGCCCAGGGCCGTTGCACGGGGCGGGACGGCCGCGTCGAAGTGCAGTTCGACGATGACGACAGCATCTGGCTCGGCGGCCATGCGGTGACCTGCGTGGATGGCATGTTGCAGACCTGATGTCGGCGCGCCCGCGCTTGGGCGATGCCGTGCCGACTCCTGTGCTATGGTTGAAGCCCGCTAACCGCTATCCGACGCCATGCCGATCGTTCCACGCATCGCAGAGCTTCACGGCGAGATGACCGCCTGGCGGCGGGACATCCATGCGCATCCCGAGCTCGGATTCGAGGAGCACCGCACGGCCGATGTCGTGGCAGCGAAGCTCGATGAGTTCGGGGTGGAGGTGCATCGCGGCATCGGGAAGACCGGTCTGGTGGGCGTGCTGCGCGCGGGGTCCTCGGAACGCAGCATCGGGTTGCGCGCCGAGATGGACGCGCTGCCCATCTACGAGGCGAATACCTTCGGACACCGCTCCCGCCATGACGGGAAGATGCACGCTTGCGGCCACGACGGCCATACCGCGATGCTGCTCGGCGCCGCGAAGTACCTGGCCGAGACCGAGCGCTTCGACGGCACGGTTCACTTCATCTTCCAGCCGGCGGAGGAAGGGATCGGCGGTGCGAGAGCGATGATCGAGGACGGGCTGTTTCGCCGCTTTCCGTGCGACGCGATCTTCGGCATGCACAATCGGCCGGGAATGCAGCTCGGCAAGTTCGCGGTGCGCTCCGGCCCGATGATGGCGGGCGGCGCGTTCTTCGACATCGACATCGAAGGGCGCGGTGCGCACGGCGCACGTCCCGAAGCGGGCATCGACCCCGTGCTCGCTGCGGCGCAGGTGACGGTCGCGCTGCAGAGTATCGTCTCGCGCAACGTCCGCCCGGTGGACACGGCCGTGGTGTCGGTGACGCAGATCCACGCGGGCGACGCCTACAACGTGATTCCCCAGCGCGCACGCCTCTCCGGGACAGCCCGAGCGTTCTCCGGAGAAGTGATGGATCTGATCGGACGCGGCCTGGTGCGCGTCGCCGAAGGGGTGGCTGCCGGATTCGGCGCTACGGCGCGAGTCGATTACCGCCCCATCTTCGCGCCGCTGGTGAACGACCCGAAGGAAGCGGATTTTGCCGCCGAGATCTGCGCCGAGATCGCCGGAGCCGGGAACGTCAAGCGCGATCCCGCGCTGATCATGGCTTCCGAGGACTTCTCGTTCATGCTCAACGAGGTGCCCGGCTGCTTCATCAACCTCGGCAACGGCGACGGTGAGGGCGCGTGCGAGGTGCACAACCCGTCCTACGACTTCAACGATCGAGCCCTGCCCTACGGTGCGAGCTTCTTCGTGCGCCTGATCGAGAAGCGACTTCCGCGCTAGAAGACGATCACGCCGCGCGCGTTCCTTCCGAGCTCGAGGTCGGCGAACGCCTGCGGCGCCTCGTCGATGCGGTAGCGCCGCGTAATCAGCTCGTCGAGCTTCAGCTTGCCGGCCAGGTTGAGCTGCAGCATGCGGGGGAAATCGATCTGCGGCACGCAGGATCCGAAGTAGCTCCCCTGCAGCGTCTTCTCCTCGAACACCATGCTCATCGACTTGAACGCGGTCGCATCCGCCGGGCGTGCGACGCCCACGACGATCGCCTTGCCGCCGCGTCGGATCGATCGGTATGCGGTCTCCACCAGCGCGCCCACGCCGACGCACTCGAACGCGTAATCGGGGCCGCCGCCGGTGAGCTTCTTGAGCCCCTTGACCAGGTCCTCGCCGGCGCTCGCGAGCACGACGTCGGTCGCGCCGAACTGCTTGGCGATCTCGAGCTTCGTTGCGACCGTGTCGATCGCGATGATGCGTTGAGCGCCGGCGATCGCGGAGCCCTGGATCACGTTCAGGCCGACTCCACCGCAACCGAATACCGCTACCGTCGCACCCGGCTCGACCCGCGCGGTGTTGAACACGGCGCCCACCCCCGTGGTCACCGCGCAACCGACGAGCGCGGCACGGTCGAGCGGGATCTTCGCATCGATCTTCACGAGATTGTCCACGCTCATCGTCGCGTACTCGGCCATCACGCCGCAGCCGGAAAAGATGCCGAGCGGCCGGCCGCTGCTGTCGTGCACGCGCGGCGTGCCTTCGGGCGGCGTGGTGAGCGCCTTGCCTTGCTCGAGACACAGCACGGGACGGCCGGCGGAGCAGAAGCGGCACTTCCCGCACATGTAGATGAACGATGACACGACATGGTCGCCGAGCGCGAACGCGGTGACGCCATCACCCACCTCGACGATCTCCCCCGCGGCCTCGTGACCCAGCACCAGCGGCGGGGGCAGCACGATCGTGCCGTTGGTCGCCGACAGATCGGAGTGGCACACGCCGCATGCTGCGAGCCGGACCATGACCTCGCCACGCTTGGGCGAATCGACCCTGACTTCCTCCACGACCACGGGCTTGTTGAGCTCGCGGCAGATCACCGCCTTAGCGCTTCTTGCCATCGTCTTCTCCTGTGCGCTGGAGTATACGGCTAAAATGTTCGCCTTCACCGAGGAGGCTCGAATGCTCGCTCGCGACAAGTTCTACGTGGATGGCCGGTGGATCGTGCCTTCGGCCAACGAAACGATCGACGTCTACAGAGCCGGCGATGGCGCCGTCATGGGAACGGTGCCCGCGGGCGCCGAGAAAGACATCGACACTGCGGTATGGGCGGCCCGCGGCGCTCTCGAGAGCTGGAGTGCGACCCCGGCGGAGCAGCGCGCCGGACTCCTGCAGAAGATCTCGGACGGCCTGAAGGCGCGTGCGGACGAGCTCGCGAGAACGATCGCGCAGGAGGTCGGCATGCCGATCAAGCTCTCGGCGCGCATCCAGGCCGGCCTGCCGATCGCCAACTTCGCCAACTACGCGAAGATCGGCCGCGAGTTCCAGTTCGAGGAGCGCGTGGCCAACTCCCTGGTGGTGCGCGAACCGGTCGGCGTCGTCGGCGCCATCACACCCTGGAACTACCCACTGCATCAGATCACGCTCAAGGTCGCGCCCGCGCTCGCCGCCGGCTGCACCGTCGTGCTCAAGCCCTCGGAAATTGCGCCCTTCAACGCGTTCATCCTCGCCGAGGTGATGGATGCCGCCGGCCTGCCGAAGGGCGTGTTCAATCTGGTGACCGGCTTCGGCTCGACCGCTGGCGAAGCGCTGGTGCAACACCCCCAGGTGGACATGATCTCGTTCACAGGCTCGACGCGCGCCGGCAAGCGCATCTCGGAGATCGCGGCGCGCACGGTCAAGCGTGTGGCGCTCGAGCTGGGCGGCAAGTCGGCTTCGGTGATCCTCGATGACGCCGATCTCGCGCTCGCCGTGAAGGGCACGGTGAACGGCTGCTACTTGAACTCCGGCCAGACCTGTACGGCGCTCACGCGGATGTTGGTTCCGGAGTCGAGACACGAAGAGGCGGCGAGCCTCGCGGCCCAGATCGCTCAGGGCTTCACGCTCGGCGATCCGCTGTCCGAGACGACCAGGCTGGGACCGCTCGCCTCGCAAACGCAGCTCGAGCGCGTGCGCAACTACATCCGCAAAGGCATTGCCGAGGGAGCGCAACTCATCACCGGAGGACCGGACGCGCCCGACGGCGTGCCCGCCGGCGGGTACTACGTGCGGCCGACCGTCCTCGGCAACGTGAGACCCGGATCGACCATCGAGCAGGAAGAGATCTTCGGGCCGGTGCTCGCGATCATTCCGTACAAGGACGAAGAGGAGGCGATCCGGATCGCCAACGACACGCCCTACGGCCTCGCGGGCGCAGTGTGGTCGAAAGACGAGGCGCGAGCGCAAAGGGTGGCGCGCCGCATCCGCGCGGGACAAGTGGATGTAAACGGCGGCGCGTTCAACCTGAACGCGCCCTTCGGCGGATTCAAGCAGTCCGGCCACGGTCGCGAGGCCGGCGTGTACGGGCTGGAGGAATTTCTCGAGTACAAGAGCCTGCAGTTGAGAGCGTAGCGGCTCGCGCTGCGCGTGCGCGTGGCCGGGCCTACCCGCTGGTCACGCGCCTGCAACCGCATGCGAGACCGAGATGCTCGGGGGACGGCGAAGCGTCTGGTAGATCACGCAGTAGCGCTCGGTGAGCTTGAGCAACGTCGCCAGCTGCTCCGGAGTGGCGTCGATGTCCAGATCGAATCGCAAGCGGATGTCCTGGAATCCGACCGGGACATCCTTCGCGACCCCGAGGGTGCCGCGCACGTCGATCTCTCCTTCCGCGCTCACCGTTCCGCCTCGAAGCGGCAACCCCAGAGCGGTCGCCACCGCCTTGAGCGTCACCCCCGCGCAGGCGACCAGAGCCTCGAGCAGCATGTCGCCGGAGCAGGCTGCGATCCCGTCTCCGCCGGTCGCCGGGTGCAGCCCGGCCTGGACCAGCGCTTTGCCCGTCTCGATATTGCAAGTGATGCTTTCATCGCCGAGCTTGCCTCGGGCCGACAACGTGATCACGGCCCGATGGGGCGTTTCGGCGTAGCGCGCCTTGAGCGGCGCCTGTAGGGACCGCAGTTGGTCGGCGTTCATCGATGCCTCGGTGGTGCGAGTAAATGGACTGCCCGTGGGGAGCGGGCCAACGATAGCATCCAGACGGTGCGCCGAGAAGGGCCGGCGCGCCGGCTATCTCTTCGAGAAGCGTGCGTCGCGCCACGCGATCGCCGCTTTGAGCCCCTGTTCCCGGGCGATGTGCATGAACTGCCTCTTGTCGGGGGAGCCCTGCGATTCGATCGCATGATCGATGTCGAGCGCGGCCCTGAGCGCGCCATCCATCCCTTGCGCTTCGTAGCTACGGTTGATCGCCCGCTTGGTGTCCCGGACCAGCAGCGGATCGATCGCCGCGATGTCGGCTGCCATCTGCAGCGCCGTGGACACATGCTCGCCGGCGGGCACAACACGGTTGACCAGGCCCAGGCGCAGCGCCGTCGCAGCATCGATGTCGTCGCGCCCCAGCAGGATGATCTCCTTGGCCTGCTTGGGTCCGACCATCCAGGGCAACAGCATGGTCACGATCCCCGCGCCGAACTTCAGCTCGGGCTCGCCGAAAAACGCATCTTCCGCCGCGACAGCGATGTCGCAGGCGAGCGCCAGCTCGAACGCGCCGGCCAGGCAGGCGCCATGCACCGCGGCGATGGTCGGCTTGGCACAGCGCCAGAACCGGATCGTCGTACGGAAATCCAGCTCCAGGATTTCGCGCCAGTCCGCCGGCCCTTCGGGGCGCCGCTCCATCTGCTCCTTCAAGTCGAAGCCCGACGAGAAGCCCCTGCCCGCGCCGCTGACGACCAAAGCCCGGACCTGCGGATCTGCTTCCGCGGCATCCACGCAGGCTTCGAGCTCGAGCAAAGTCCGCTTCGACAGTGCATTCAGCCGCTCGGGCCGATTCAGCTCGATATGCAGCACCCGCTCGCAGCGCACGACTTTCAGGTGCTCGAAGGCGCTCGGCGCTTGTTGCGTGGTCATCACTGGATCTCCTGACTTCGTAGGGATGGGTCGGGGAGCCTCCACAAGACCGCAGACGACCGGTCAACGCGTCGCGCTCAGACAGCGATCACCACGCCCGCGGCCACCAGCGCATCGATGTCGGCATCCGAATAGCCGTATTCGCGCAGCACCTCGCGCGTGTGTTCCCCGAGCACGGGTGCGCCGCGCCGCACGCCGCTCGGCGTGGCCGAGAACTTGACCGCCGCGCCGAGCGTCTTCGTTTTTCCCAGGCGGCTGTGCGGCACCTCGACCACCATCTCGCGCGCCTGCGTCTGCGGATCGGCCTGCATCTGAACGACGTCGAGCACCGGCCCGGCCGGTACACCGGCGGCCTCGAGCCGTCGCAGCCACTCCGCGCTGCTGCGCTGCCTGAACAGCGGGGCCAGCGCCGCCACCAGCGCGGGCAGGTTGGCCATGCGCACATCGTTGCTAGCGAAGCGCAGGTCGGTCTTCAGGGCGTCCGCTTCGAGCGCTTCGGTGAGCTTCACCCAGTTTGCTTGGTTGGCTGCGCCGACCGTAATCCATCCGTCGGCAGTCTCGAACGCCTGATACGGCGCGTTGAGCGGATGCGCGGAGCCGAGCGGCCCCGGCGCCACGCCGGTGGCCAACGCAATGGCAGACTGCCAATAGGTCTGCACGATTCCGGCCTCGAACAACGAGGCGTCCACGCGCTGGCCTTCGCCCGTCTTGAGCCGGTGCACGTAGGCGGCGAGCACACCCATCGCGGCGAGGATCCCGGCGGTGATGTCGGTGATCGGCGCCCCACACTTGATCGGCGCACGCCCGGGCGCCTCTCCGGTGATGCTCATCAATCCCGACATCCCTTGCGCGACGAGATCGAAACCGCCGCGCTGCGCATACGGGCCCGTGCGGCCGAAGCCCGAGATCTCGCAGTAGATCAACCCGGGACAGCGCTCGCGCAGCGACTCGTAGCCCAGGCCCAGGCGCTCCATCGTGCCCTTGCGGAAATTCTCGATCACGACGTCGGCCGTGCTCAGCAGCCGGCGTCCGATCTCGAGTCCTTGCGGGCGCTTGAGATCGACCGCGATGCCGCGCTTGTTGCGGTTGAGCATGAGATACGCCGCCGCTTCGCCTCCGATCGCCGGCGGGCGCATGCGACGCGTGTCGTCGCCGTCGGGGACCTTCTCCAGCTTGATCACTTCGGCGCCCATGTCGGCGAGCATCAGCCCGCAGGTCGGCCCTGCCATTACCTGGGCAAGCTCGATGACCTTGACTCCGGCGAGCGGCCCCATCTCAGCGCCCTTCGAAGTGGGGTGTGCTCTTGGCGAGAAACGCGCGGTAGCCGATACGAAAGTCCTGCGTTCCGAAGCACGCGTAACCCTCGTCGATCTCGGCCTGCGTCAAAGGCTGGGGATCGACGAGCCGGCGCGCAAACTTCTTGTGCCAGCGGGCGACGAGCGGCGCGCCCGCGGCGATGCGGCGCGCGGTCGCATAGGCCTCCTCTTCCACCTTCTCGTCGGGCACGATGCGGGTGACGAGGCCTTTCTCCTTGGCTTCCTGCGCGCCGAACACCCGCCCTTCGAGCAGGATCTCCAGCGCGATGGCACGGCCGACCAGGCCCAGCAGCGCGCGCAGTTCCGCGTGCGCCATGACCAGGCCGAGCTTGTTGATCGGCGCGCCGAAGCGGCTGGACTCGCCGCAGATGCGTAGATCGCAGGCTGCGGCGATCTCCAGCCCTCCGCCCACGCAGATCCCCTTGATCATCGCGACCAGCGGATGCCGGCACTGCTCGAGCGCGGCCAGGGTTGCGTGCATGATCGCGCCATAGGCGCGCGCCTGTTCGACATCGGCGCGCTCGTTCTCGAACTCGGAGATGTCGTTGCCCGGCGCGAAGGCCTTCTCTCCGGCCCCGCGCAGCACGATACAGCGAGTGTCGTCCTCGGCCGACAGCTCGGCGATCGCCTCGCCCAGGCGCTGCCACATGGGCTTGGTGAGCGCGTTGAGCTTCTCCGGACGGTTGAGCACTACCGTTGCGATGGGCCCTTCACGCTGGATCAGAATGGTGTCTGCCATGAATGTCTTCCTCCCGTTGCCTGGCGCGCAGGCGGAAGTAGGGTATCACCCTGGACGGGGGAGACCCAAAAGCCGTTGGTACGAGCGGTGTTGGACAGCCGCGTGCTTTGCTGTAGATTAGACATCGGTTGCAGTCGTCATAAGTGTCCAATATCCGCGCGGAAGGAGACCACACAATGGCAAAGAAGAAGATGTTGCTCAAATCCGGATTGATGCAGTTATGGGTGCTCGTTAGCCTCACACTGATGGGCATCGGTGCCTCTGCTGCGGGGCAACAGGCGGCAGCGGACGGCGGAGGTCGCGGCGCGGGGCCGAGCGTCCAAGGCGAGCAGCTGACCCTGTTCACCTTCGTGGGGCATATCGAGCAGAACGGAGCGTCGCTGGTCGCTTATGGCTACCTGACGCACATCTTTGGCATCGACGATGCTGACTTATTCACCGGATCGTTCCCTCCCGCGAACCCGGCCGACAGCGCCCGGTACACCTTCGTAACCAACGGCGCGTTCGTCTCCCGGTTCGTGGTGGGCGACGGCACGCCGGGCAAGACGGTCTTCAATCTCGTCGCGGACGTTTCGACGACGTACTACTTCGAGGACCAGGGAGCGCACGGTTGCGTGGGGACCCCCGACCAGTGCACCCCGGACCCCGGCCCGTTCATGAGCGGCACACCGATCGCCAAGTCCGTCGGTCGCGACTCCGACGTCAACAGCGTGATCGCCCCGAATCAAGGGGTGCTGTCGGGGAGCGCAGAGATGACCCTGGTCTCCACGGCGGTGAAGCACGCGGCGCAGGCCCCATTCCCGCTCTGGAAGCCGGGTGTGAAGGTCAGGATCACCTACGTCGGCGACGCGGTCCGCACGGATCCGAACGGCCCGAAGTCCTACTCGCTGATCGTAGGCCAGGGGACGGTGATCCGGTAACCCGCATCGGTTAGAGAGGCTGCGCGCCACTGCTGGCGAGCGCGCGTTTGAGCTGTCCCAGTCAGGCGCCCGCCACGCTCGGCGCGCGCGCGCCTGGCGGGTCGGGCGCAGCAGCTTCCGCTGTTGCACGTATGGCAGCCAGTCAAGGAACGGGCTACGCGATAGTCGGGATCGGCTGTCGCTTTCCGGGGCACTCCAATTCGCCGCGGGAATTCTGGCGCCTGCTGTGCGACGGGGTCGAAGCGGTTTCGGAGATTCCGGCCGAGCGCTTCGACATCGATCCTTACTACGATCCCGACCCCAGCCGCCCGGGCAAGCTCTATATCCGGCGCGGCGGGTTCGCCGACTACGCGGACCGGTTCGACGCGGGGTTCTTCGGGATCGCCCCGCGCGAAGCGCTGCAGATGGATCCCCAGCAGCGCATGCTGCTGGAGGTGGCCTGGGAGGCGCTGGAAGACGGCGGGCAGACGCTGGAGCGGCTCGCAGGGTCGCGAACCGGTGTGTTCGTCGGCATTTCCACCCACGACTATGGCGACGTGATCGCGGGCTCCGCGAATCGCCACGCCATCGAAGCACATACCGCGACCGGCACGGCCACCAGCATCGCGGCCAACCGGATCTCCTACGTGTTCGACCTGCGGGGACCGAGCATCGCGCTGGATACGGCCTGCTCGTCTTCGCTCACGGCCGTGCATCTCGCTTGCCGCAGCCTGGCGTCGGGCGAGTGCCACCTGGCGCTGGCCGGCGGCGTGAATCTCTTCCTCCATCCGCACTCTGCGATGGGCCTCGCCAGGGCGTCGATGCTCTCGCCGGATGGTCACTGCAAGGCGTTCGACGCGCGAGCCAACGGGTTCGTGCGTGGCGAGGGCGCGGGTCTGATCGTCATCAAACCGCTCACAGCTGCCGTGCGGGATCGGGACCGGATCTATGCACTGATCCGCGCCTCCGGAATCAACCAGGACGGACGCACGGTCGGCATCATGGTGCCGAACCCAGAAGCGCAAGAGGCGATGCTTCGAGAGGTGCTCGCCGCCGCCGCAGTCGAGCCCCAAGCGGTTCAGTACATGGAGGCGCATGGGACCGGCACCGCCGTCGGAGACCCGCTCGAAGCAGGCGCCATCGGCAGAGTATTCTCGGCAGGTCGCGATCCCGATTCACCGCTGCACATCGGCTCGGTCAAGACCAACATCGGTCACCTCGAAGCTGCGGCCGGGGTCGCGGGCGTGATCAAGACCGCTCTGGTCTTGCAGCACCGTCTGATCCCGCCGCATCTGAATTTCTCGCAGCCCAATCCCGCCATCGCGTTCGACGCGCTGCGCCTGAAAGTACCCGTCACGCCGCAGCCCTGGCCCCAAGCGAGCGGACCGGCGCTCGCCGGCGTCAACTCGTTCGGATTCGGGGGTGCCAATGCGCACGTCCTGATGCAGGAAGCGCCGCAGCGTGAGCCCCAGCCCGGCGATGAGGAGGACCGCCCCCGCGTCCTCTTGTTGTCCACAAAGAGCGCGGACGCATTGCAGGAGCGTGCCTCCCGCTTTGCCGCATTCTTGGGCGACGCCGAGCCGAACGTCGACGACATCTGCTACACCTGCGCGGAGCGGCGCACACACTTCGAGCACCGCGTCGCCATCGTAGGAAGCTCGCGGGCCGAGCTGCGCGCTGGCCTGGAATCGTTCGTACAAAGAGAGGACAACCCGAACGTCCTGACCGGGCGAGCGCCAACGCGCGTTCAGTCCAGGCTGGTCATGGTGTTCAGCGGAATGGGCTCGCCGATCGCCGCAGTGCGCTGCGAGCAACTCCTCCGGGAGCGCGTGTTCCGCGAAGTCCTGGAGCGCTGCGACGCCTATCTTCATCCGCTGGCGGGCTGGTCGCTGCTCGCCGAGCTTGCTGACGGGTCGGCCGGGAGGAACGTCGGCGAGGTCGCTGTCGCCCAGGTGAAGAATTACGCGATCCAAGCCGGACTGACCGCGCTGTTACGCTCCTGGGGCCTCGTGCCGGATGCGGTCACGGGACACAGCGTGGGCGAGATCGCGGCGGCTCAAGCGGCCGGTGCGCTGACCTTGGAGGAGGGCCTGAGGCTCGTGTTCCATCGCGGCCGGCTGGCGCAGCGTGTGAGCGGAAGCGGACGCATGCTGGCGGCCGCGCTCTCGTACGATGAGGCACTGCAGGCGATCGGCGATCGCGGAGATCGTGTGTGTATCGCGGCGATCAACAGCTCTCGCTCGGTCACTTTGTCCGGAGAGTCCGCCGCCTTGGAGCAGATCGCCGCGCGGCTGGAAGCCGATCAGCGGTTCTGCCGTTTTCTGCCCGTCACCGTCCCCTATCACAGTGCCGCATTCGACAGCGTGCGCGACGAGTTCCTGGCTGCGGTCGCCGACGTGAGAGGGCAGCAAGCCGAGGTGCCGCTCGCGTCGAGCACGCTTGGGTGTTGGTCGGGGCAGACGGTCTTCGGCCCCTCACACTGGTGGCGGAACTTCCGCGAGCCGGTGCATTTCGCCGCAGCGATGAGCCTGCTCGCCGAGGAGGCGTTCGACCTGTACCTCGAGGTGGGACCGCACCCGATCTTGCGCACCTACCTGACCGACTGCCTGGCAGAGCGCTCCTCCCATGCCCTCGTCATCGCGACGCTCAAACATGGCGAGGACGACAGGATCGGGTTGTCCCGAGCGGCCGCTGCGCTGCACGCGAACGGCCGGCGCGTCGACTGGAACAGCGTGCTAGGCCGCCGCGGGAACTGCGTGACGCTGCCCTCGTACCCATGGCAGCACGAGGTTTTCGGCACAGGACGGGAGGTCGCCGACCGCAACTCCGGCCGCCTCGACGGGATCGACACGGGGCACCCGCTGCTCGGCGTCCGTCTCCCGACCGCGCGCCCGTCCTGGCAGGCAGACCTCGACGATCGGCGGCTCGACTACCTGCTCGACCACCGGGTGCATGGCACGGCCATCTATCCCGCTGCCGCGTACATCGAGATGGCGCTGGCGGCAGGCTCGCAGCTCTCGCCGGGCTCCCGCATCTCGCTCGAGCGGATTCGCTTCGACCGCATGCTGGTCTTGACCGACCGGCGCGAGCTGCGGATACAAATCGGCTGCGACACGGATGGCCGGTTCGAGATCCATAGCTGCGCTCCCGGGCCGAAGTCGTGGACCGCGCATGCGAAAGGGAACCTGCACCACGAACCGCCGGCCGGCCCTCCGGAGAAAGTCGATCTCGGCGCGCTCCAGCAGCGCTGCGGCCGGGGCCGGGATCTCCGCGAGTTGTACGAGATGCTCGAAGCCCGTGGGCTCGGATACTCGGGCGCATTTCGCAGCATCGAGGCCGTGTGGGAGGGTGAGTCCGAATCGATCGGCCGGCTGCGCCTCGCGGGTTCGAGCGCCCAGAGCGATGTCCCCTACTGCCTGCATCCCGCACTGCTCGATTGTGCGCTGCAAGTCCTGATCCTGGCGCGTGGCAACGCGCAGGCCGCGGGCGCGAGCTTCCTTCCCGCCGCTGTGGAGCGCATCGATTGGCGCGGTCCAGGCGGCACGGAGCTGTGGGTGCATGCGCGCGTGCGTTTGGGCGCGGCGTCCGGCTTCAAAGGCGACGTGCGGATCCTGGACGAGCAGGGAAACCTGGTGCTCGACCTGCAGGGCATCGAGGCGGTGTCGGTGAGCACTGTCGGCGAAAGCCGGCAGGCCGAGTTTGCCCTGCACGATCTGTTCTGG
>Ga0335077_10007813_pt1 | contig 13252 bp, 10 predicted proteins | sample Lox_Sample_31_FD_207151 | JGI IMG/M metagenome (GOLD analysis project Ga0335077, IMG submission 207151) | Soil microbial communities from Loxahatchee National Wildlife Refuge, Florida, United States - Lox_Sample_3.1 | ecosystem: Environmental > Terrestrial > Soil > Wetlands | place: USA... | reverse complement strand
GCGTACTTCACCGATGCTGGCCCGGCCACGAAGCCGCCCCAGATGCAGGACACCAGAGAATTCGCGCCCAGGCGGTTGGCGCCGTGGTACTGATACTCGCACTCGCCCGCCGCGTACAGTCCGGGTATGTTGGTCGCCTGCTGGAAGTCCACCCACATTCCGCCCATGGTGTAGTGCATGCCAGGGAAGATCTTCATGGGTATATCGCGAGGGTCGTCGCCCACGAACTTCTCGTAGATCTCCAGGATGCCTTCCAGCTTCTTGTCGAGGATCTTGCGGTCGATGTGGGTGAGGTCGAGGTAGACCATGGGCTGGCCATCGATGCCCAGCCCGTTCTCATAGACCACCTTGAAAATAGCGCGGGTGGCGATGTCGCGCGGCACGAGATTGCCGTACTTCGGATACCACTCTTCCAGGAAGTACCAGCGTTCCTTCTCCGGAATGGAGCGCGGCTCGCGCTTGTCGCCGGCCTGCCTGGGCACCCACACCCGTCCGCCCTCGCCGCGAGCCGATTCCGACATCAGCCGCAATTTGTCTTCGCCGGGAATCGACGTCGGGTGCACCTGGATGAATTCGCCGTTGGCGTAGTAAGCGCCCTGCTGATAGAGCGCCGACTGCGCCGATCCGGTGCAGACCACAGAATTGGTCGACTTGCCGAAGATGGCCCCGATGCCCCCGGTGCAGATGATCACTGCATCGGCGGGGAAGGTGTGCACGTCCATCGTGCGCAGGTCCTGGGCGCAGATGCCGCGGCAGATGCCGTTGCCATCCAGTACCGCGGAGAGGAACTCCCAGTGCTCGTATTTGGTGACCTTGCCTTCGGCCTCATAGCGGCGCACCTGCTCGTCGAGCGCGTAAAGCAGTTGCTGCCCGGTGGTGGCGCCGGCGAAGGCAGTGCGGTTGAAGAGGGTGCCGCCGAAACGGCGGAAATCGAGCACGCCTTCGGGCGTGCGGTTGAAGGGCACGCCCATGCGGTCGAGCAGATCGATGATGCCGGGCGCAGCGTCGCACATGTCTTTGACGGGAGGCTGGTTGGCGAGGAAGTCGCCGCCGTAGACGCTATCGTCGAAGTGCTTCCAGGTGGAATCACCTTCGCCCTTCAGGTTCTTGGCAGCGTTGATGCCGCCCTGCGCGCAGACTGAGTGCGAGCGCTTAACGGGCACGATGGAAAACAGGTCGACTTGCCCGCCCATCTCGGCGATCTTGATGACGGCGGAGAGCCCTGCCAGGCCGCCGCCGACTACGATGATCTTGGGATTTGCCATATGAGTGACCTTTTCAATGTTTGGGCGCCACCGCCGCAGCAGGCGCGGGAGCGCTTCGCAACTCTCCGGCGCTTACGTCCACGGGCTGCCGGGGCGTGACCAGGAAACTGCGCAGGCTGGCCAAACCTACGCCGGTGATGAGCACGAACAGCGCAAGGCAGATGGCCAGAAAACGGCTCCGGGCGCGCTCACCGACCGTGATCCCCCATTTGGCGCAGAAAAGCCACACACCGTAAGAGAAGTGCCAGGATGCCGCTACCAGCCCGACAATGTAAAACACCAGCTGCCAGGCAATCACCAACTCGCCCTGCACCTTGCCAAATGAAGCCCCTGGATGGGCATGCAGGTCGACGCCGGCAAAGCGCAGATGCCACACGTGCCAGCCGATATAGAAGAAGGCGATGCCGCCGGTCCAGCGCTGCAACGTGTACATCCAGTTGCCGGTCCAGGGATAAGCTCCGCCTACGTTGGAGTCGCCGCGGTACCAGATATAGAAGCCGTAGAGTCCATGGAAGGCGAGGGGTAGCCAGATGAACAGAGTTTCCAGGGCCAGCACCAGCGGGAGCGAACCGAGGAACCTCACGGTGTTCGCATACGCCTCTGGACCGTTCATCGCCGTGGAGTTGGAAACCAGAATATGTTCGATGAGGAAGGCCCCGATCGGGATGATGCCGGTGAGCGAGTGCAGGCGCCGCCAAAAAAACTCGCGGCCCTGGGCGGCACGCAAAGGCGCTACGCCTTCCTCGATCTTCTGCGAACTGGTGGTGAGAGGAGGGTTATAAGATGCCATTGAAACCGACTCCTTATGAAAAACCACGCCAAAGGACAAAGAACCTGAAATTATCAGTTCCCGCCGAGCAGTGAGTCAAGAAATACTGCACATTTCTGTGTGATGTACATCACATACGATTGGACGGGAGCGGCGGCCATCTCTGCGGCTTTGAAAGGGCACTGCTTTCAGCCGTGCCCTTTCAAAACCGCTCATACCACTCCAGGAACTTGCGAAACGCCGCGCCACGATGGCTGACCCCTGCCTTCTCTTCCGGCGTGAGTTCGGCGAAAGTCTCACCCAGGGCGGGGAAGAAGAACAGAGGATCGTAGCCAAAGCCGCCCGCGCCGCGGGGTGCGTCGAGAATGCGGCCTTGAGCTTCGCCGCGAAAGGTGGAGAGCGTGCGCCCGTCGCGCGCGGCGGCGATCACGCAGACGAAGCGCGCAGCGCGGTCGGCGGCGTGGGAGAGTTCGCGCAGCAGGCGGGCGTTGTTGGCGCGATCATCGGCGTTGCCCTCGGGCGAGTGAGCGGCATAGCGCGCGGAGTGCACGGCGGGTGCACCACCCAGTGCGTCCACCTCCAGGCCGGAATCGTCCGCCAGAACCATCTCGCCCGCCGCGAAGCGGCTGTAGTGCTCGGCCTTCTTGCGGGCGTTGGCTTCGAAGGTGGCGCCATCCTCGCGCACGCCGGGCAGGGAATCGAAATCGGGCAGGGAAGCGGTCGTGATCCCGTGCGCCGCGGCCGCGCCGGCGAAGTCGCGCAGCTTGCCGGGGTTGGATGTCGCGATCAGCACGCGCCTCATGGCCAGTCAGTTTACTAGCCGCAGGCGACGTGGGGCCCGGTACCCTGGCCCTTGTCGCTTGCGCCGCGGATCGAAACCCCTTAAGCTTCGCGGAATCACCGGTGGGGGACCGGCGTATTTATGTCCTGGGGCAGCCCACAACGCGAACAGCTCCGCGTCCTGCTGCTGCTGATCGCGATCAACTTCATCAACTACGTTGATCGGCAGATCGTCTTCCCATTGTTCCCGTTCATCCGCAAAGATTTCGGACTGACCTTCCTGCAGCTCGGTTCACTGGCCACTGCGTTTACGCTGGTGCTTTCCCTGGGCAGCCTGCCGCTGGGCATGCTCGCGGACCGGACGTCGCGCAAGAGAGTCATCCGCGCCGGGGTGCTGATCTGGAGTGTTGCCACCTTCCTGAGCGGACTCAGCGGCTCATTCCGCTGGCTGCTGGGCGCGCGCGCGATGGTGGGAGTCGGGGAGGCGGCTTACACGCCAGCCGGCACCGCCATTATCAGCGGCACTTTTTCTCGCGAGCTGCGCGCCCGGGTGCAAGGCCTATTCGATCTCGGGATGTTCGCGGGCGGGGCGGTGGGCATCGCTTTAGGCGGAATCTTCGCCCAGTGGCTGGGCTGGCGGGCGGCGTTCTTCATCGTGGGAGTCCCGGGCTTGATATTGGCTTTGTTGGTGGGACGTTTGCCGGAGCCTCCGCGCGTCGCCGTCCGGAAAACGATGCGCGTGCAAGAACTGTTTCGCGTGCCTGCCTACCTCATGCTGCTGGCCAGCGGATGGTTCGCCAGCTTCGCCGGCTACGCTTACGTCGCGTGGGGCCCGGAACTGGTGCAGGATTACAAGGGCTTCAGCTCCAGCCAGGCGGGACTGGCTCTGGCAGTGATCGTCGTGGTCGCCGGCCTGTCCGGGATCGCCACCGGCGCTGCGCTCTCCGACCGCTTGGCGCGGCGATTCACCTGGGGAAGAATTTCCATGGTTCCAGTGGGGTTCCTGCTATCGGTGCCGTTGAGCCTGATCGCCCTGCACGCCTCGAACCGCGCGGCGTTCCTCATTGCGTTCGCTCTTTCGGTGTACTTCCTCAGTTGGTACCACGGGCCGGTCACCGCCACCATCCACGACCTCATCCCCGCGCAGGGCCACGCCACGGCCATGGGCCTGTATTATTTTTTCGTGAACTTTTTCGCCATGGCGCTGGCCCCGCTGCTGATCGGCGGCATCGCCGACCACAGCAACCTGCTCTCCGCCATGCATGCCGCGGTGGTCGCGCAGGCAATCGGCGGCGGGCTCTTTCTGGGCGTGATCTACTTCATCCGCCGCGACGGCCTGGTGGCGGGGCGGGTTGCCCCTACTCCCGCGGAAATAGAGCTGCCGGGCGGGACGGCGGAGACTGCGTCGTAAGCAACACTATATCGCTAGTGCATCAGCCGCTTGAGCGCGGCGCGGGCTTCCGCCACTTGCGGCAGCTTGGTGCGCGAGCCTTCGAAGTGCGAGAGGAAGGACTGGTACTCGTCGATGGCCTGCTGGCCCTTGCCGGTGGCCTCGTAGAGCTGGCCCAGGTAGAAGTGGCAGAGCAGCGAGAACAGCGGGACTTGGCCGCGCATGAAGGTAAAGTTCGAGAAGGTGCGGCTCTCCCGCAGGGTGCTGCGGAACTCCTGCTCCGCGGAGGCATAGTCGTTTAGCAGCAGGTGAGCGCGGGCCCGGCTGAAAAGAACCTCGACCCTTTGGAGATCGGGGTAGCGGCTGAGTGCCTCCAAAGCACCGCGCCCGTCATTACGGACGATGTTGGCAGTAATCTGGTTACCGAGGCGGTGGAGTTCGCTATAACGAGGCGAAATCCAGGGACGCGCGCTGCCAAAGCCTTGCAGATCACGCTCGGAGGCTGCCTGGTCTCCGCGAACCGCTTCCAGGAACGCAACCGCGGGCAGTTCCTCGCCATGAAGTTTCTGCTGGCGGGCGAAGGCGAGCGCGGGCGCGGCCTCGCCCATCAAAACGGCCGCACTCGCGAAGGATTGCAGGGTCTGGCCGGCGCTGGAATCCTGGCCTCCGCGAGCGAGTTCGGTGACAGCCTTGCGGTAGCTTTCCAGGGCGCCATCCAGGTCGCCGCGCATCTGCTGGGTCTGGGACTGGAAGATCGGCAAGTAGAGGCGATTCAGCGGGGTGGTGCGTTGCGCGTATTCCTGCAGCGACGCTTCCGCCAGGGCGTATTTTCCCTGATCGGCGTAAACCACCGCCAGCTTCACGTATTCCTCGAAGCTTTGGAAGTCGGGTTTCAGCTCCAGCACCTTGCGGTAAGCGGCGAGGGCCTCGTCATCCCGCCCGAACCAAAAGAAGATGTCGGCGCGGGTGTCCAGGGGATTGGGGTCGCCGGGACGGATAGCGATGTACTGATCGTTGGCCTGCAGCGCCGCGGCCTGGTCCCCTTTGTTGGCGTAGGCGTAGCCCAAGATGTTCCACAAGGATTCATCCTTGGGATCGTAGGTCAAACCTTCGCGCAGGATGCTGATGGACCGGTCCGGCTGATTCGCGCTCAGGAGTATGACCCCCAGCGAGGCGCGCGAGTCACTCTGGCGGGGAAACTCCGCGATCACGGACTCGAGGGCACGAACCACGGCCTCCGGGTCTCGTGAGCGGCCCGCTTGGTTCACCTGAAACAACAATTGCTCGCGGCGCGGCAGACGGGACTGAAGCTGGTCGATCTTGCGGTCGACCTCTTCCGCTTTGCGCAGGTCGCCCTCGAAACGGTAATCGAACGACAGCTCGAGATAAGCCGAGGCGAACTGCGGATCCAGGCGCACCGCTTCCTCCAGCTCACGGATGGAATCCGCGGTCAGGTAGCGGTTCCGGTCCTCGACTCCAAGCTGGTAATGCCGCAGGGCCTCGAGGTTTGAGGTCAGGGCTTGCTCGATGGCCGGAGCCTTGGCGGCGCTGCCCGGCAGGAAATGGCCGGCAATGTGCGCCGTAAGCGAATCCACCATGCCGAAGATGTTCTGGATGCTCTCGCCTTCGAGCTTATGGGAATCAAGAATCTGCCCGGTCTTGGTGTCCTGCACACGCACGTCGAGGCGCAATTGCGTCGGGCCAACTTTCAAGAGAGCGCCGGTGATGAAGGCGTCGGCGCCGGCGTCGCGCGCCACAGTTTGCGCCTGGCTGGGATCCATACCGCCGTCCTTCTTACCAACGCGTTGCAGTGCGTTCTGGACGCGCTCGGTCGAGAGCACATCCAAGCCTTGCACTTGCGCCAGGTTCGTGGTGAGCATCTCGGTCAGGCCGCGGTCGAGCCAGTCGAGCGATTTATCCTGCGAGAGATTGGTGAAATAGAGCACGGCGATGGACTTGTGACCCGGCGCCGCACCGTGACGTGCTTCACGTCCGCGGAGAAGCCACCAACCGGCTGCTGCGAGGACGACTACCACGATGGCAGCCGCCGCGTACATCCACACTGGCTTGCCCGGTGACGGCTGGGGTGCAGCAGCGGCGGTGGTGCCGCTGACAGGCGTCGTTCCAGCAGCGGGCGTCATCATGGCGACGCTTCCGGCGGCGGGAGTGACGGCGGCAGTAACCGGGCGGCTGGCCCCGCTGGCCGGCGCCATTCCACCCGAAGGCGCAGGCGCGGCGTCAGACACGGCGACAGCAGCCGACGTCATCGCCGCGGCCCGGCCGGAGTCCAGGTCGCGCTTCAACCGCGCCAGGTCGGCGCGCAGATCCGACGCCGTCTGGTAGCGCATGCGCCGGTCCTTCTCCAGCGCCTTGTCGATGATCTCCTCCAGCTTGGCCGGCAGCTCGGGGTTCAGCCGCACCGGCGGCGTGGGCAGGCGGTTGAGGATGGAATCGAAGATCACCGCCGACGTGTCGCCGCGGAAGGGCATCAGGCCGGTGGCCATCTCGTAGAGCACGGCGCCGAAGGAGAACAGGTCGGTGCGGGTGTCGAGTTCCTCGCCCCGCGCCTGCTCTGGCGACATGTACGCCACCGTCCCCATGGCAACGCCGGGGCTGGTGAGCAATTCCTGCCCCGCGCTGGTGGGCATGGCAGAAGCGCCTACGGCTTCCATGCGCCGCGGCGCTACCTTGGCCAGACCGAAATCGAGCACCTTGGCCTGCTCGCGCGTGGTGACGAAGATGTTGGCGGGCTTGATGTCGCGGTGGACGATGCCCTTGTGGTGCGCGGCTTCGAGCGCGTCGGCGATCTGGATGGCCAGCTCGATCGCGGTCGAGATCCTCAGCGCGCGCCCCTCGATCAGGTGCTTGAGGGTGCGGCCCTCCAGATACTGCATGGCGATGAAGGGCTGCCCGTTGTCCTCGCCCACTTCAAAGATGGTGCAGATGTTGGGGTGGTCGAGCGAGGAGGCGGCGCGGGCTTCGCGCTGGAAGCGCTCCAGCGCCTGCGGCTCGCGCAACATTTCTTCGGGAAGGAACTTGAGGGCGACCATGCGGCCGAGCTTGAGATCCTCGGCCTTGTAGACCACACCCATGCCGCCGCCGCCGAGCTTCTCCAGCACGCGATAGTGCGCTACCGTGCGGCCGATCAAGGATCCCCCCCTGGGCGGCCATGTTAGGTTGTGGGTAGAAGCAAGTCAAACGATGAGAGGGGTTAGTGTGTATGTGATGCTTATGTGGAGTGGGCCGTCCGTTGCTACCAGTGCCAGACCTGGTCGTATTGGGGAGAAATCGCCTTAGCGTAAGTTACGCACCTTGCACCATCGGCAGTGCAAATTCCACAAACGCTGCAATCCACCCCGCCGACATGAAGGGGCAAGAAAAGGTGGCCGGTCGGGTTGGGGATGGGGATTAGCCGCTCGCCGAATTTTTTTTGAGGTCCTCGGCCTTATAGACCACACCCATGCCACCACCGCCGAGCTTCTCCAGCACGCGATAGTGCGCCACGGTGCGGCCGATCAAGGATTCCCCCTGGGCGGCCATCTTAAGGTTGCGGATGCGGGCAAGTCAACGCCACCCGCCACCTGTGTATAATGCGCGGCTCGATGCCCAAGGGCTATCGAGGTGAAGCAAACGGCAGATGAAGCGGACGCGGCCGGCGGGGAAGGAGACAGTCTGGAGGGCATGCCGATGCGCCATCGCTAAGTTATTCTCCGGCAAGGGCTCGTTGCCTGGCGGACATGTCCTTTTGCTTTGCGTGGGTACCAAAGAGCCCCTTTCTAGTTACTAGTGCCCCGCTACAATCCGAAGTGTAGCGGCGAAGTTCGATGCAGTGAGGGATCTGGTCGTGGATTGGCAACGGTACGTACGGAAAATGCGGTCGGTAGTTTTTATCCTGATCTCGCTGACGGTGGCGTGTGTGCAGGCTTTCGGCGCGAACGCGGCTTTGCCGCGCATCACCCCGCGCAAGGGCCGCCATAACGCCCGCCCCCGGCGCGTGGTCTGGAACCCGGTCTTGCGCGGCTCCTATGAGTCCATGCTGCGCCAGAACGAGGAAATCGACCGGCTGGAGCTTCCCCGTATCGCTGACGAGGTGGAGCTGGCGGAGCTGGAAGCGCGGCATGATCTGGTAGCCATCGAAGAGACCGACGGGGTACACATTGCCATCCGCGAGGCCTCCCACCGCTATTGCCGTCCTTGGACGCACACCTTCCTGCAGGACCTGGGCGCGGCCTACTACAACGAATTCGGCCAGCCCATCCAGGTGAACTCTGCTGTGCGCACCGTCGAGTACCAGCGCAAGCTGCGCCGCCACAATGGGAACGCTGCCCCTGAGGCGGGCGACACCGCTTCTTCCCACCTGGGTGGCCTTACCGTGGACATCAACAAACGAGGCCTCAGCCGCAAGCAGCACGACTTCATCGTCGACTACCTCTTCAACCTGCGCGAAGAAGGCATCATCGAGGTCGCCGAAGAACGCCGCCAACCGGTCTTCCACATCATGATCTCCGACCGGTATACTGAATGGCGCGAGATCAACCGGCCGGACGCTGAGCAATCCGGCGGTCAATAGTCCTTTCTAGCTATCCTGATGCCTTTGCGAAGCGCGATTTTCTGCACGCTCGTGTGCCTTGCCGTCTCTGCGCAGAATCCCCCTAAGAAGCCTGCTTCTGACTGGCGCGCCATTCACCAGTCGGCCATCATCGTTGATGGCCACGCCGATACTCCGCAGCGCTTCGTCAACGAGGGCTTTGATATGGCGTCAGACGCCGGCGCCGGCCACATGGACCTGGCCAAAGTACGCGCCGGCAATCTGGGAGCGCAGTTCTTCTCCATCTGGCCGGACTTGGAGCGCTATCGCGGCCACTATCCCCGGCGCACGCTGGAACTGATCGACTCCGTCTACCAGCAGGTAGCGCGGCATCCCGACCGCATGATGATGGCCTTCACCGCCGACGACATTCTGCGCGCGCACCGCGAGCACAAGCTGGCGGCGCTGATGGGCATCGAGGGCGGACACGCTATCGACAACAACCTCGGCCTGCTCCGCGATTATTACCGCCTGGGTGTCCGCTACATGACGCTGACCCATTTTGAGTCCACCGACTGGGCCGATTCTTCCGGGGACATCGACAATCCCAACGTCAAGCATCACAACGGCCTCACCGATTTCGGCGTGGAGGTGGTCCGGGAGATGAACCGCCTGGGCATGCTGGTGGACATCTCGCACGTCAGCGACCGCACCTTTTATCGTACCCTAGTGGTTTCGCGCGCGCCGGTGATCGCTTCGCATTCGTCATCACGCGCTCTCACCAACCATCCCCGCAACATGACCGACGACATGCTGCGCGCGCTGGCTCGCAACGGCGGCGTCGCCATGGTCAACTACAATGCTCCCTTTGTGGGCGAGGATTACCGCCGCGCTTGGGAGGCGCAGAAGCAGGAGCGCGAGCAGGCCATCGAAGACGCCCGCGAAAAAGACAAAGCCGAAGGTAAGCCGTTCACCTTCGAAGAAGAAGCGAAACTGGAGAAGGAGTGGGCGGCAAAGATCCCGCGCCCTCCGTTCCAGTCGCTCATCGACCACATCGATCACATGGCCAAGGTAGCGGGCGTCGATCACGTGGGGCTGGGCTCGGATTTCGACGGCGTCGCGGCCCTGCCCGAGGGCATGAACTCCGTCGCTGATCTGCCCAAGATCACCCAGGCGCTGGTGGAGCGCGGTTACACCGCCGAGCAGATCCACAAGATCCTCGGTGGCAACCTGCTGCGGGTCATGCGCGCGTGCGAGCAGGCAGCACGCGAGTTGCAGAAAGAGAAACCGCTGGGCGCCCAGCCGCTTTCCGGCCCCGGAGCGGTCAAACCCAGATAGAATGCTGGGCGGTTGGGAGGGCACGGCTTTAGCCGCGCCGGAAGAACCAACAGTAATTGTCATCCTGAGCGCACCCCGAACGAACCCGATGCCGCGGGCGGGCGAGGGCAAGCGAAGGACTTGCTTTCAAGAGACGGAACCTTAAGGAGCCATTCCAAAATGCGCCATATCCTGTTTGCGTTGCTGTTTGCCGTTCTCGCCCTTCCCGTCCTCGCGCAAGAAAAATCGGCGGCTGAGCCCACCGCCGTCTTCGAAACCACCATGGGCACGCTGCGCTGCAAGCTGTTCTCCAAGGAAGCGCCCAAGACAGTGGCCAACTTCATCGGCCTCGCCGACGGTACCAAGGACTGGAAAGATCCGGCGACCGGGCAAACCAAACACGGCGTGCCGCTCTACAGCGGCACCATCTTCCACCGCGTGATTCCGGGTTTCATGATCCAAGGCGGCGACCCGCTGGGCAGCGGCTTTGGCGATCCAGGCTACAAGTTTGCCGATGAGATCGTGCCCTCGCTCACCTTCGACCGTCCCGGACGCCTGGCCATGGCCAATTCCGGGCCCAACACCAACGGCTCGCAGTTCTTCATCACCGATGTGCCCACCCCGCACCTGAACGGACACCACACCATCTTCGGCCAGTGCGATGAAGCCAGCGTCGAACTCGTCAAGAAGATTGCGCGCGTGCCCAAGGACTCCAGAGATAAGCCGCTGACGCCGGTGCGCATCAATAAGATCGTGATCGAAAGAAAATAACGAGGGGAAAGGAATTCTGATGCCACGCCAGCCTGGAACCTACGCCACCTTCGACACCACCGAGGGCACCATCGTCTGCCGCCTGTTCGAGAGGGAAGCGCCCAAAACGGTTGCCAACTTCGTCGAACTCGCCGAGGGCAAGCGCGAGTGGACGCATCCCGTTTCGCGCAAGAAGTCCAGCGATCGGCTCTACGACGGCACCGTCTTCCACCGCGTCATTCCCAATTTCATGATCCAAGGCGGTGATCCGGCCGGCACGGGCATGGGCGGCCCCGGCTATAAGTTCGAGGACGAGACCAAGGGCTCGCCGCACAAGTTCGATAAGGCCGGCAAGCTGGCCATGGCCAACGCCGGTCCCAACACGAACGGCAGCCAGTTCTTCATCACCGTAGCGCCGACGACGTGGCTTACTGGCAATCACACGATCTTCGGCGAGGTGGTGGAGGGGCAGAACGTTGCCGATAAGATCGCTAACCTGCCACGCGGCGCCCAGGACCGTCCAAAACAGGAAGTGAGGCTGAAGGCGGTGACGATAGAGCGGGTGTGATTTCTCGGGCCGTCATCGCAGGGCTTCCACCCTGCTCTCTTGGTTGGTTGTGTGAAGGTCCTCACGCTCGTGCCTATGGCACTGCGCTCAGGATGACAATTCTCGGTACTCGATACTTGGTACTCGGTACTATCTTTCCCCCCACTTCAGCTTCATGCGCAGCACGTCGAAGAAGGTGCGGTCGGCGTGGCGCAGCAGGCGCACCTCCCGGGCGGATTTCCTGCAGGTGATGTGGTCGCCTTCGAAGACGGGGATGCCGACTTGGCCATCGACGGTGAGGAACGCCTCTTCCGGCGTGCCGATCACCAGCACGGTCACGACGCGAGTGTCCTTCACCACCACCGGCCGATGGGTGAGCATGTGGGGAGAGATGGGGGTGATGATGAACGCCCCGACCTCGGGGGAAACCACGGGCCCGCCGGCGGCCAGCGAATAGGCGGTGGAACCGGTGGGCGTGGCCACGATGAGGCCGTCGGCGCGGTAGCTGGCGACGAAGCGGTCGTCCACCCGAATCTCGACTTCCAGGATGCGCGCCATGGCGCTCTTGTGGATGACGGCGTCGTTGAGCGCGTCGAAGTGCGCGACCCGCTCGCCCTTCCGCATGAGATGGCAGTGCAGCATGCTGCGCACTTCCACCGCACAGCGGTTCTCTGCCAGCGCTTCCAGCGTGGGGTAAAGTTCGGAGAGCGAAACCTCGGTCAGAAAACCGAGCGTGCCCAGGTTAACGCCCAGCACCGGGATTTTCGCTTCCGCCAGGGCGCGTGCCGCGGCCAGCAAGGTGCCGTCGCCGCCCAGAACCAGCACGAACTCCGGTTTCCGGGCGGCCAGTTCGTCGCGCGGCACGGGCGGATGCCCGGGCAGGTACGCGCCGGTCTCCTGATCGATCAGGACTTCGTAGCCGTGCTGCTTCAGCCAGTCCACCACCTCGGGCGCCACGCGCACCAGCTCCGGCTGCGACGGCTTCGACATGATGGCGACGGTCTTCATCGCATTTGTGATTTCTGATTTGTGATTGGTTCTGCGATCATTCGGCCCTAGCGGCATAAGTCGCAAATCACCAATCGCAAATCACAAATCCACAAAGACGGCGTGCAGCAGAAATTCCCGGTTCCCTTCAGCTCCCAGGATTGGCGAATCGATGGACTCGATCTGTGAGGCGCCGAGTTCCACAACCGCGCGTCGAACCCTCTCTACCGCTTCCATTTGCGCCGCAGCATCGCGCACGATCCCGCCCTTGCCCACTGCCTGCCTGCCCGCCTCGAACTGCGGTTTTACCAGCACCACCAGCTCGAGCCGGCGATGCTCTTGGCCGCGAGCCGCGCGGACGATCGCAGGCAGCACGAGTGTAGCAGAGATGAATGACACGTCCACGGCAGCGAAGTCCACCGGCTCGCTCACCTCTTCCGGCTTGAGATAGCGCGCATTGGTGCGCTCGAGCAGGCCCACGCGCGGGTTCTGGCGCAGTTGGTGAGCGATCTGTCCGTAACCGGTGTCGATGGCGATCACGTGCGCTGCGCCGTGCTGCAGCAGGCAGTCGGTGAAGCCGCCGGTCGAGGTGCCCACGTCCATGCACACCCGACCGCGCACCTCGACGCGCCAATGTGCGAGTGCCCGCTCCAGCTTCACCCCGCCACGGCTGACGTACTTGAGATCCTCGCCCAGGATGCGGACGTTTGCGGCGGCATCGACCGTGGCGCCAGCCTTCTCCACTTTCTGCTGATTCACCACGACTTTGCCGGCCAGTATGAGCGCCTGGGCGCGCTCACGCGAGCTGACCAGGCCCCGCTCTAGCAGCAGCTTATCGAGGCGAATCTTCCGAGGCTCCTGTGGCATTTCAACCGCCGCGATCCGCACCCGCCATTGTGCAAACAGATGAATCTGCAGT
>Ga0335077_10007812_pt1 | contig 13252 bp, 10 predicted proteins | sample Lox_Sample_31_FD_207151 | JGI IMG/M metagenome (GOLD analysis project Ga0335077, IMG submission 207151) | Soil microbial communities from Loxahatchee National Wildlife Refuge, Florida, United States - Lox_Sample_3.1 | ecosystem: Environmental > Terrestrial > Soil > Wetlands | place: USA... | reverse complement strand
GAGCTTTCGCACAGACTTTCTCAGATTTTCCTGCGAGATGAAAAAGGCGAGCGGCCTGTCTATCGGGGCATTCAGAAATTCCAGTCTGATCCCAATTGGAACGAGCTCATTCTTTTCCACGAGTACTTCCATGGGGACACTGGCAGAGGTGTCGGTGCAAGCCATCAGACCGGCTGGACTGGTCTCGTGACCAAAACGCTGCAGCAGAGCGGCGAGCCAAGTCACCGTAAGAAGCGCGAGCGAACTGGCGTGGCGTTCGCAGACTGAGTAAAAGGTCAATTTTCACACGGAGAAATGAAATGAGAGCTATAAGTGTATTCCCAGGAAAACCCAACAGCGTTCATCTCGCTGACCTGAACAAACCTTCGGTCGACGAGGTGCCGAATGGGCGCGGCGTTCTGGTCAAAGTGTTGCGTGTTGGTGTAGATGGAACTGACAAAGAAATCAATGCCGCGGAATACGGGGCCGCTCCTGCGGGGTTCGACTTTCTCGTCATCGGCCATGAAGGTTTCGGCCGGGTCGAGGCTGTTGGCCCGAATGTCACCGAAGTGAAACCCGGCGACTATGTGGTCGCTACCGTTCGCCGGCCAGGCCGAAGCATTTACGACGTGATCGGCACGAATGATATGACTACCGACGACACTTACTTCGAGCGCGGAATCAATCTGCGTCACGGATTTTTAACCGAGCACTACGTGGATGACGCTGAATTCATCGTCAAGGTGCCCCAGGGATTGAAGCACGTCGGCGTGTTGCTTGAGCCATTCACCGTGGTTGAGAAAGGCATTCACCAGGCGTACGAGATCCAGCGACGTTTGAAAGTGTGGCGTCCTCGCCGCGCTGCAGTGATGGGCGCCGGCACCATCGGACTCCTCGCGACGTTGGCTTTACGCCTTCGAGGCGTTGATGTGACCACTTTTGCACGGAATCCCAAGCCGAATTTGAACGCTGAACTGATCGAAGCGCTCGGCGCACGATATGTACTCACGCAAGAAGTGCCGATCATTGGCGGCGTAAAGAAATTCGGACCGTTTGATTTGATCTTCGAAGCTACCGGCAACTCCGGCGTGGTCTTCGACAGCATGCAAGCGCTCGGCAAGAACGGTGTTCTGGTGCTTTCGAGTGTTACTGGCGGCGATCGTATGGTTCAAGTTCCAGCCGATCGTATCAACCTGGACTTTGTGCTAGGAAACAAGGTTATGGTCGGCACCGTGAATGCCAATCGTGAATACTTCGAAAATGGAGTCCGCGATATGTCGCAGGCCGAGGCCGAATATCCGGGATGGCTGGGACGATTGCTGACAGATCCTGTGCCTGGACTTGAAAACTATGCAGAGCTGTTCAAAAAGCTTACGAACCCGAATGGAGCAATAAAAGTGTTCTGCGAGGTAGCGGAACTCTAATCGTTACGTAGCGGCAGAAATATTCGGAGAAACTTCAGTGGCTTCCTCCAAGAAAACTCGGATTCTGATTCTCGGCGGCGGTTTCGCCGGGCTACATGCGGCGATTCACCTCGATGACACGCTGGCACGAGATCACGCTGGTGAACCGCGACAACTTTTTTCTGTTTACGCCAATGCTGCACGAGGTTGCAGCCAGTGATCTCGATCTCACAAATATCGTCAATCCCGTCCGAAAGCTTCTGAAGAGGATCAATTTCTTCGCCGGAGAAGTGGAATCGATCAATCTTGAGCGGAAGATCGTGACTGTCTCTCATGGTTTCGACCACCATCACCACGATATCCCCTACGATCACGTGGTGATCGGACTGGGCTCAATCACCAACTTCTTCAAACTCCCCGGCCTTGAGCAGCGAGCGCTGACGATGAAGTCCCTTGGTGATGCGATTCACCTGCGCAACCGACTGATCGCGCACCTCGAAGAGGCTGACACTGAGTGTTGCGCTGATGTGCGCCGTCCGCTGCTGACTTTCGTTGTCGCCGGCGGAGGCTTCGCGGGGGTCGAGACTGTTGCCGGCATCAACGATTTCGTTCGCGAGGCGGTCGGTTTCTACTCCAACCTGCACGAAGATATGCTTCGTGTGGTGCTCGTGCATCCGGGCAAAGTGATTCTGCCGGAGCTCGGCGAAAAACTCGGACGCTACACGGAGAAGAAACTCGCAGAACGCGGCGTCGAAATTCTGGTAAACACCCGCGTGACAGGGGTCACGGAAACCGGAGTTCAGCTGAGCACCGGGGAAGAGATCGAAAGCAAAGCACTGATCTGGACAGCCGGAACATCGCCCAATCCTGTCATCGATTGTCTTCCTTGCGCCAAAGAACACGGTCGCTTGAAGGTGGATGAAATGCTGCGTCTTCCGGACTGGCCGGGAGTTTGGGCGTTAGGTGATTGTGCACTGGTACCAGACCGCAAGACCGGACAGTATCATCCTCCGACCGCTCAACACGCCCTGCGCGAGGGAAAAACACTGGCAGAGAATCTTATTGCAACGGTTCGCGGCGGGGATCTTAAACCATTCTCATTCTCCACCATCGGTCAGCTGGCGGCGATTGGGCGGCGTACGGGAGTGGCAAATATCCTGGGTATCAATTTCTCTGGATTCATAGCCTGGTGGATGTGGCGAACGATTTATCTCAGCAAGCTTCCCCGTTTTGAGAAGAAGCTTCGCGTCGCTTTGGACTGGACTCTTGATCTTCTCTTTACCAAAGATCTGGTGCAGTTCCAGACGTTCCGCGCTCCGACTATCTCGCACATGGATGATACAGAAGTGATGGCCGGCTCGCGTCCATCAGATCCGGTAGCAGCTTCTGTGGAGGCGGTGTCATGATCCGCTTCGGCGAGGATGTTTGCCGCAACCTCGATTCTGCGCTTCGCCGCGAATGGCTGGAGACCAACGGAATTGGCGGGTTTGCCTCGGGCACAATCAACGGATGCAATACACGCCGGTACCATGGGCTTCTGGTGGCTGCGACCAAGCCACCTGTGGGCCGATTCGTTCTGCTCTCGAAGCTTGAAGAAACTCTGGCGGTTAACGGCCGCGGCTACGAGCTCAGCACCAACCGCTACCCCGGCGCGGTGCATCCACAAGGTTTCCAGTTTCTGGCGCAATTCCGACTTGACCCGTTCCCGATTTTCACATTTAGCGCAGATGGAGTCGAACTTGAGAAAAAAGTTTTCATGGCGCACGGCCAGAACACGACCATTATTAAATATCAATTGATCAATGCTCCAAGTCATGCCCACGTGCAGCTGGAGCTTCGCCCATTAATTGCGTTCCGCGACTACCACAATCTGACTCACGAAAACGGCGCAATCGACAGCAGAATTGATACCCGAAAGGAATTGCTCCGCGTTTCACCTTATGTCGGACTTCCCAGCCTTTACCTCGCGAATGACGCCGTCGGGATTGAAAGCACCGGACACTGGTACCGCAATTTCGAGTACGACGCTGAACGCGAGCGCGGTCTTGATTTCCAGGAAGACTTATTCAATCCGTGTGTACTTCGTTTCGACCTCACCCAATACCCGAGAGCCACGGTGATTGCATCGACCGAGCGCCAGAATGTCGATGCCGCGGAGCAGTATGAGCTAGACGAAATCGTCCGCCGTCGTCAGATCGCGGAGCACGCGCCAGTCAAAGACGATTTCATAACCTCTCTGACTACAGCTGCAGATCAGTACATCGTTTCTCGGGGCGATCGGAAGAGCGTCATCGCCGGATACCACTGGTTCAGCGATTGGGGCCGCGATACTATGATCGCTCTTCACGGGTTAGCGCTTCCGACTGGACGCTTCGACATTGCGCGAAGTATTCTGCGCACGTTTGCGCAACACGTTGATCAGGGCATGCTGCCGAACCGTTTCCCGGACGCCGGAGAGACTCCCGAATACAATACGGTCGATGCGACACTGTGGTTCTTCGAAGCTGTTCGCGCCTACCATTCCTACACCGGTGATTTGGACTTCGTTCAACAGGGGCTTTACCCGGTTCTGGCTGACATTATTAACTGGCACGTTCGCGGCACCCGTTATGGAATAAAGTTGGACGCCGCGGGCCTGCTCAACTCCGGGGAGCCAGGCGTGCAGCTGACCTGGATGGACGCAAAGGTCGGCGATTGGGTCGTCACGCCGCGCCGCGGGAAGCCGGTCGAAATTCAGGCGCTGTGGTACAACGCACTTTGCATCATGGAAGAATTTGCAGGGCGTTTGGGCGACGACACATCCCGCAAGCGCTATAGCAGCATGGCTGCTCTCGCAAAGTGGAGCTTCAATCGCCTGTTCTGGAATGAAGGCGGCGGCTACTTATATGACGTCGTGAACGGTGGCCCGCCCGACGGGAGTATTCGTCCGAATCAGATCTTCGCGGTCAGCCTGCCATATTCCATGCTGAGTCCTGAGCGAGCAAAGCGGGTCGTTGCTGTGGTGCAGGAACATCTGCTCACGCCTTACGGCCTTCGCAGCCTCGCCACAAGTGATCCGCAGTATCACGGCCGCTACACCGGCGACCCCGCAAGCCGTGACGGCGCTTACCATCAGGGCACGGTTTGGCCCTGGCTTATCGGGCCTTTCATAACTGCATATATAAAGGCAGACGGCGGAAGCAAGTCAGCGCGGAGGCAGGCCGAAAAATGGTTGGCACCGTTGAAGGAACATTTGTCGGATGGCGGCGTGGGGCACATTTCGGAAATCTTCGAGGGCGACGCGCCGCGTCGATCCGTCGGCTGCATTGCACAAGCCTGGAGCGTCGCGGAGGTGCTTCGGGCTGCGGTGGAGGATGTTTTCGGTATTCGGCCTGAGCGACCAATCGTGCTAGCCGCGCAGTTCCTCTCGGCTTAAGCAAGTCGTTATGAGAAGACCATATTTACGGGAGAAGACGAAGCACGGTTTAGATAGGGCAGGAATCGTTACTGGTAATGTTCTTAAATCGCAGGCAAGCTGGAGTGCACCCAAAAAACAGGGCTGTTTTTTGTCAGTGTTGCAAGTACCGTGAAACCCACCGATTATAGACGCCGGGGTTGGGCTTCGCTCAGACGATTTCGACCACCCCCATGTCAATCCTCGGACAAACCCCGATCTTTCCTCAGGACTTTGTTTGTCTTGGCAGGTGGCCCGGCCGGTGTACTTAGACCTTCAGGGTGCCCCGCTCCTTGCGCTTTTTGCAAGGGGCGGGTGTATGCGCCACCATTGCTCACTGCCGGGTTTCAAATAGTGTTCGAGTAGCGGTCGAAATCACGCTCAATAGTCAACTCAGAGGTCTGGCGGAGAGGGAGGGATTCAATCTGCCTGACAAATCGCAACCTCATGGTGATATGCGAGTTAGTGTGTTTTCTCCAATGTTTCTGCAAGTTTAGAACGCCCTGACGAAATACTTGCCAGTGACTGCCAATGCGTGCCAGTGCGTGTCAACTACACGAAAACTATATCATTTGTTTATCAGAGCAATGCAGTGTATCCGAAAGTGTCGCCCTGCCTTTTGTGCTTGTGAACCGACTGCTTACAACCACCACGCTGGCTCTCTGCTGAGGATCTTGCAAATCGGTGCGATTGCCAACACGTTTGCGATGGCTAATTGTTTGAAACTCCGATCCGGTCGGGTTGTATTCGGTTGCGATGCCCTTCCCCTGTGACATCTTCCTACAGTTGTTCGCCGCACGTCGCCGCGCCTGCCTAGAAGCGGGCGCTGCCCTCGAAAGGTCAGGACAGGTTTCCGATCCCGTGCGCTAAATCTATTAGTTTGAACATTCCCGGTCCCTATTCTTTTGCCCTTCGCGTGCACGGATAGCAGTGCGCCGACGACCAGTTCTGGCTGTGCCGGCGTGGAGGAAGCATGCGTTTACGTCGTGGGGTACTCGTTACGGTTATCGGAAGAATAATTACTGGAACTATCCTATTGGGAATTATCGTCGTTTCACAAGAGACACTAAACGCAACCAGCATTACTTCGCAGTTCAACGTCCAAGCACAAAGCGCGTGCGAGGCCAAAATGCTGGGTCAAATGGGCGCACGCGAAGTCTTTTCGGGCAAGGCCTATGACATATTGGCTGAGACCGCGCACGCATATGGTCGGGCAATTCCGCACATTTATATTTTTCCTGAGAGTATGAACATGGCCTATCTCGCGGGCAGTACTGCCGTGGACGGGCGAGGCAAGATTGTGGTCGGGCGACAGGCGACCGAACTATTCGATGCAATTGCGCTCAAAGGTTTTCTCGGACATGAGATGGCACACCTTGTAAGCGACAGAGCGGCCAAGGGGTGCAATGACTACATCGTTCGCGATCCACAGATGGAAGCTGATGCCGATGCATTAGCGGCACGAACGCTTGGCAGGCGGCCTATTGAAGCATTTTTGGAGCGGGTACTAGCGCTCACAGATGGTCAGAACTGGGACGCCAAACGCCGCCTCGAGGTGCTGCAATAGTTTCAATAAACTAAGTTCCTGATCTCACGACTAGCGTCCTCGCTCTGACCTTTGATTCCGCTTTTCGCACCCCACAGATCATCAGCTTGCGTTCCAGAACATACCGGCGTCGCATGCGACTGTCGTTCAGAGTTATCTGTATATTTCCCACGGATGCACGGCCCGTAAGAACTGGAACACCCACATAGCTGAAAATTCATGCAGGGGCGAGCACCGCAAAGTGGATTGGCCATACTCTGCAATAGTTTGTTCACTTCAAACTTGCTGCCGCAGCGCGGTGTCGCAGGTCGGCTGAAGTATTCTGCAATTCAGCCAGCCTAATAATCGCGGCGGCAGCGGTGTACCTCACCGCATCTTTGTCATCGCTCAATCTCGGCTCCAGTTCCGAAATAACGGACGGGTCGTCCCTGCGCGCAAGTGAATCTACTGCTGCAACGCGAACCGTCCAACTCTTGTGCCGTGAGGCATTGATCAAGGCTTCTTTGGTTTTGGGGTCGGGGTCCTTAATGAGCATCTTCGCCGCCGCTGCTTGGGCAGGCGACGCATCATCTCTGGTGAGTGCCTTGAAAGCTCCGTAGCCCAGGCCGGCAAAGGGAATGGGAATAAATGATGAGCCCAGTTCCGCCATCTTTTTCGGATCCTTGATCTCCTTCTTCTGCCTCTCGGTCAACGACAATCCGCTCTTTCGCTCGCCGGTCAGAATGGCGTAATACACTGCATATCCCTCTTCATCCCCTAGCTCAACCAAAGCGCGTGCGCACGCCAATACAATCACAGGGTCCTCGTCATTGCTGTGGAGGATCTCTTTAATCTTCGACCTCGCTGGCTGGTATTTCAGCTGCCCGATGGCATCCGCGGCGGCTGCCATTACCTCCGGCTTAGGATCATCCAGTGAATGCATCGCCAATTGCGGCGCCTGCGGATCGTTCGCCAGCAATCCGAGAACACCTACTGCGAGCGCGCGTTCACCTGAGGATCTGTCGGTCAGTCCAATGTTAAGAACGGCCCAGGCGGCTTGCTGCCGAGCATCATGGGCATAAACGCACTGCACTACCGTGAGTAACAAAAACAATAACGAAAGCACCCTGATGCAAATCGTGTTCGTCTTCTCCATAACACTCTCAAAGTGCACTCGCCGGACCAAAGCTCGTTGTCTTTACTCAAGCGTTCGCGTACGAGTCAATTAGTTTCCGCCAGGTGGATCGGCCCCATGTAACTCCTACCCACACCCATACAATAGGCCATTTCAGAAGGTCTCCTGCGGTGATCAGATAGTCGCCAGGGCTAGCTACGTTCATGGTGGCGTGCAGCTGAATCCAATCACATAAAAACAGAAACCTGCTGTCGGCGGTTGCTGCCAGATGCAGCTTATCCTTGTGAGCGATTGCTCCCGAACGTGGCAATACCACCGGCATCAATCCATGGTTCATCGCGACTGCCAAACGGTTCATGCCGATGCCAAGTACCAGGAGTACGAGCGGAATCCAGACGAGCCAGACGTAGGTTTCTTTGGCAAATCCGAATAGGGACCAATAAGCCCAACTTCGAGGACGGGAAACAGCTAAGTCCACAGCTGGATCGTGAAACTCGGTCGTCTTTGCCATTCAATCCTCTCAGTCACAGAAGAGCACGTTTTCTGCCATTGGTTGAAAATGACTAGCACTCAGCGCTCCGCAGAATTTCTCCGGGGAAAATCTGAACTAAACGGCAGGGGCCCGGGGCTTTTACCCCGGGCCGGAGTGGTAGGAGTACTTCGTGGAATTGGAGGAGAGCTTTATACTGGCGCCTTTATTTCACCTTGCCGCCTCGGCGAGTGAACCTGGCAACGATGAACTCCTGAGCCAGGCTTGCGCCCATTCGCTCGGCGGTACCGAGCGCGAAATTGCCAAACACCAAGCCGACGCCACGGTTCGACTTGGGATACCAAAGATTTGAAAGTGCCGCCGATGCAAGATCTCCACCCACGCTGGAATAGTTTGGTCCCCATGTGCCGTTGTCATTCCTGGTTACAAATGGACTGAACAGGGCATGCCGGACTCGAGAACTTGTTGTGCCGGTTCCTTGATAGAAGTAGCGCGGGTCCTGATGTAACAGGGAGGGCAGTATGGCGCCGCCAATCATGATGTCGCCGAAACCATCGGCGGCAACAGCGCCGAGCCGTTCTCCAAACGGACCCCAGCCCTGCCCATAGTTGGGTGTATCGGTCGCTTGCCGTATGCTGGCCATGCCAAGAACTCCGGCTATTGTCACCGGATCGTACGACACCTTTAGGGCGAGTTGAAACTTCATCTTTGGCGTCAGCGGTGCAGCATCCCTTTCATACGTGACGTAGAAGTTCGGAATGATTCCAAACACTCGCTGCGTCTCTTCGATTTTGAGCTGCTCAGTCGCAACCTCCACTGGGTCATAGTGAACATCCACTGTGGTGCGTTGTGTTTCGATCTGAAGCTGGACACCGGTCACGATTTTGAACTGACCCGGTTCAAGCGTGATCGCAGGTGATGTCCAGCCCGCGAAATCCTGCGCAGTGATGGTAATTTCATAAGGAACTCCAGGCGCAACGTCCTGGAATTCGAAAAATCCCGTCTCCTGAGTCACAACTCGACGGGGATCGTCGCCAACAGTACTCCTGAGCTCAACCTTCGCGTTGGGCACCGGATCACCATTGACGTCAACCACTGTGCCGACAATCCTGCCCAGCCTCAAGTCTGTGGTCTGGACATTCTGTGCCGCCAAGTGCAAAGGAAAAACTGTCGCAAGTGCTACAACCGCCGCTATATGTATTCCGGTTAATCTCAAGATGAATTCCTTGTCGCTTTACATCAGGCAAGCCGAATGCCATTCCGCAAAACTTCCCAGTCTGTGATTTCCTAGAGCGGACAATGGACTTTTCTGTCGAAGAGTTAGCAAGTGTCGAAATATGCTCGAGAGCACGCCCGCATGTGGGCCTCGTTCGCCCGTATGTGGGCTCACTTTATAAGCTGTGCGGAGATTTCGGGGTGTACAGTGCGGACTGCGGGAGCAAGTCGGGTCTCGATGAGCCTGTCGACCTGAGACCATACATGGGGGTCACATTCGATCGAGGTGTGTCCTTTAAAAAGTAAGCGGTTATACCAAGGATAGGCGTGGCACTCGGCGGGCTCTTTCTCGTATCGGGACTGAAAGTTCCCGAGCACCGTGGTGCGGGCTGGATCCGCGGCGGTGATTTGCGGACGGCCGTGGATGAGGCCTTTACTCTGATAAAAATTAATCGCCTCGGCAACGTTGGCGGGAATAACCGAATCGTCTTGGCCATGTTTTCGGACGCTATCCACCTGAATCGTTAAAGCGACCGGGATGCTGTCCTGCTCCAGTTCACGGGCGAGATAGACAACTGCCGATGCGCCCCAACTGTGACCGAATAAGATGACGCGAGGTTCCGGTTCTGCTTGATCGGCAACTTCATTGAACCAGGCAACTACGGCCTGGTGCGCTTTTGCTCTCTGTCGGTTTCTGAATACTTGCACTTGCACGTTGTCGGTATGTATTGCCTGAAGATGCTGAGCAAGCTGAACTTCGGAGTGACGCCGATCGTTGTCATGAACAAACCCGCCGACAAAACCTATTACAAGGGTTCGAACTGGCTCAATTCGAGCAGAATGGTCCTCTAGGTTTTGTGCCAAACCTTTGTCTGGGTTAAAGAGCAGCATGGCGCATGCAATGAGTGCTGCGCCACACACACGACCAATCGGTTTGCACTCCTGAACGATCGGCAGTCGTTTGCTCTCATGAAACCGGCTGCAAAGCTAGTTCCAAACGGCAAGCGAACGAATTTGAAGCGCGTCGAAAGATCAGGCTGCAGACGCATTTTGACCTTCGCGCTGGGCAATATTCAGCACCACGCGGCCGTTAACCTTGCCGGTCCTCAGGCGGTTGAACGTGTCGTTAATCGAACCGAGCGGCAGGGTCTCAATAGTCGCCTTCACCTTTCCCTCAGCAGCGAACGCGAGTGCTTCTTGTAAATCCTGGCGCGTGCCGACAATCGATCCACGAATCGTATATCGATTTAGCACGATATCGAAGATCGAAACCGGAAATTCGCCAGGAGGTAAACCATTCAGCACGCAAGTTCCTCCGCGTCGCAGCATACCGATGGCCTGTTTGAACGCCGTCGTCGAAACCGCGGTTACCAACACCCCATGGGCGCCGCCAATCTGTTTCTGGATCTCCATCGCAGGATTCTGCGTTTTGGCATCAATCGTGATTTCGGCTCCCAGCCTCTTCGCCAGCGCCATCTTGTCCGGCCCAAGATCGACGGCAGCCACGTGCATGCCCATCGCCCTGCCATATTGAATCGCCACGTGTCCCAATCCCCCAGCCCCTGAGATCACGACCCATTCTCCGGGCCGCGTACCCGTTTCCTTTAAACCTTTATATGTGGTCACGCCGGCGCAAAGGATCGGTGCTGCGTCCACAAATGAAAGGCCTTCGGGAATTCGCCCAAGGTAGTCCGCCTGGGCCAGTGCATACTGCGCAAAACTTCCGTTCACCGAATATCCTGAATTCTTCTGCTCCAGGCACAAAGTCTCCCATCCGGTGCGGCAGAATTCGCAATACCCGCACGCGCCGTGCAGCCACGCTATGCCCACGCGGTCGCCTTCTTTCAAGTGGGAAACTCCCGGCCCAAGCGCGACAACGATGCCCGCGCCTTCGTGTCCGGGAATAAACGGCAGAGTTGGCTTGACCGGCCAATCGCCCTCAGCCGCATGCAGATCTGTGTGACAAACTCCACTGGCCACGATTTCAACCAGCGCCTGCCCCGGACCCGGCGTGGGAACGGAAACTTCTTTCACCACCAGCGGTTCACCAAATTTCTCGACTACCGCTGCTTGCATCGATTTTGGAATTGCCATAGCTCAAGCTCCTGACTGAGATTTGGCGAATGTAATCCTGGGTGCAACCATTCAGGTGTGATGTAGATCACGCTCAACTGTGATGTTTCTCAAGACATACGCTGAGGTAAGCCCGCAAACTACGCTGGCTTTGAAAAACCTGTCCAATTACGAACAGTGCCCAAATTCTGGCAGCAGACAAAGGGTTTCTGGGCATCGCCGACGGCCAACTGAAGCAACTGCATTTGCACTTCATAGCGCATCCCGTTGAGGTGAAGGCACTTTCAGTAACGTCATCGAGCGTAACGATCTGCTGGCGAAATTGGAATTTAGTATGCAAAGGATTCGATAGGAGTGCTGTCCATAATAGTCTGCAATATAGGAGACGTTACTCATGGCTAGGTGTAAATTGTTTGTTGCTGCTGGATGTTTGGCGGCCATAACCGCGTGGGCGGATTCTTTAGAACTGAAGAACGGCAGCGTGATCAACGGTAAGTTGGTGGGTGCAACTGGGAACGAGGTCAGCTTCCAGGTCGGTTCGTCAGTCCAGAAATATAATCTTGCCGATATCAGTTCGATGAAGGTTGATTCTGGCAGTCCGACGCTGGGCACACGTCCGTCAAGTTCGGTTGCAGATTCAGCTGATGCTACTTCAGCGTCGAAGCTTTCATACGTCCCCATCCCGTCAGGAACGCAGATTTCTATCCGCACTATTGATAGCATCGATTCCACCAAAAACCGTGTCGGGGACCGTTTCCACGCTTCTCTGGAAGAACCGTTGGTCATGGATGGAAACGTAGTTGTCGAAAAAGGGGCGGATGTCTACGGACGCTTAGCGGAAGCAAAGACGTCGGGAACATTTACCGGAAGATCGCAACTGTGGCTTGAGCTAACCGGGCTCGTCGTGAATGGCCGGACAATACCGCTGGTGACCGGAGAATATGAACTGACCGGCAAATCGCGAACCTCGAGCACTGCCAAGAGGACGGTTGGCGGGGCAGCGGTGGGATCGATTATCGGCGCCCTAGCCGGTGGCGGCAAGGGAGCGGCTATTGGCGCAGGCGCAGGTGCAGGAGTCGGCGCGGGATCGGAAGTCATCACCAAGGGAGACCAGGTGAAGATTCCGAGCGAGACGCTGATTGAGTTCACGCTCAAGCAAGAGGTATCAATTCCTGTCCAGAGAAATTAACGCTGGGAAGATTTATCGCTTCGCTTGATACTGAGCTTAGACGGGCAGGGCGTTGCATTAAAAGCTTGTCTTAGGGAACAAAGCAGCCATGTTTGGCTTTCGTGCATGGCTGCATTCTGACGCAGTTTGCCTAGTTCTGATATTGCGCTTTCGTTATGCCGAGCCGTCTGATCTTATTTTGAAGCGTGGTGCGCTTCAATCCCAAACGTTCCGCGGCTCCGCCCTTCCCCGCGATCCGGCCGGACGTGGCTCTCAAAGCTTCGATGATCACATTTGACTGGGCTTGCCCAAAGCTGGAGGTCGAGATAGCCATACTTACGCTTTCAGAATAGCTGGGAAGCTCAGCCATGGGCACATCCAACTCCTCACCACGGGTAACAATGACGGCGCGTTCGATGAAGTTTGCTAGTTCCCTGACGTTGCCAGTCCACCGACAGTTCGTCAACATTTCCATGGTCTGGGTTGGGATGGATTTGATCTGCTTCTGCATCCGCCGGCATAGCTTCAAGACAAAATAGTTGACCAGCAGGGGAATATCCTCGCGCCGCTCACGAAGAGGAGGGATTTCAATTGGGAAAACGTTGAAGCGATAGAAAAGGTCCTCACGGAACTTTTGCTCCCGAATCATCGTCCCAAGGTCCCGATGGGTTGCGGCAATCATCCGTACGTTGACGCGGATAGTCTTCGCGCTCCCCAACCGTTCGAATTCTTGCTCCTGCACGGCACGCAAGAGTTTCGGCTGGAGCTCCAGGCTGATATCGCCGATCTCATCCAGGAATAACGATCCCCCGTCCGCCAATTCGAATCGCC
>Ga0335077_10007809_pt1 | contig 13252 bp, 9 predicted proteins | sample Lox_Sample_31_FD_207151 | JGI IMG/M metagenome (GOLD analysis project Ga0335077, IMG submission 207151) | Soil microbial communities from Loxahatchee National Wildlife Refuge, Florida, United States - Lox_Sample_3.1 | ecosystem: Environmental > Terrestrial > Soil > Wetlands | place: USA: Florida... | reverse complement strand
GACACCGTCGGGCGCCCGCTGTTGGCGCCCCCTGCGGCCTCGACGACGATGAAGCACGATTGATTGGAACGTTGCAGATCTAGGAGCTGAAGAACACGCGGAGAGATGCCCGAGAGGCCACTCGCCGAAGGCGAGCAGAGACACAGTCGGGCGCCCGCTGTTGGCGCCCCCTGCGGCCTCGACGACGATGAAGCACGATTGATTGGAACGTTGCAGATCTAGGAGCTGAAGAACACGCGGAGAGATGCCCGAGAGGCCGAAGGGGGCGCCCTGCTAAGGCGTTATACGGGCTTAAACCTGTATCGAGGGTTCGAATCCCTCTCTCTCCGCCAGAACCCCGAACGCCCTCGCCGAGAGGGCGTTTGAGTTTCGGGTGGCGTGTTGCTTTCAATCGAGTGAGGTGTCGGGCTGGGTTGCCGGGCGCCTTGTCGATCTCCCGCGTGCCCACTCGATCTGGCAGCTTGATTCTGTCGTCGGTGCGCCCGAGGAGGAACTAATCCTTCGTCGGCGACCATCCGTAGGCTTTAGCGCAAGCACCACCCATCAGCATCGCCCGTTCACTATCGGTCAGACGCTCCGTCCGGCGGAAGGGCTCTACGGCCTGTTCGTAGTTGACGACCGCGAAGGCGCGGGTCCAGTCAGTGCCCCACAGGCAGCGGTCGAAACCCCACGCATCGAATATGCGGGCGAGCGGATCCCAGATATCGGCGAACGGGTACGGTTCCCGCGACAGCGTGCACGCGCCGCTGACCTTGATCACCGCGTTCGGGCGCTTGGCGAGTTCCAGCACCTTCGGGAGATCGGCCCAGGGCTGCGGCGGGGCGGGCGGCGTGCGGGGTTGCACGATGCCCAGATGGTCGAGGATGAACCGCACGTCGGGGTGGCGGTCGATCAGCGCCGTGCCCGCATCGAGATTTCCCCAGCACAAAATGTTGACCGGGAAGTCGTAGCGGACGGCCGCGCGCAGGATGCGGTCCAGTCCCGGATCGGTCGCGGCGCGGTCGCGCCCGAACTCCTTGGTCATCATGATCCGGATGCCGACCGTGCCGGGCGTCTTCTTCCAGTCGGCGATGACGTCGGCCACCGCAGGATCATCCGGGTCGACCGGCTTGACGAGGGCGAACCGGCCGGGATGCGCCCGCTGTACTTCTACGGCATAGCTCGCGTCGTACCGGTACAGGGAGAAGGCGGAGATGAAGATCGCGCCGTCGACGCCGACCCTGTCCATCGCCGCCACCATCTCGTCACCCGTGACGTGATCGGGCCAATTCGGCACGTTGTGCCAAGGCCGCTTCGGCGTGTTCGCCTCATAGGAGTGGACCTGGGAATCGATGATCGCCATGGGGAAGCTCCTTTGTGCTCGCGGGGTTCATCGTATCGCGGCAGGGCGCACCCGCCGCGTCCGGTAGCGACCCGAACAGGGTACACAGCTTCGTTCCCGCATGTAAGTGCGGACCGTGCTCTGTTGCCTCGAAGCCGACTCGGCCAGCATCCCGATTCCGAAACTCGGCGCAGCCCGGGAGCGCGGCGGGGAACTCATCCAAGGCCGGGCGTTTCCTCTCTGCGCCGGATGACCAAACCCGCTCGCCCAGCGGCTGCTTCGCTATCCAATTCGCGTAATCGGTCTGCAAGCGACGGTCGACCTCAACGGGTGTTGCGCCGATCGATCACCTGGCACTGGGCTTCGATCGTCGAGATCTGCCGCGGTCTATACGGGAGAGCGTCCCCACCTTCTACGTTTGGCGCCCAAAGCCGAGTGGCGGCGGCGCGATGTCGACGATGCGTCTGAAGAGCTGCTCGAACCCACTCTCGACATCTGCGCCGATCAGCGGATCGGCGTTCTCCGCGAATGCTGCGTCGATTTCGCTCCAGTCTTCCGCGGTCAATGCACGCTCCGCTAGCGGCAGGATGACTTGCTCCTCCTGTTGCATGTGACGCCGGTGAAAGGCCACGTAGTGCTCCACCTTCTGGGCGAAGGCAGCGAAATCCTGCGGCCCACCCATCTCCCAGTGCAGCAGCGCCTGCTCCAGGTCCCGGATCAGCTTCTCGCCATGGATATGCTCCGCCTCGAGCTGATCGAGGACCGTGTTCGCCGTATCCGTCCGCTGGCGCAGCCGTGGGAACAGATAACGTTGCTCCTTGGGATGATGCAGCTTCTCGGGAAACGTGTCGATGTAGTGCATCATCGCCCGAAGCACGGTGAAATCAGGCTTGCTTCTACCCTCGCTCACCTCGTCGACGAGGTACCACAATCCGTGGAGCACGATGGTGAGGCGGCGATGCTCGTTACGGATGGCGTTGAGGGCAGTTGTCATGGGGCGCGCGTGCGCAGTGCGGACGTAGCCATTGTAGGGCCGGGAGAGTGTGCCAGCAAAGAGCTTCGGCATGATCCGGCGGACGCGGCACACTCCGAGCAGGATCGCCTGACCCAGCGGGTCTGCTCCGCAACCGAATCGCAGGGTAGCGGTTGCGGCTGCATGCGTTCGCACCCCGGATGTCACCGCTTACGCCTCGCTCGCGGTGAAGGGTCGCGGACCGGCTCCGCAGCCAAAGGCCCTTGAGCCGGGCACTGGGCACTCGCGTAGTATCCTTCCGTCGGTGCAGGGCTGAATCGCTGCTGCACGCGCTGGGCATGTGTCGCGCCTTGGGAGCTGAACGACAGCGGGCACGAGATGTTTGCCTGATGGCGAAGACCCGAGTGGCGGCAACGGCCTTCCCGCTACGCTGCGCTTCCGAAAGGACGCCGAAAGCTTGGGGTTGGTGGTCTCGGGTGTGCGCGCCATGCCGCCGATCCTGGACACCAGGATCCGAGATCGGTCCGCACGACGTACTTCTGCGGCGATGACGTGGCACGGCCGGGAACGAGTTGCTGAATGCGAACCCGCGAAGAGTAAGGAACCCACGATGCGGGCTCTGCTGTCCGGCTCTTGCTGGGCCGTTGCGCTTGCGCGCATGGTGGCCTCAGCGGCGGCGCTGGCCCTGTGCGTGCTGCCGCCCGCGCACGCCCAGCAGCTGGAGCCGCGCTCTTACTTGAACGTACCGATCGGGCTCAACTTCATCGTCGCAGCCTATCAATACTCGTGGGGCGATGTGCTGGTCGATCCCTCGCTGCCGATCAAGAACGCCAACGCCAAGGTCGATCAAGTCGTGCTGGGCTACAGTCGCGCCTTCGACTTCTGGGGGCAGTCCGGGACCTTGTCGGTGGTGCTTCCGTACGCCTGGCTCACGGCGAACGGCCAGGTCGAAGGCGAAGCTGCAAGCGTCAACCGGTCTGGGTTCGGTGATCTCGGCCTGCGGTGGTCGGTGAATTTGATCGGAGCCCCAGCGCTCTCGTTGAAGGAGTTCCGGGACTACCGTCAGGACACCATCGTCGGCGCAAGTCTCGCGGTGACCGCACCGACCGGGCAATACGATTCCACCAAGCTGGTCAACATCGGCACCAACCGCTGGTCGTTCAAGCCTGAAGTGGGTATTTCCAAGGCTCTGGGACAGTGGCTTCTAGAGGGTGCCGCCGGCGTCACTTTCTACACCGACAACGACGCATTTTTCGGCAACAACGTGCGCAGCCAGGAGCCGCTGTACGCGCTGCAGGCGCATGCGACGTACAACTTCAGCCCCACCCTGTGGGGCGGGCTCGACTTCACTTACTACGTCGGCGGCCGCACGTCCGTGAACGACACTCTAAACGCGGACCTGCAATCGAATACGCGCTTGGGAGCCATACTTGCGCAGTCGCTGGACAAGTACAACTCGATCAAGGTCTACGCCAACGCCGGCGTGATCGCCCGTACCGGGACCGACTTCAAGACGCTCGGCATCGCGTGGCAGTACCGTTTCGGGGCAGGGCTGTAGGCGCGAGGGTCGCACAGACAAGCTTTGGCGGGATCGCAGAGCTCTCTTGCTGCGTGAATGGAGAGCTTAGGGATCGGCGGCCCAAGCAAGTGGCCCCCATGAGCAAACCCGCAGAGCGGGAGACGATGGCGCCGTCATGCGACCGGTCGCCGGCGCCGATTTCAGCGTCTCTCGAGAGCCTCTCGGACCAGCGCGATGTGCAGCCGCAGCGCGTACAGCAGAGGTCTGAAGGAGACCGGCACGCGAAACTGGCTTGCCCGCGTCTCGAGGCGGTCCAAGGCTGCGATCAGCTCGCCGGCGGGCTGTTGCTGCGCGCGGGCAGACAACACCTGGTCTTCGATCGCTTTCAGCTCGTTGTAGAGGCGGAAGACGCGGCGTCGCATGGCCCAAGCGTACAGGGCCGGAAGGAATCGCAACAGGGGATACAGCACCGCGATCAGGGGGATGAGCAGGACGAGCATCTGCTGAGCCAATACCGCCAGCCAGAACGGCAGGTAGCGTTGCAAGAACGGGCGGCCTGTCTTGTAAAAACGCATCGCCTGCTCGCTCAGCGGGAGGTCGATCGACTCCGGCGCGGGGAACTGTCCCGCTTTGTTGAACACGCCCGGCCTCGAGTGTACTTGCGTTGCCGCCTCGAGCAGGAGGTATTGGATCGCCGGATGGAGGTCGTTGCGCACCACCAGGCTGGCCTTGGGCGAGAGCAGCACGGTGTCCGTCGGAGGTCTGATCCTGGCCATGTCGCCCACGCCGGCGGGAAGCACCACCTTGCTCAAATAAGGGTACAAAGCGACGAATGCGTCGGCTGTGGGGATGCTCGCGAGGCTGACGTTGTCGGCGCTCAACAGGCGGTGCACCAAGGGGGATTCCCAGGCATCGAGCAGGATCGCGGCGTCGATCTCCCCGCGGATCAGCTTTCCGGTCGCAACCTGCGGCGAGAGTGAAAGCAGCGTTGCGTCTCGCTGGTCGATGACGCCGACGCGCGCAAAGAATTCCAGAGACAGCGCATGCGCCCCGCTGCCCTCCGGGCCGATCGAGATGCGCTTTCCCCGGAGGGTTTCCCGTGCGCGCCCTTTGCGTTCCAGCTCGCTGCGGTAGAACAACCAGAGCGGCTCGTAGAACAAGGTGCCGAGCGAGAGGAGGTCCGGCGATCTCTGTGCATCGGTGATGCCGCTCGGCACGATGGCGATGCTGACGCCGGAGCGGCGGTCGTCGAGGAGGGCAACGTTCTCGACGGCGCCGACGGCGGGAACCAGGCGCAGCTCGATTCCGTCGCGCGCAAGGATTTCACGGTAGCGCTTCCCCAGCTCGGCGGAGCTGGCGCCCGGCTCCACGGCCATCGCTACCGAGCGCGGCGGCGTCGGATTGAACAGGGTGAAGGCAAGCCACATGGCGGCGGCGGTGAGCGCAACCGCGACGACCGCTGCCAATACCATGTATCGCCGAAACGTCAGCGTTTGCTCTTGGGCTGCCATCCTGTCATGAACCCTCCGCCTAGCGCCTCACCGGTGGGGTGGCGAAGTCGGTGCCGTGTGGAAGCTTTCCCAGCTCATTCTCCTAGATGAGAAAGCGCGTTCTGCAGTGGCGCGCTCGAGATCCTCATGAAGCCCGCAAACGGGCGGTCCATCTCCTCGATCAGGAATACCGAGCCTGCGACCGAAAGCGCGGCGAGAACGAAGACGATGATCACCGTCGCGTTCTTGGCGCTGACCAGCCCGAAGCCGAGGAAGATCACAGCGAGCCACAACACCAGGACCACCAGCAGGGGCGTGGAGATCGATGCGTCCGGTTGCTCGATCACCAACCAGCGCATCTGCTCGAGGTCGCTGGTAAGGTCCAGGGCGCGCGCCTGCAGCGCATGCTGCACATCAGTCCGGGGTGTGAGATCGTGCAGCTTGCGCTGGAATCCCTCGAACCTCTTCTGCCTCTCGGACGAGTCGACCTTGCCCGCGAGGGAACCCTCGTCGCTGAACACGACCTGCGCGATTGCGGCGAACGCGTTGCGGAGCGTGCCGCGCAGGTCCTTGGTTTCGGGGCCGTACTCGGCCAACGCACGGTCGAGCAGGACGACCTTGACCGCCGTCTGAGTGACTTCTTCGCCGATCTTGTCGTAGTAACCCTTCGCGGACGCGATCAGAAGGCCGAGGACCAGGGCCGCCAGCGTCGAGATGAGGCTGGTCCCCAGCTTCACCGCACCCATCGAATCGTCGCTGAGGTGGTGCTCCGGGAGCAGCCCGCGCAGAAGCAACCCCAGGAAGCCGCTGACCAGCACCAGGGCGAACACGATCGATGCGATTGCCAGTGGGCTCATCGTTTTCCTTTGATGTGCTCCTGAAGGGTCGCGCAGGGCCGCGCTACGCGCCGGAGCGTAAGCGTTGTCGTCGACGCGAAGCAGGCCGCGCGCATGCTACGGGGAAGAGGCGTGACGGGAGTGACACGCCCCCTGACGGCGTTCATGGCACTCGCGAATGCCGGTTCGCTGCGCCTGCGTTCGAGCCCTACCGCGCAGGCACGAACTTCACCACCTCTGCCGCCTGTCGTTGCACATCGTCGTGATCCAGCAGCAACGGGATCGCGTCGTTGGTGAGCCACAGCGGGAGGAAATTGAAATACCAGGGGCTTCCCAGGACGCCGCTGACGCCGCCAGGCCAGATCGACTCGGAATACGGCTCTCTCCAGGATGGCTCGCTGACGAAGCGGCGCACCGGGCCGTCCGCGAACATGAAGTCGTTCACGGTCGAGGCACGCACGTCGTGGGTTGCGGCGTCGACGGTCTGGAAGCCGCCATCTACAGGAATGCCCGGCAGATTCGCGAGCGGCTGCGGGAATGCGCCGCCAGCGGGCGGAATGCTAAAGGGCGGACCGAGCGGGTGCGCGAATACGACGCGATGCAGCTTGCCCCAGCGGTAGTCGCCGAGGTTCGTCGATCCGTGGAACGCGGCATCGAAGTCGCCGCTTGCCAGCGCATCGAGGGCGCCGGCGAGGCTGCTCAACAAGACGAAATCTCGTGCGTCTTCGGGCACAGTGAGACTGGGCACGTAGAAGAAGTTCAACCCGGAGGCGCCGATGCCGCGGTTCTGAGCGAAGTTGTCGAGCAGGTTGCGTAGCGCGACCAGAGCAGAGCCACCGTCTGGAACAGGTAGGCCTGGAAGCTGTGCGTCGATCACGTTCTTGACGACCTGGCTGCGCCAGACGGCATAGATCGTGGCGGCGACGCTGTCATCGATCTGGGCCTGGGTCGGCGGCAAGCGCTTGCCCTTCACGTCACTGGCATCGTAGCCTTCGGGGATGCCGGTCGGAGTGTTCAGGCTCCACTTCGACAGCCGCAGCACCGCTTCGACCAGGGCGGCATTCTTCGTCAGGCCCGCGAGTATCCACGGCGCCGACCGGCGCTTGGCGTTCTGGAATGCGTTCAGGATATAGGGCACGAACACCTGCGCATCGCGCAGCTTCACATCGGCCTGGATCGACTGCATCTCGTCGAACGACACATGACGGTCTCCCGAGGCGAGGTACTGGCCGATGCGCTCGGTGATGCGGCCGGCGCGGAAGCCGGGATCGAAGGAATACCGCAGGTAGTAGTAGCCCCCTCCGGCGCGGTGCCGCCCCAGCGGGTTGTTGTCCAACGTCACGCCGATCGGGTCGTTGTTGGCGTTCACGAAGAACCCCGCGGGTGGATTGACGATGTGCGGCAGCTCGGAGAACGGGAGGATCTCGAAGGGCAGAGCCTGGTTGGGCTGCGGATGCTGCACCGGCAGCCACTCGTTGCCGCCCTGGCCGTTGCGGATGAACCAGGGAGGAGCTCCGTTCACCTGGTCGGACTGCAAGTCCTCGCGGATCGGCAGCTCGCCGCTCGCGAAATAGGCGATGTTTCCGCGACTGTCCGCGTACACGAAGTTCTGCGCCCCCACATCCATGAACTGGAGCGCGTCCGTGAATTCCTGCAGGTTGGACGCGCGGTCGATCTTGAGAAACGCATCCTGCTCGCGCGTGGCGCCCGAGCCCGTGTACTGCACGCTCAACGCGATCCCCGTGGACTGGTCGAGCGCGATGATCGGCCCCTGATTGCGCCGAGGGACGATGAGCGTGGCGGGTGGAATGTTGCCGCCCGGTGGAACGACCACGATGTCATCGAGCACGCCGTCGCCCGGTTGGTTCGTCCGGAAGGTTTCGGGGATCGGGATCACCGGCTCGGGCTGTCCCTTGTAAAGCGTCGCGAGACCGCTCGGAGACGCGGGGTCGGGGACGGTCTGCTCCTGATACGTGTCCGTGACATCGATGAAGAAGTTCGTCGCGCCCCAGGAGATCTGTTCGTTGTATCCGAGGATGATCCCCGGCACCCCGGCAAAGGACTCGCCGAAGACGTTGAGGTGGCCGGAGGCTTCCAGGCCATTCGGATAGAACCGCGATGGGGTCACGAGGTCGAGGTGCGGATCGTTCGCGATCAGCGGCCGGCCGCTGTCGCTGAGCGCAGCGCTCACTGCCCACAGGTTCGAGCCGGCGCGGCGGTCCTTGCGCAGGATCCCCTGGAAGACCGGGATCCCCCGGGCCCGCTCGACGTAAGCGCGGCCCAGCTCCAACGCTTTGGGATCAATGCCGGCCGACTCTGGCCGGAGCGCCTGGCGCGGCGCTACGTGACCTGCGCCGTGCAGCGTGAGCGCGTCCGGCAGCGTCGAGGCCGGATCGAACGGCGCGGCGCGAACGAGATCCTGGTAGTACAGCGCGTTCCCGTCGAATAGACCGGTCGCGATTCCCGCCTGCACATAGGACAGGTACTGGATCGTAGGGTCGACGTCGAGCTCGAAGGACAATGCGAAGGCGAGGAGCTTCCCGATCGCGAGGCTGTCCACGGGGGTCCACGGCTCGAACTTCGTCAGCTCGAGCGCGGCGTACTCGGGCGGAAGCGCGTGTGACGCGACCCAAGCGTTCACGCCATCGGCATAGGCCTGGAGCGCCGCCTGACTGGTGGGAAGCAACGCCGGCAGCGACTGCTGCGCGGCGCGCCGCAGCCCGAGCGTCCGCAACATTACATCGCTCTCCAGCGCGTCCGGGCCGACCAGCTCAGCCAGTGTGCCGCTCGCCGTGCGCCGATCGTAGTCCATCTGGAACAGGCGGTCCTGCGCATGGACCCATCCCTGGAGGAAGAAGGCGTCGTGCTCGTTTCTGGCCTGGACATGCGCGATGTCGTTGGTGTCGCGCAGAATGCTCGCAGGCGCCTTGAGCTGCGGCAGCCGGATCGTCTGCCCCGTGCCGGGCTGATCTCCGGCAGCTGCCATCATGACGCTCGATGCCAGCGCCGCAGCCACAAATGGTGCGATCCAATTCTGCATGGCGGCCTCCCTCTGTTGATCTGGTCTGCTATTCGCCTTCGCTTGCGAGCGAGGATCGGCGCCAGTCTACGCCATGCCATACGGCGGTGAAAACCCCGCACGCGACATCCTTGCATCTAGCTGTCCGCCAACGCCGGAACGGCTATGCTGTAGGCCTCAGGCGCGGCCGCGTTCGGGGCTGCTGTGACGAACCTGCAAGCAAGAGCGGAGGGGATACCGATGAAAGCGGGATTCAGGCTGGGGATCTACATCTTCAAGGATGCGGAGATCGTGGACTTCGCCGCGCCCTATGGCGTGTTCTCGGTGGCGCGCCGCTTCGACCCGGAGCTCGATGCGTTCCTCATCGCCGACGCGATGCGTCCCGTACAAGCGCAGGCCGGATTCACGGTCCTGCCGAACTATGCCTTCCCCGATCGCCCGCATATGGACGCGTTTCTCATCCCGGGCGGATTCGGAACGCGCCAGGAGATGCACAACCAGCGCCTGTTCGAGTTCGTTCGCTCTCTGCCCGAGGGCTGCCTGCTCACCAGCGTGTGCACCGGCTCGTGGATCTACGCCAAGATGGGGCTCCTGGACGGGCGCGCGGCGACCAACCGCAAGGAGCCCGACCGCGTGGAGTCCGGCAAATTCGGCAAGGTCCCGATCGAGCGGCTGAAGGAAATGGCGCCCGCTTGCCGTGTGAGCGATGCGCGAGTGGTGGACTCCGGGCGCATCGTCACCGCGGGCGGCATCGCATCCGGGATGGAGATGGGGTTCCACCTTCTGCGCCGAGCCGGCTACGATGCGGAACTCGTCGCCGAGGTGGCGCGGGTGATGGAATACAAGAAGGCCTACGAGCTGTACAAGGACGACATCGAGTATGACAAGACGGTTGGGTCGCGCTGAGGCGTATGTGCCGGCACGACGCGACGCTCAACGCCGGACTGAGTCGAATGGCCTTGGCCCCAGCGGCGTCGTAAGCGATGCCGTGCGCGCCCGCTGCCGAGCGCGCGCTAGAACTGGCTCAGCCGCGTCTTGAGATGTGCGCCCACGCGTAGCGCTTGCGCGGCCACGGTCAGCGCTGGATTCAACGCGGCGCACGAGGGGAAGAAGCTCGCGTCCACGACGTAGAGGTTGTCGTGATCGTATGCGCGGCAGTAAGGGTCCAGCGGCGCCTGCGCCGGGTCGTCGCCGAAGCGCACCGTACCGCACTGGTGCGACGGGGTGTCCGAACCGAAGGGCTTGGACAGCACGACGGGGAAACCCGCGTCCCTGAGCAGCCGCTTGGCCACGCCAACGAAGCGCCGATGCGCGCGCAAGTTGGTCCGGCGCCAGTTGAGCTCGATGCCGTTGTCCGGGCGCAGTCGGACCCAACTGTCCACATGCGGCAGGTCCTCCGACATCACATACCAGTCGCAGCTATGGCGGGCGAGCTGATGGCGCAATGCCTTGGGCATGAGCGGGAGCGCGCCGCGCAGCATCGGCTCCTGGATCTTGCCCAGCGGCTGCAGATTGCCGAGCGGCGTGGCGCTTGCGCCGCCGCCGAAATAGAAGTCGTTGAGGGTGAGCGTCTTGGGGAAGTGCGTGCGGTTCACGCGCAGCGGCATCAGCGCCATGAGCGCGGTGCAGTTGTGGTTCATGAAATAGCGCCCGACCGCACCCGAAGCGTTTGCCAACCCGTGCGGATGCGCGCCGTTTGCGGAGCGCAGCAAGATCACTGCGGAGTTGACCGCGCCCGCGGAGAGCACGAACAGCCGAGCGTGGATCTGCTCCGTTTGCCCGTTGCGCTCCACCTCGGCGGCCACGATGCGCTTGCCGGCATCGTCGGTGATCAGGCGCGTCACCAGGCTCCCAGTCTGTAGCTGTACGCTGGGGCGGCGCAGCGCGGGGTTCACCAGGCAGATCTCGGCGTCGCCCTTTGCGTCGATCTGGCACGGAAAGGCGTCGCAGGTGCCGCAGCGAATGCACGCGCCGTCGGCATGCAGCGCGATGCTGCTCGGCATGTGGAAGGGGGCGAGCCCCATCCCGCGGAAGAGCTGCGCCAGCTCGTCCATCACCGGCTCGTGCTCGATCGGGGGGAAAGGATACGGCGTAGAGCGCGGCGGTTCGGTCGGATCTTCGCCCGCTTGCCCGTGCACACCGAAGAGCCGCTCGGCTTGCGCGTACCAGGGTTCCAGCTCGGCATACCGGATCGGCCAGGCGGGGGACACGCCCTCCTCGTGCTCGAGCACTTCGAAGTCGCGTTCCCGGAAGCGGAACATCGCGGTCCCGAAGAACTTGGTGTGTCCGCCCACATAGTAGAACTGGCCCGGGCGAAACGCTTTCCCGTCGCGGTCGTACCAGGTCTCGTGCGCGCGATATCGCTGTTCGACGAACACCGCGCTGGCGTCCCAGTTTTGCGGCTCGCGCGGCAGCCGCTCCCCTCGCTCCACGATCAGGATCCGCGCTCCGGTATCCGCCAGCGTGAGCGCGACGCAGCCGCCGCCCACGCCGGAGCCGATCACGAGGACGTCACAGTCCATCGGGCGAAGCGCAACGCGCCGCCGGATCCGAGCCGGGCGAGGTCCGGACGATCGTGGAGAAGGCGAGCGCGACGCGATCTGGGCGCGTCCCCGGCGTAGCCTCGCCCCTCCCGCATGTCATTTCCCGAGGTAGTCCGCGGGCCTCTTTTCGCGGAAGCTCGCCAGGCCCTCGCGTGCATCCTGCGTGCTCGCCGCAATCGCGCCGGCCATGCCCTCCAACGCCGCGGCCAGCCCGGCACCGCCCCCGGCGTCGACGAGCTGCTTTGCGAGCTGCACGGAGATCGGCGCGAGCTTGCAGATCTGGTGCGCGAGCCCCACCGACCAGGCGAGCGCTCCCTCGATCGCCAGCTCGTGAACCAAGCCGATTTGCACAGCCTGCTCGGCGGTGAGGCGCTTGGCGGTGAGCGCGAGATACTTCACCCGGCTCGCGCCGATCAATCCAGCGAGGCGCTGCGTTCCAGACCAGCCTGGGATGGCGGCGATCGAGACCTCGGGGAGCCCGAATTGCGCCGCGGGGCGGGCGATGCGGATGTCGGCGGTGGCCGCGAGCTCCAGTCCACCGCCCAGCGCCAACCCCTCGATCGCCGCGATCACGGGCTGGCGCAGCCGCGCCCACTGGTCGAACACTTGATGTCCGCGCCGGATCCAGGAGCGCCACATGTCGAGCGGCTCCAGCGCCATGAAGGCGTTGATGTCCGCGCCCACGCAGAACGCGCGATCGCCGGCGCCGGTGAGGATCACGCAGCGCACTTCGCGGTCCGCGTCGAGCTCCGATGCCATCGCGGACAGTGTGTCCAGCATCTCCATCGTCAGCGCGTTGAGCTTGTCGGGCCGGTTCAACGTAACCGTCGCCACGAACCCGTCCCGCTTCAGCAGCACTGCCTGTGAGTCATCCATGGCATCTCTCCGGGAACCGCAGCGTCGGCATCATGCTGCGGTCCTCGATCAGTGGAATCGACCGCTCGGGCCAGAGGCCCCTGCGCGTGCGAGGCTCAGGCATAGCGGATCGGGGTGCGCTTGCCGCTGCGCGCGGCCTCCAGTACTGCCAGCGCGACGGCCACCGACTTTATGCCGTCCTCGCCGCTCGCCGCGGGCTGCCCTTGGCCGGTCACTGCGGCGTTGAACTCGCGCAGCGCCCGCCGGTAGAGGTTTTCGTGCTCCACATCGACGACGGTCTCGCCCTTGGCGTTACGGAGCACGATCTCGCCCACCGGGCGCTGCGTCATGCAGTTGCGCGCGACGATGGAACCTTCGGTGCCGTGCACTTCCAGTCCGGTGCCGGCATGCTTCACCGTGAAGGCGTCGTGCAGCTGCGCCAGCACTCCGTTGTCGAAGCGCAGCACCGCCATGACGCCGTCCTCGAGCTCGGCGCGCGCCAGTTGCGCCTGCTGCGTGAGGGCAACCGCTTCCACCGCTTCGGCATCCAGCAGGAAGCGTAACGTATCCGCGTCGTGACAGGTGATGTCGAGGATGACACCGCCGCCGGCCTGCGGCCTGTCGATGCGCCACCCCTGCAGGTGCGGCGGCAGATAGACTGCGTGGAAGACACGGGCGAACAGCGGCTTGCCGATC
>Ga0335077_10007808_pt1 | contig 13253 bp, 12 predicted proteins | sample Lox_Sample_31_FD_207151 | JGI IMG/M metagenome (GOLD analysis project Ga0335077, IMG submission 207151) | Soil microbial communities from Loxahatchee National Wildlife Refuge, Florida, United States - Lox_Sample_3.1 | ecosystem: Environmental > Terrestrial > Soil > Wetlands | place: USA... | reverse complement strand
AAAGGCGACTCAGTGATTAATCTGACCAACAGCGGCGCAGGCGGCGGCAACATCTGCGTGAACGTATATACCTATGCGCCAGATGAACAGATGATCTCCTGCTGCGCTTGCCCGATCACTCCAAACGGTCTCGCTTCCCTATCGGTGCAGAGCGACCTGATCAGCAACGTGCTGACTCCGGCCGTCCCTACCTCGGTCACGGTTAAGTTGATTACAACCAACACAACAGTTTGCAATGCGGCCGTAGTCACCGGCGTCGCAGGCACGTCCCCAAAGACTTTAGGTGCTTGGGGTACTACACTCCACGCCGTTCCGACCACCCCGGTTTCCTATCAGGTGACTGAGACCGCCTTCACGCCCTATACGGCCCACGGCAGCGAACTGGTCACGCAAAGTACGGACTGCTTCTTCATCGGCAGAATCGGTAGCGGGTTCGGCATCTGCAAATCCTGTCGTTCGGGTGGGCTGGGCGCCGATAAGCAATAAGTTCGACCACCCGGGCTAAGCCGGTTTTTGGAGCGAGCGAATCGCGCCATCCCATTATGGGAAGCGCAATTCCGCTCGCCTCAACTGAAACAACCATAATGAAGCATGGAAACTTCGCGCGCAGATGTGGCCATCATCGGCGCGGGCCTCATCGGAACTTCGATCGCGTGGCGGCTCTCACAAGCCGGAGCGCAGGTCACTCTGTTCGACGCGGGCCGCTTGGGTGGCCAGGCCAGTTCGGCCGGCGCTGGGATGTTATCGCCGGGCGGCGAGTTCGACCGGCCCTCACGTTGGCTGGATCTCGGCATCGAAGGCATTCGCCTGTACCCTAGTTTCGTTGACGAACTCCGCGGAGAAACCAAACTCCCGATCGATTTCCGCATTTGCGGATGCTTGCAACTCGCCGCGAGCGAGGAGGAGCGCTCACAGGCTCACGCACGGACCGAGTTTCAATCCCGCGCGGGGATTCGAGTGGAGATGACCGCCGACGGACTCTTCTATCCCGACGATGGATTGGTGGACCCAAACGATCTGCTTCGCGCGCTCCGTTGCGCTGGCGAGTCTCGCAAGGTTCGCATTCTGGAAAACCAACCCATTGGCGAGATCGAATCCAGCAACCACGATGCCGTCGTGATCGCGGCGGGCGCCTGGTCGGAACAGATTCGAGTGACCTGCAAGAACCAGCCGGTCATGCTTCCTCGAACGATTCCGGTCAAGGGCCATCTGATCGGCTTTCAACTCGCGGCCGGCACGCTGGGACCAATGCGCCGGCACGGGCATATCTATGTTCTGCAGCGGTCCAACGGTTTCACCATTGCGGGCTCGAACGAAGAACAGGCCGGCTTCGACCGCAGCCTCAACTACGACGTATGCGCCGAAATCCACCAAAAAGCGGCTCGCCTCTTTCCTGTGCTCACAAACACGACGCCTACGAAATCGTGGTTCGGATTCCGTCCGTATTCCCCCGGCGGACCGCACATCGGGCGCGTCACTGGGACAAACGTCTGGCTGGCTTATGGACATTATCGAAATGGCATCCTGCTGGCGCCCTTGACGGCGCAACGAGTAGCCGGTGATATTCTCAACAATCGTGTATAGTTGCTTAAGCTGAAAGGAGTCGCGCGGTATGAATCGGAATCTTCGCATAGGCACAGCGTTTGTGTTAGCGCTCGTGTTGCTCGGAGTTGCATCGATTGTGCTCGAGAAAAGGAACACAGTCCAAGCAGCGGCGGTCATGGCGCCGAGGTTCGAAGTCGATCCGCTTTGGCCGAAGCCGCTGCCGAATCATTGGCTGCTCGGCCAGACCATTGGCGTGTCGGTAGACGCGCAGGATCACATCTGGATCATTCATCGCGCCGGCTCGCTCGAACCCGGCGAACTGCACGCGACCACCAAGCCGGCGACTGCTCAATGCTGCGCGCCGGCGCCGCCGATCCTGGAGTTCGACCAGGCGGGCACTCTGCTGGCGAGCTGGGGTGGCCCAGGTCCGGGCTATGATTGGCCGGATTCCAATCACGGCATCACGGTCGATTACAAAGGCAACGTATGGATTGGAGGCAACGGCCGGGGAGCGCAAGCCGCGGCTGGGCGCGGCCGGGGAGCTGCCGACGAAGAAGGTCAGATCGGCGGTGTGCAGCCGTTCAATGACAACATGGTCCTGAAGTTCACGCAAACCGGAAAGTTCCTGATGCAGATCGGCAAGCCCGGGCGGAGCAAGGGGAGCAACGACATCGACAATCTCCGGCTGCCGGCCAAAACATTCGTGGACCCCAAGACAAACGAGGTCTACGTCGCCGATGGTTACGGAAACCACCGCGTGATCGTGTTTGACGCCGAGACGGGCAAGTACAAGCGGCATTGGGGTGCGTACGGCCACAAGCCCGAAGACGTGGACCTCGGGCGATACAATCCGAGCGCGCCGCCTCCGCAACAGTTCCGCAATCCCGTGCACTGCGTGGAGCTATCGAGCGACGACCTGCTCTATGTCTGCGATCGCGTCAACGACCGGATTCAAGTTTTCAAGCCGGATGGCACTTTCGTCAAAGAGGCGTTCGTCGAAAAGGACACGCTCGGCTCGGGATCGGCGTGGGATATCGCGTTTTCAAAGGACCCTCAGCAGAAGTACATATATCTGGCCGACGGCGAGAACGACAGAGTTCACATCCTGGACCGCCAGTCGCTCGAAGTTCTGACAACTTTCGGCGAAGGCGGCCGGCAGCCCGGCGAATTTTACGGCGTGCACAGCATTGCGACCGATTCGAAGGGCAACATCTACACGACGGAGACCTATCGCGGACAACGCGTGCAGAAGTTCGCGTTCAAAGGCCTCGCGCCTGTGACGAAGAAAGACCAAGGCGTGGTCTGGCCGAGAGCAACGAAGTAGGCTGGCTACGTCAGACCATGCCGCCGCCGTCTGGCGTGCCAAAACTTAACGCCCAAATACAGGACAACGAATAGCCCTACGGTGAGCAACACAAGTCCCCAGATGTGGGCGCGCAAATACGGCCACGTCTCCGGACCGAGCTGAGTTCCCAGCCACGCGAAAAGAAGATAACGGGGAATCCGCGATGCCGCAAATACGATCAAGAATCGAGGCGGCGGAACCTCGAGGGCCCCGGCTGACAGAATGAATATCTTGAGCGGCAGAGGAATCGGCACTAGTCCAGGCACGAAGACAGTCAACAGGCCGTATTCGAGAAACCAGGCACGCAAGCGCGCGCCGCGACCATGCGAGGTGAAGCGGTGCAGATACTCTTCCCCGCCCTTGCGCGCGATGAGAAAGAGGGTCATGCCGCCGATGAGCGATCCCATCACTGCCGCGGCGGCCGACCAATACGCCCGCGATGGATTCATGATCGCCACCAGCACGACGAACGCGTCCACGCCGCCGATCATGGGAACTCCGAGGTTGTCGATGATCGCCACGAGAAACACTCCGGCCGGGCCCCACGACACCAATGTTTGAATGAAATTCGACAGTGGCGCTCCGCTTCGCTCTATTCGAGCATTTCCAGAAGCTTCTTCTCGTCGATCACAGGAATCCCCAGCGCGCCGGCCTTGTCGAGCTTGGAACCGGGATCGGCGCCCGCGACTACGTAATCGGTCTTCTTGCTCACTGAGCCGGTGATTTTGCCGCCGGCCGACTCGATGCGCGCCTTGGCGTCTTCTCGCGCCAGATTGGGAAGCGTTCCCGTCAGCACGAATGTCTTGCCGGCCAGCCTTCCGCCAGTATTCTTGCGTATCTGGTGTTGAAAGGTGAGACCGGCATGCCTCAGCCGTTCGACCAACTCGCGATTCCGGCGCTCATGAAAAAACTGCCTGATGCTATGCGCGACCTTGGGGCCGACTTCCTCGGCTTGTTGCAGCGTCTCCTCATCGGCTTCCACGATCGCATCCAGACTTCCAAAGGTGTCCGCGAGGATCTGCGCCGTCCGTTCGCCCACAAACGGGATACCCAAGCCGTTCAACACGCGCGGCAACGGCTGTTTTCGCGACGCGTCGATGTTACGCAGGATCTTCTCGGCGGACTTCTGGCCCATGCGCTCGAGGTCCAGCAACTGGTCGAGCGCCAAATCATAAATATCCGCCACGTTCTTGACCAGGCCGCGTGTGACCAGTTGGTCCACCAGGACGTCGCCCATGCCGTCGATGTCCATCACGCCGCGTGCGGCGAAGTGTGAAACCGATTCTTTCAGGCGCGCCGGACAATTGGTGTTGATGCAGCGGCTGGCCACCTCCCCTTCTTCGCGCACGATCTCGCCGCCACAAACCGGGCAATGCCGGGGCATGCGAAACGCACGCCGATCCTGGCCCTCCCGAACCACACGCACAACTTTGGGGATAACGTCGCCGCTTCGCTCCACCAGAACGCGGTCGCCGATCTCGACACCCAGCCGCGCGATTTCGTCCTGGTTATGCAGCGATGCGCGCGCCACGGTGACGCCACCGATACTCACCGGCTTCAGGCAAGCGACCGGAGTCAAAGCGCCGGTGCGGCCTACATAGACCTGGATGTCTTCGATAACGGTCTCTGCTTGCTGCGCCGCAAATTTGAACGCGATCGCCCAGCGCGGCGCTTTCGCGGTCCAGCCCAAGGCCGTCTGTTGCCGCACGGAGTCCACCTTCAGCACCACTCCATCGATTTCGTAAGGCAGAGTCTCGCGCTTCGATTCCCACTCGCGATAGAACTCCAGCACATCGTCCAGGCCGGCGCATTTCTTCCGGCGTGGATTTACCTTGAACCCCATCTTGAAGAGCGCTTCGAGCGATTCCCAGTGGCTGTCGAAGTACGGCTGGCCATCCACTAAAAGAAAATAGGCGAAATATTCTAGTGCGCGCGAGGCGGTCACGCTGGGTTCGAGCGCTCGTAAGGCTCCCGCCGCGGCGTTGCGGGGATTCGCGAACGGCGGCAATTGCTGTTCTTCCTGCTTGGCGTTGAGCCGCTCGAAGACTTTGCGTGTCATGATGGCTTCGCCGCGGACCTCGAAAGCCCGCAGACCGGACTCCACTCGCAATGGCAGCGACCGGATAGTCCGCGCGTTTTCGGTAACGTCTTCGCCCACTTGGCCATCGCCCCGCGTGACCGCCTGATGGAATTGGCCTTTGCGGTACTGCGCCGCCATCGACAGTCCATCGAGCTTCAATTCCGCGACGTATTCGTAGCTCTGGCCGGGAAGCAGGGACTGCACGCGCCGGTCGAATTCCCGCATCTCTTGTTCATTGAGAGCGTTGTCGAGGCTCAGCATGGGCGAGCTGTGCCGCACTTTGACGAATCCCTCGCGCGGCTTGCCGCCGACTCGCTGAGTCGGAGAGTCCGGGGTGAGCAGCTCGGGATGCTGCGCCTCGATTTTCTTGAGCTCTCGCATCATCGCGTCGTATTCGGCGTCGCTGATCTCGGGTTGATCCAGGACATGGTACAGATACTCGTGATGACGCAGCGCTTCGCGAAGTTTTTCCACTTCTTGTTCTAGGTTTGCCGCCCGCATGTTTACTATAATTAGGTTACTATCGGGATCTACCAGAAAACCTCTCTGATTTATAATCCTTTCGCTGGCGGACTCAGGCGGCGAAGCCATGCTTTGAAGCGCGCCCTGTCCTCGCTCGCCGATTGTGGAATGCCCGTGCAATCGATTCCGACCACGGGTCGCGGAACAGCCACCGATATCGCGCGCGACGCCGTGGAACGAGGCGCGGATCTGATCCTGGTGGCGGGCGGCGACGGCACCATCAACGAAGTGGTCAATGGAATGGCCCATTCCGGCGTGCCGCTGGGCATTCTTCCCGCGGGCACCGCCAACGTTCTCGCTACAGAGCTCGGGGCCGGAAAGACCATGGAGCAAGCCGCCGAGTGCCTCCTGGCCTGCACCGAAGAGCGGATCGCGCTTGGCTCGCTTTCGATGGGGTCAGGCCCTCCGCGCTATTTCTTGTTGATGGCCGGAGTCGGCTTGGATGCCGAGATTGTCTACGACCTGAATTTGAAGCTCAAAGATGCTCTGGGAAAGGCAGCCTACTGGATCGGCGGCTTTCGAAAGCTGGGAAGCCGCCTGCCGGTCTTCACCGTGGAAGTGGAGGGGCGCGCCTACCAGGCCGGTTTTGCGTTAGTGGGCCGCGTCCGCAACTACGGCGGCGATCTGGAAATCGCCCCCACCATCTCGCTCTTTGACGATGACTTTGAAATCGTGCTGTTCGAAGGCGAGAGCTCGTTTCGCTATTTGAAGTACATGTTCGCGGTAGGCACCGGTTTGCATCAGCGCATGCGCGGAGTCACGATTCTTCGCGCGCGCAGCGCCGTTTTCCCGGCGCCCGCCGATCCACGGGTGCATGTTCAGGTGGACGGCGAGTATATGGGAACACTGCCGGCGAAAGTCGAGATCGTTCCCCGTGCGCTCACGCTGCTGGTCCCTCCCGGCTTTCGCGCCAGCCGCCTGGCCAGCGCGCAACGTGGTCAATGGACAACCTCACCCACACGTTGACGGGCTTGATGTTGAGCCGTGCCGGCCTCAACCGCTGGTACGCGCGGCCCGGTCTGGTGCTCATGCTTGCGGCCAACATTCCCGACATGGATGTTCTTTGGTCGTTCCGCGGAACCATCACCTATATCGAACATCATCGCGGCATCACCCACTCCATCGCCATGATGCCCGTGATCGCCCTGTTGCCCGTATTATTGGCCTGCGCGATCGAACGAAGCATGCGAGGCTGGAAGGCGGCCTGGGCCATCGCCACCATCGGCGTTGCCAGCCATCTGCTGCTCGACTGGACCAATGCCTATGGAATCCGCCTGCTATTGCCGTTCTCCTCGCGTTGGTTTCGGCTCGACTTGAACAATATCGTCGAGCTGTGGATTTGGGGCGTCTTGATCGTGGCCTGGTTGGGGCCGGCGATCGCCAAGCTGGTCAGTTCGGAAATCGGCGCCGTCGCCGGATCGGGACGTGGCCTGGCACTCTTCGCGTTGTGCTTTCTTCCGGTGTACGATTTCGGGCGCTTTCTATCCCATCAACGCGCCATGGAGATGCTGAGTTCGCGAATTTATCAGGGCGGCGCTCCCCTGCGCGTGGCGGCGTTTCCTGGCTCTCTGGCGAATCCGTTTGAATGGTCGGGTTGGGTGGAAACCGAGCAGATTGTGGAGCAGTTTTCATTGAATGTGCTCAGTCCGTTCGATCCCTCGTCCGGGATAGTAACCTATAAACCCGATCCGAGCCCAGCCCTGGACGCCGCCCGGCGAACATTTACGATTGAGGAATTTCTCAAGTTCGCCCAGTTTCCCTTGTGGCGCGTGACCCCGGTGGCCGATCCCGAAGGGGCGCGCCGCGTGGATGTGCGCGACTGGCGTTTTCCGTTCACGGCCAGCGCGATCGTGGACGCCTCGAATCGCGTGCTGTCGTCGTCATTCCATTTTTGACGCGGCTCCGGAGAACTATCGAGCGCCTACTAGGCCAGATAATCGAACAAACTGCTCCGAGGCAACTGGGCCCGGGAAACGAGAGCCGCCTGCAGTTGCGTCTGTGCTTGGGTTAGCTCCGTGATGGCTAGGGCTTCATCGGCGTCCTGAAACCCGCTCAATTGCGTCTGAAGCTGCGTGGCGTAGGTCTGTCCGAAGTCCAGGCCGCCGGCGACCCTATCTTGGACGTTTCCGTAGAAGGCAAGTTGCTGGTTGAGATAGGCGCCCGCCGTCTGAACATCGCCCACCGCCGACAGGGTGCCGGCAGCATCGTTGTTTAACAAAGCCTGCCGAAGGTTGTTAATCGATACGAATACGTTTTGCTGCGCGTTGGTGCTGTCGAAAATCTGCTGGGCAGTCAGCCCCACCGAGAACAGAGACCCATCCGGACTTTGTACCTGCCGAGTGGCCCCGGCTCCCTGATAAACGCTGATCGGGCTCGTTTGCGTGAGGTCAATATTATAGGGAGCTTGCTGGTCGCTATTGCCTGAAAAGATATAGCGGCCTTCCACCGTCGTATTGGCGGTGGACACCAGTTCCTGCAAAATCGAGCCCAGTTCATCGGCGAGATCCTGGCGCGTCTGCGCGTCGGTGGTACCACTGGCGCCCTGCGCGCCGAGACTTTGGGCGCGCTCGACGAGCGTCACCGCGCTTTGCAACGCCTGTTGCGCTGTATCCACTTCTGTTTTCACGCGTCCCAGGTTGGAGTTGATCTGCTGAACCTGGTTCACTTCGGCGCGGGTTTGCCACAAACTGGCGATCTGGTCGGGGGCGTCGGACACCTGATTGATTTTCAATCCGGTGGTCAGTTCCTGCTGGGCGCGCTGGGCGCGTTGCTGGATTTGATCGAGGCCGCTTAGAAAATTTTGAGCCGCTGGATCCAGTGAGCTAATCATGTGGTTGCCACTCCCATCATGTTCATCAAGGTGTCTGTCACGCTATTCAGGATGCCTAGCATTTTCGACATCGCTTGGTAGGAGCGTTGATACTCGATCATATATTGAGCCTCTTCATCGAGCGACACTCCGGAAAGCTGCTGGCGCATGGATTGCGCTTGGCTGAGCAATGCCTCTTTGGTCGACTGGCTGTCGGTAGCAGCCGACAAATCGCTCCCGACATGCCCGCCCAGGTTCCCGTAAAACTGCGCGAACGTGTATCCGTTGAGCGCCTTCGTGTTCGCCAGAGCCGCCAGGTTCAAGGCGTTTTCGTTCCCCCCCGGCGAGCCGGGGATGGCGGCGGCGATCTGATCCGGAGTCAGAGGATTCACCGTGATCGTTAAGGCTGCGCCGGTAGTGGCATCGAACTGGAACAAGTCCGTGACCGGCGCCCCGCCGTTCTGGTCGATGCCGCCGTTCAGCGTGTCGTTTACCTGCTGGGCCAAGCTTTGCGCCAAGGTGTTCAGGTCGTTTACGTAAGAAGGCAGGTTGTTATTCTTGTCGTCCAGTAGCGCGCTCAACTGTCCGCCGGTGAGTTGTCCGCTGATGTCGGCGCCGGTGCTGCTGTCGATCGCGGTCTGCGGCGTGGAGAAGTCGCCTTGGATGGCGTAGACCTGATCGTCCACCACCAGCGGTGTCTGCCCCCCGATATACACGGACACGGTGCCATTCGGCTGCTGCAATGCCGTAAAATTGACCAACTGGGAAAGCTGCTCGAGCGCGGCGTTGAGCTGCGCGTCTATACCGGCATCGACGCCGCCCTGCGGGTCCACGCGGTTTTGCGTGTTGATTTCGGCAATTTGGCCGGCCAGGTGATTGACGTTATCAATCACCGATCTGGTCTGTTGATCCATGTTGCTTCCCTGGGTCAGCAAACCATTCGCGGTCTCCTGAAAAGCTTCCGCCACCACGTTAGCCTGGTCGAGCACGGCCTGCCGGGAAACCGTATCGTTGGGGTTTACGCTGAGCTGCGAAAAGCTTTGAAACAAATTGCTGATCGCCGGCGCGATTCCCGACGAGCTGGAAAGGCTGAAATAGTTCTGGAGCGGTGAGAGATCCGAAGCCTTCTGCTGATAGTAGCCAAGCGCGGTCTGCTGGTCGCGCACGGCTTGCTCGGCGAATCCATTGCGGGAGCTTTGCGTCAACCCCAGCGAGACCCCACCCGGCATTCCCACCGTGAGATCGAAGGGCATGGCTTCCAATGAAGCCCTTTGCTTCGCATAGCCGGCAGTGTTGGCGTTGGTGACATTGTTCTGCGTGACGGCGAGCGCCCCTTCGTAAGCCTTGAGCGCGCTAGCTGTGTCCAACAGCGAGGTCATCAAATTACCCATGCATCACCACCCTGCTCGATTCGACCAACATCGGCCCGGCGGGCACTCCGGCTGCCGAATAGTTCGCCGCGCAGTCGTCGGCGGAAGCCATCAGGAGCCCCCAGCCGGCATGAAACCTGCCTGCAGCCACCACCAGCGTCTGTACACGCTCCAACGCGATACGCACTTGAGCGATCTCCAACTCCAGCGCCCGCCGTTCCGGCCCGCGCCGCTGGTCCTGCATCAGGGATTTTTCCACCTGCTGAAGACACGCGGCTGCCGCGCTCAAATCCTCCGCGCCGGAGTCCAACGTTTCTACGGTCGGCCTGAGCAACCGGGCATGGACCTTCGCCAGGATGCGCCGCGCTTGCCGGGCCTGCTCCAACTCAGACTTCACGCTGCCTGCTCCTCATCCTTTCCGTAACCTCGCCTCAAAACCTGAGACCGCTTTCGGCGCCGAATTGCAAGCTGTGCTGAATAATGCTCGCACCGACCAGGCTGGCATCCACGAGATATTTCGAGGTCCCCACGGCCGCCGACAGAGACGCCAGCTTTGTCAAATGCGCCGGCGACTCGATTTCACCGGACGACAACGATACGCCCAGAGCGGAGAGAGAGATTTGATCGGCCACTCCCGACGCTGTGGATTTCCCAGCCTGCCGGCCTGGTCCCGCCGGCGCAATTCCATTCGAACTGCTTAGTCCGGCTGGCCGAGTTCGGCCGGGATCGCTTATTTTCATTTCCAGACTTCGTGACCGATGAACCGCCGCTCATCGCCTTTCTAACTTCATATCGACGCTCGCGCAATCGCGGGTAGGGACTAGAGTCACGCGAAGACGAGATATATACCGAGAGGTCTTGGCTCTAATCTGTCGTGCGGAACGCTCAGCCCGGGTCTCTAAACCCGGCTTGAGAACTGGGTTGTGCCGAACGGCTCCGGCCTGAAAAGAAGGCAGGTTTTGAAAATCGGATCGCGAATCCGGCGCCCGCGAACCAGTACGGCGTACGGGCGTTGACGGTATGGCCGACCTCCACGTCGATCTGCGCGCGGACGCCGAGTTGCTTGGTAACGCCCGTGTTTGCGATCCAATGCGCCGGTTCATCCGCATCAATCGGGGAAATCCTGTAAATCTCACCATAGGTCCGGAAGCCGCGGCTCAGTTGTTTGCCGGTGGTGAGGCTGACCGCGCGTTCGGTCTCCGTGGGGGCCCAGCGGAAATTGATGTTGCCGCCGACGTCCAGACCTCGCGGCAACCCCTTGCTCCAGCAAAGCTCCAGTAGCGGATCCCGGCTGCCGCTCGTAAAATAGGCGCTGCCCGTGGGAACCGACACAGCTCCGATCACCGCGAACGCCGGAGCGTAGCTTCGCTCGTTCCACAACCGGACCTTTAGCCAGCTTCCAGATCCGAGCTTCCTGCATGCTGTTCCCATTGCCCATTGACCAGTTTGGATTCCAGCGCAAAGCCGTCCGAGCCCAAGCGAAACTCCGCGAACCGGGCCAGGCCGAAGCGAACCAGAAGAAAAGGTGCGCCCAGTTCGTGAGAAGCTCCCGCGGGCAGGGCATGCCGGCTCACCGAAACCCCGCCTTCCAGTTGCGTGGCGCCGAGCGCGACAGTATCGGTGGATTCAGTAAAATCCGGACGGTCGGTGGAGATCCCGTTCTCTTCCCCGTCTCCGGCCAATGCCTGTGCGGCGCTGGCGAGCAACAATGCAAGGATTCCCGCAAAGGACAGTTTGTTCATTTGTGAGCTTATCGGCTATTCTTCCCGAATTTTCGCGGGCTCCGCCGGCGCGGGGCGCTCAAAAAACCACCTTCCTGGCCGAACAGATATGCGTAGCTTCCCTCCGGGCCACGGCTTGCGGGGAAAAGGAATGCAAGAAATGAAAACACAAATGCCCGTCGGCAAGAAGCTCGTCCTGGTAAGCGGAACGTTGATTCTGCTGACCATCGCACTGGGCGCGGCGGCGCTCATGGGCCTGAACAGCATCGCGAAACGCACGAAGCTGCTCAGCGAGGACGCCCTCGACGGCGTCTCCAGTTGCAGCAAGGTCGAATCCGCTCTGCTGGAAATGCGGGGCGACATTCTCAAGCACATCGGGGCGAACGACGCCGCAAAGATGGCCGATATCGAGCGTCAGATCGATACATTGAAACAACAAATGGCGGCGGGCCTGGCCGACGTTTCTAGCTCGATCGTCAGCGAAGAGGAACGAGAAATCAACCGGAAGATCCAGCCCGCATTGGATCGCTACTATCAGCTTTGGAACGACGTGTTGCCGCTCAGCCGCGCCTCGAAAAACGTGGAGGCGTACGAGAAATACGTCGCGAGTGCCGCGATCTTCAATGAAGTCAGGGACGCCGTGAAGTCCGAGACCGATTTCAACCGCCGGCTGGGGAAAATTGAGACTGACGAGGCAGAGTCCACGCACGCGACCGTCGAGTGGATGACGTGGCTCATTCTAGCGGTCTCGGTCGTCGGCGGGGGTGCGCTCGTGTTTTTCGTCGTGCGCGGAGTCAACGCAGCTTTGCTCCAAGTTGTCACGGAACTATCGGAAGGCGCCGAACAGGTCGGCAGCGCGGCGGCGCAGCTGGCAACCTCCAGCCAGTCTTTGGCGCAGGGCTCCTCCGAGCAAGCCGCTTCACTTGAAGAAACTTCGGCAGCCACCGAGGAGCTCACCTCGATGACCCGTAAGAACGCTGAGAACTCGCAATCGGCTGCGGGGGTCATGGGCATCGTCGATGGGCAGGTCCAGGAAGGCAATCGCACGCTGGGCGAGATGGTCGCTTCCATGAACGAAATCAGCACTTCGAGTGAAAAGATCTCCAAAATCATCAAAGTCATCGACGAAATCGCGTTTCAAACCAATATCCTTGCCTTGAACGCCGCCGTGGAAGCCGCGCGCGCCGGAGAGGCGGGCATGGGATTTGCCGTGGTTGCCGATGAGGTTCGCAACCTGGCGCAGCGCTCGGCGCAGGCCGCCAAGGATACCGCGGCGTTGATCGAAGAGTCGGTCGCCAAATCAAGTCACGGCAGCGCCAGCCTGCAAAAGGTCGCTGAAGTGGTCCACTCGATTACGGACAGCTCCTCCCAGGTCAAGATGCTGGTGGACGAAGTCAATCTCGGCAGCCAGGAACAGGCCCGCGGCATCGAACAAATTTCCAGGTCGGTGTCGCAGATGGATCAGGTTACGCAAACCACGGCAGCCAACGCCGAACAAAGCGCGTCGGCCAGCGAAGAGCTATCGGCACAGGCCGAGGCGATGAATCACATCGTCCTGCAACTTCGCACACTGGTCGGCAGCGATGGCCGCGAAAACAGCGTGGCGAAGCCAGCTGCACGGGCTCGAAAAACGGCAACAACTCGCAAGCCAGTGAGCCGAGATCTAATGGTGAAGCCTCAGCGGAGCGCGCCGAGGGTATCTTCGCCTCAGCCTGCGCCCGCGGCCAGCTCCATTCCGCTCGAAGACAACTTCATCGAAATGTAGAACTGGCGCTCTGCAATCCCGTATCATAGGAACAGATCTGCAGGTTCTGTTCATGCGTTTGTTGTATCTTTCCCTAGGCCTTCTCGCTGGAAGCGC
>Ga0335077_10007807_pt1 | contig 13254 bp, 15 predicted proteins | sample Lox_Sample_31_FD_207151 | JGI IMG/M metagenome (GOLD analysis project Ga0335077, IMG submission 207151) | Soil microbial communities from Loxahatchee National Wildlife Refuge, Florida, United States - Lox_Sample_3.1 | ecosystem: Environmental > Terrestrial > Soil > Wetlands | place: USA... | reverse complement strand
GATCCAGGCGCCGGCCGCGACGCCACATGCGATCCCGCCCCAGATCCCGAGGCCGCCCTTCCAGATCGCGAAGATGCCCCAGAAGTTGTGGGGCTCGATCTGGCTCGGCGTCGTGATCACGAAGTAGAGCCGGCCGCCGATCAGCCCGGCCGGGAAACCCCACGCGGCCGCCTCGTAGGCGATGTCGGGATCGCCGCCGACCTTCCGCCACCGCCACCGCGTGACGAAGATCGCCCCCGCCACCGCGAACACGTACGCGAGCCCGTAGGCGTGCACGAACAGCGGCCCGAGGTAGAACCCATTGTGGGCGGGGCTGGGGATGTACGACGGGATGATCACGCGCGGGGCCGGGCGCGCCGTGAGTGACCAGACGCCCCGTTCAACTCGAACAGGTTAGAACGGAAGCCGGGCGTGCGGATCAAACGAATCGGCTTGAGTGGCGACGTGCGCTCGACGTAGAAGCGCGCGCCGTCGCGCTCCTCGATCGCGGTCACCGCCGAGGCCTGCCGGCGCCAGGCGAGCGACCAGATGATCGCGAAGCCGGTCGCGACTGCCGGCACCTGCGGGACCAGGAACGCCAGCGCGCCGGCGCCCACGGTCATGAAGAGCAATGGCCACAGCCGGTTGAGCACGGTGCGAGCCGGGTTGACCTCGGGAAGCGACGCCTGCGTGCGCGCGCTCGCGAGCAGCGAGGCGATCTGCGTGGTTGTCCCAGCGCGGCGTCCCATCCAGATACCGATCAAGCCGGCGATCACCCACCAGCCGGCCGCGAACGGGACGAGCAGGTCGTCGCTGGTGCCGGCCGCCGCCGCCACCGTGACCGCCGCCAGAGCGCTCGCCGCTGCGGCGCTGATCAGGACCGTGGTCCGCAGGAAATCCGAGAACCGCACGCTGCCGCCGCCCTGTCCTGTCCTCAGTCGGCGGCCAGGACCGCGAGGAGCTCGGCGACGCCTTCCGTGCCGTCGACCACGATGTCCGCTTCTTCCGTTATCTCGGTCGGTCCCTCGTCGGAGCGCACTCCCACCCGGATCGCCCTCGAGATGCGCCCCTCGTCAGCGAGCGTCACCAGGGCATGGAACGCGTCGAGGTCGGTGACGTCGTCGCCGACGTACATGGCCACGTCGACGTCGGTGTCGGCGAGAAACGCCGAGATCCCGGCGCCCTTGTCGATCCGCACCGGCGGGCGCACCTCGAGCACCTTCCGGCCCCAGTGCGTACGCAGCCCGCCGGCCTGGGCCTTGGCCGCGATCGAGTCGATCGCCGCGCGTGCCGCCTCCTCGTCGGGCGCACCGCGCCAGTGGAACGCGACGATCGGTCCCTTGTCCTCGAGCCGGACCCGCAGACGGCGCAGGTCGGCGGTATCCGCCTCGCGCGCGAATTCGCGGATGCGCTCGGTCCAGTCGAGGATCGCGGGATCGACTTGCGGCTCGGTCCACCCGGCGCGCAGTACCTCGGCGCCGTGCGAGCCGAGGTATGAGATTGCGCCGATCGCGACCATCGCTCGCGCCTCCGAGGCCCGGCGACCGCTCACGCACGCAACCACCCCATACCGCCGGGCGATCTGCGCAAGCAGCGAGCGTGTGCTCTCGGGCACCCGGGCATCGGCGGCATGCTGGACGATCGGGGCGAGCGTGCCGTCGATGTCGAACAAGATCGCAGCGCGGGCCGGGTCCGCGCGAAGCGGCGCGACGGCGTCGGACAGAAGCGCTGAGGTCACCGCTCTAGTATGCCCACTCGGAGGTGTCCGCCGTGTCCAACGATCCCGTTCTGCTGCTCCACGGACAACCCGGTGCAGCGGCGGACTGGGACCACCTCAGGGCATCGATCGGACACGCGGCCCGGACGATCGCTTTCGACCGTCCGGGTTGGGACGGGTCGCGCGTGCAGAACCTCGCCGGAAACGCCAGCGTGGCGCGGTCCGCCCTGGATCGGGCCGGCGCGACCCGGGCGACGCTGGTCGGGCACAGCCTGGGGGCCGCGGTGGCGGCGTGGCTCGCGTGGTCGAGCCCCGAGCGCGTGGGCCGACTCGTGCTGGTGGCGCCGGCGGCCAATGTCGACTCGCTGAGCGTGGTGGATTACATCCTGGCCGCCCGGGTCGTGGGCTGGCTCGCGAGTGTGGGCGCGATGAGCGCCGGCGGTCTCGTGCTCGGCGCGGGACCGGTCAGACGCTGGGTCGCGGAGGCGACCGCGCTCGACGACCGATACCTGCGGGCGGCGGGCCGCATGCTGCTCACCCCGTCCGCGTGGAGGTCGTTCGTGCGCGAGCAACGCTTCCTGGTGCGCGACCTGCCGGTGCTCGAGCGCCGCCTCGGGCAGATCTCCGCCCCGACCACAATCGTCGCAGGCACGGCCGACCGCGTGGTGCCGATCGCGGCGGCCCGGCGGCTCGCCGGCCAGATACCGGGAGCCGAACTCGTCGAGCTCGAGCACGCGGGACACCTGCTCCACCAGCACCACGCCGGCGAGCTGGCGCGGGTGGTCGCCGGCGCGCCCGACTAGGACTCGCCCGGCTGGGTCTCGGGAGTCCGCTCGGGCTCGGGTCCCGGCTGGGGCGAGCGCTCGGGCTCGGGTGCCTCGTCCGGACCGGGGTTCGGCGCGATCGGCGCCGTCGGCTCGTCGGGGCCGGGCACGGTCGAGGGCTCCTCGGGCGCGGCAGGGGTGCCGGGGTCGGGGACTGCCGGCGTCACCGGGGCGCCGGGCACGGCCGGCGTGACCGGCTCGGTGGGCTGGGGAACCTCGAGGCTCATGTCGAACGCGTTACCCGATCCGGGCGCGCCGGAACCCGCGGCGGTCGCGATCCCAACTATCCCCGCGACCATGGGTGGGCGGTGTAGGCTCGACCGTATGCCCAATTTGAAAAGCGCGCCCGCAGCCGTAGCGACGCGGGCGAAGCAGCGCAGCCCGCGCCGGAGCCGTGGCCGGCACCCTGGCTACGCATGGTGGGAGGCGGTCAAGGTCGCATTCCTGTTAGAGCGCCTGCGCCGGCGGCCGCGACGGCAGTCGAGCTCGCCCTCCCTCCGGCAGATAGCGCTCGTGGTCGTAAGCGCCGGAATCGCGCTCGTGATCGTGCGCGTCGCCACCCAACGGGGGAAGAGCCACGCCGGCGAGGCCGAGGCTGCTTCGCCGCCGCCGCCTCAATCCGAGAGGGAATCCGAAGTTCCCGGCAACGAGAGCCCGCTCACCGACACGGTCCAGCAGGAGATGTTCCACCGCAGCGATGCGGTTCATCCTGACGCGTGACGCAAGCGAGTTCGCGGCGCGTACCGAGCGCCTGCTGACGGCCCACATCGAGTGCAACGTACTCGCGACCGTTCTGATCAACGTGCTCGACGGGGTCTATCGCGACGTCGACACGGCGTTCTCCTATGGTCTCGCGGAGGATGACGAAGTGCGATTCGCGGCGATGCGCACGCCGCCGCACCCGTTGCTCGCCAGCCCCCTCGACACGGATGCCGGGGCGTTCGTCGAGATGTGGCTGCGGGCCGACCCGGACGTGGACCGCGTCACCAGCATCCCGGAGACGGCCCGGGCGATCGCGGCGGCGTGGGCGGCGCAGACGGGCGGCGTCGCCCGCTGCGTGATCCGCGAGGCCATGCACGTACTCGAAGAGGTGCTCGACCCGCCCCGGCCGGCGCCGGGAGGGCTTCGCCTCGCGGATGCGGAGCACCGCTCGCTGCTGATCGCCTGGATGGAAGAGTTCGTCAACGAGGCGGGCGTGATGGGATCGGCACAGGCCGCAGCGATGGTCGATAGCCGAATGCGCCGCGACGGCTTGCTGGTGTGGGACGACGGACAGCCCGTGTCGATGGTCGGCGTCACGCCTGAGGTCGCCGGCGTCGTCCGCATCGGCCCGGTCTACACGCCGCCGGCGCTGCGCCGGCGGGGCTACGCGGGCAGCGCCGTGGCCGCGGCCAGCCGGCGCGCGCTCACCCGTGGCGCACGGCAGTGCATGCTCTACACCGACCTCGACAACCCGACGTCGAACAAGATCTACGCCGAGGTCGGCTACCGCCGGATCGGCGACTGGGAAGAGATCGCGCTCGAGCGGCTTTGACCGTCGGCACCTCGAGCACGGCGTAGCGCTCGGTGGCGGTTCGACCCTCAAAAGAACCTGCATACCACGACAATTGAGCCGATTCGCGGCGACCTTGACGTACTACGCCGGTGGGGAGGGTGTCGCATAGATGGTGCGCGTTGTGGTCGGCTCACAAGGCCGCCGTCGGCTGTGGCTGAACGCACGGTTTGACCAAGCGAACTTTGGCGATTGACCCCTCATTTTTGGGGGGTAAATCGCCAAAGTTCGGACAGCGCCTCCGGGACACGCCCGCTGCGTTATGACCTCGACACAACGAATCCCCACACGCCGGGTTTTGCGCGACGGCCTCGGGGCATGCACCACACTTCACGGTCAACTCCGGGCACGTCGAATTTCGTGTTACGCATGGTGGGAGCCGGGCCGCGATCGACCCCGGCGGAGCCACCCCCACGCTCACGTGCCCGCCGTCGACGTTACCCCGCGAACGACCTTCAGGAACCAGGCGGAGGCGCGTTCTCGAAGATCGCCAGCGCGTCCTCGACCGACTCGGCGACCTCCCCGGGACGCTCGGCGCCCGCCAGGCGGAGCGAGTCATGCACCGGCGAGGACAGCGGGATCACCAGGATCAGGGCCTGACCGCGGGCTTGCAGGCTCGCGCGCATCCCGTAGATGACGTAGATGCCAGCGCTGTCCAGGTATTCGACGCGGGACAGGTCGAGCACCACGCCCTGCGCCTCGTTCGGCGTCGCCTTGATCACCGTCGCTCGACGTCCTCGGCGTTCGACATGTCGACCTCACCGGTGACGTGGGCTATGAGCGCGCTCGGAACGAGCGTGATCCGGACGTCGGCGAGACTCATTTCCGCGTGATGTGCCGCCGCATCACGACCTCCGTTCCATCGGCAGTCCGATCGATTTGTACGTCGTCCATGGCCGCGACGATGATCGACAGCCCCCGCCCGCGATTCTGGCCTCGGGGCGGGCGCCAGTGGCCGTCGTCCCGCACGGTCATCGTGACCTCCCCGTTGTTCGTCCACCCGTGCAGCTCGAACGTGGCCGGGGAGGGGGCGTAGGCGTGCTCGATCGCATTGGCGCACGCCTCGCTCACCGCGATCGTCATCTCGGCGATGTCACCTTCATCAGCGCCCCGCTCGTGCAACCACCGGCGCAGGACGCGGCGCACGTGGGACAAGGTTCTCGGTTCGGCCGGAAGCGTCAGATGCAGCTCGTTCGGGACGAAGGCGCTCTGCAGCGACACGATCGCCACGTCGTCGCTCAGACCGACCACCGGGACGAGATCCGCGACCGCGAACGCGCAGGCTTCCTCGGGCGTCCTTGCGCCACGGACGGCCGTCGCCAGGGCGTCGATCCCGGTGTTGAGCGGGACCCCACGACGCTCCACGAGCCCGTCGGTGTACAGCAGCAGGATTTCCCCGCTTTGCAGGGACAGCTCGTGCTCGGGGCAGCGGCCGTACGGGAACGCCCCGAGCGGAGGCGCCGGGGTCACACCGAGCGCCCGCGCCTCCCCCGCCGAGATCACGACCGGCGGGAGGTGCCCGGCCGTGGCGTAGTGGAGCGTGGAGGTGTACGTGTCGAACACGGCGTAGGCGGCGGTGGCCATCGCGGACTCGTTGAGCGACTGCACGAAGCGATCGACGAGCTCGAGCGTGCGGCCCGGGCCGTGACCTTCGATCGCGTAGGAGTGAAGGGCGGTCCTAAGGCGGCCCATCAGCGCCGCCGCCGCGATCCCGTGACCGACCACGTCGCCGATAACGACGCCGACGCGGCCGCGGGGAAGCTCGAACACGTCGTACCAGTCGCCGCCCACCTCCTCGCGGGCGGGGAGGTAGCGGGTGGCGACCTTCACCCCGACCAGGTCGGCGAGTCGCTTGGGCAGGAGGCTGCGTTGCAGCGCCATCGACACGTCGTGCTCGTGCTGGAGCGCCGCCGACAGCCGAGCGTGCTCGATCGCCGGGGCCGCGCGTGCGGCGGCTATCTGAAGCACCGCGAGGTCGGCCTGCCCGAACTCGCGCGGACTGAGCGAGCCGACGTGGAGTACCCCGATCACATCACCCTCGACGATCAGCGGCACGCCGAGCAACGACACGATGCCTTTCTCGCGCAGGATCGGGTTGAGAACGTCGGCATGGTCGACGTCTGCGATGAAGATCGGAACGCGTTCGGCCGCGATCCGGCCGGCGAAGCCGCGGCCGAGCGGGATCCGGACGCCGCGCTCGACCTCCTCCTCGATGCCCTTGGCCGCACGGGCGACGAGCTGCTGCGAATCGGCGTCGAGCAACAGGATCGCGACCGTGTCGACGGCAAGCGCGTCCTGGATGCGGTTCAGCAGCTCGACCAGCAACGCTTCGATGGGCAGCTCCGACAGCTCAGGGTCGGTGAAGCGATAGGAGCTCGGGCGCCCTTCGATCGGCTCCGCGATCGGCTCGGTCGGCAGCAGCACGACCTGTCCGGTGCCCAGGTTGTGCTGGCGATGGGTCTCGGCGCGGGTATCAGCCACGCGAACAGTGTGCCTGACCTTCCCGATGCAGGGCGCACGTCGGCTGGCGCGCCGAGGCCGGGTGGCGATGCTCAGAGGCGGACGGGAGCGCCCGACGGCACGATCAGCACCGAGCCCCTCGAGGCGTTTAGCATGCTTCGGCTCGATCCGCTCAGCGTGATGCGACGGGAGGGACTCGGCGACGATCCGACCACGATCAGGTCGATGTCCGATCCGCCGAGGTCGACGATCGACGCCCCGAGCTTGGCGGCGAGCGCGTCCGCGGTCTCCCGGCCGGCAGTGTCGCCGTCACCGCCGGTCACCGCGATCGTCTCGATCCCGGCGTCCGCCTCGGTCCTTAGCCCAGCCGCCGCCACGGCGATCGCGACCGAGCCGCCCTCGAGCAGCGTCTGCGCGCTCGTGCCCGGCTCGGCCCGGCCGGGCGGCGTGCGGTAGTCGGATCCGAACACGATCACCGATGCCTGCTCGGCTTCGGCCAGCTGCTCGAGGCCTTCGCCCGTCGAGCCGCTGAACACGACGTGCTTGGGAATCTCTGGGTCCCCCAGCCACGCCACGCCCTGATCAAGCCGGCGCTCGGCGTCGTGCTGGGCGAGCTCCTCGCGACGCGGGTCGAACTCGCGCGAGTGGCGGATATAGGCAAGCGCCAGCCGCGCTCCGGTCTTGGCCAGCAGCTTGCCCAGCGCCAGCGCGTCGTCGTCGTTGGGCGTGCCGTCGTAGGAGACGATCAGATCCGAGCTCACGGGGTCGACATCCTCCGGCAGCGCGCGTCCCGCCGCATTGGCCATCGGGACAATGATCCGCGCCCGGAGGTGTCCAAATGCCCGGTTACCGCTCTCCCGGGTGGCCTGGACGGTCCACCGGGCTGGCTAGACCGTCCGCCGGGTTGGCTAGACCTTCCGCCGGGTTGGCTAGCGCCGGCGGAAGCGAGCCAGCCCTGGACGCCGGCGGTAGGTGACGTTCGCCGGTCCGGTTGTGGTGGCTGGTCCCGCGGTCGCACCCTCACCCGCCGCTCCGGGCTCGCCGGCCGGCGCCACGGGCTCGTCGGCCCGTGTGATCGGCTCCTCGCGAGCAGCCAACGGCTCATCGCGAGCGGCCACCGGTTCCTCGTCGGCGAGCGGTTCGTGGTGCTCTGCGAAACCCTCCCTGGCCGCCACCGGCTCACCTGCGGCTGTTGCGGCCATGGGCTCGTCGCGCTCGGCCACCCGGGCCTCGTGAGCCGCCACCGCGTCATCGGCGGCAACCGCGGCCTCCTCTACGACCCGCGGGCGCGAGAAGTAGCGTCCCATCGCAAACGCCGACAGCGCGGCGATCGCGACGCCAAGTCCCGAGAAGTAGCCGAGCCACTCGATCGCCTGACGGATGTGCCCGCCCATGGGCGCACCGATCGGGTTGCCGGCGGAATGCCACAGCAAGCTGATCGACGGTCCGATCGCGAACCACGCGCCGGCGGCTACACCGAGCCAGCCGCCCAACAGGCCACTCGAGCGGTGCGAGCTCCGAAGCAGCATCAGACCTGCGATGACCGCGGCCGCACCAGGGATGACGCAGAGCCACAGCCGCTCAGTCGTGTAGTGCCAGGACTGATAGCTCCCGAAGGCGTAGTGGAAATAGGGGCCGATGAATGGGACCAGCCCGCCCCACACCCCGAGCACGATCACGAGCAGGCCGCTCAAAGCTCCAGTGCTTCTTGGGACCCGCCGGGTCTCGGTGCGATGGATGGGAGATGTGCGCGTGGTGGTAGCCATGGTCATCAGCTACCCAAAGGGCGCGAACGCGAACCCACGCGCGCCCGGGCGCGAACCAACGCGATCGCCCGTGGCAAGGGGCGTACAGGCGGTTTGACGCCCTCGCGCACCCCGTATGATCGGGTCCATGCCCGATCGCCTGTACTTCACCGACTCCGACGAGGCCAACGAGCTCATCGCGTCCGACGCGATGGCGCTCCTCATCGGCTTCGCCCTCGATCAGCAGGTGTCCGTCCAGAAGGCGTTCGCCGGCCCGCTGGTGATCCGCGAACGTCTCGGCACGCTCGACGCATCCGCGCTCGCCGGTGCCGACCTCGATCCGATCTTTCGCGAGCGGCCCGCTATCCATCGCTTCCCCGGCTCGATGGCCCGGCGTGTCCACGACCTGGCCGTCCACATCCGCGACCACTACGACGGCGACGCCGGCCGCGTGTGGACCGACGCCGCTGACTCCGCGACGCTCCGGGCTAACCTGGCCGCGCTGCCGGGGTTCGGCGAGATGAAGATCAAGGCGCTCGGCGCCGTGCTGGCCAAGCGCTTCAACGTCAAGGCGGCGAACGACCTGGTGCCGCCCCACCCCACGCTCGGGGACGTCGACTCGAGCGAGGCGCTGCTCGAGTACCAGACCGCCAAGCGCGCCCACAAGGCCGAATGGGTGAAGATGAAGCCCGGCGCGGGCTCGGAGGTCGGGGTCTAGCCCGGCACGGCCGGCGGCATGGCGCGCCTCGTCGGCATCAACCACATCGCGCTCGAGGTCGGGGACGTCGACGACGCGCTCGCTTGGTACGGGCGGTTCTTCGAGTTCGAGCTACGCGGTCGCGCGGGTCCGCGGATGGCGTTTATCGACATGGGCGACCAGTTCATCGCGGTGGCGGCGGGGCGGACACAGCCGCCGGACGACAGCCGCCACTTCGGGCTCGTCGTCGACGGCAAGGAAGCGGTGCGCAAAGCGCTTCAGGAGGGCGGCGTTGCGGTGCAAGGCTCAGGGTCGCTCGACTTCGAGGACCCGTGGGGGAATCACGTGCAGGTCGTCGACTACCGCGATATCCAGTTCACGAAGACGCCCGAGGTGCTGCATGCGATGCAGCTCGACGGACTCGAGAAGTCCGACGCCGCGCAGCAAGAGATCCGTGACCGCGGTCTAGGCGGATAGCGCGCCGGCGTCACCCTGCCAGGCGACGCTCAGCTCATCGCGCCGGCCGAAGCGCTCGAGGTGTGAGCCGATCACGCGCTCCATCCGCCCATGGCCGTCGACGTCCGCGGCGCTGACGTCGAGCGTCAGGGTTCCATTGTTCGCGTGCAGCTCGCAGCGACCGAACTCAAACTGGATGTAACCGGAGTCCTCGCCGAACGACGCGTCGACCTTGTGTCCGAAGTGCTTGCACAGCTGGCGCATGTACGCCACTGGTTTGTCGGTGGTGACCTCGGCGTGTGATTTGAACTCTGCCATTGCCTCCTCAGCTTACTCACCGGCCGCGGCAGGCAACGGCGCCGCCACCGGCGGCCCGAACGCGAGATTTGCCGCCAGCGCCGAGACGCCGCATACGCCGATCAGGATCGCCATCGGCAGCGCGTCGTGTGACCCGCCGACCCCGACGATCGGCGCGATCAGCGCGCCCGTGCCGAACTGCGCCATGCCGAGCAGCGCCGACGCGCTCCCCAGCGCGCCCTCCTGATCTGCGAGCGCGCAGGCGGTGGCGTTCGGAAACAGCAGGCCGTTCGAGGACAGAATCACGAACAGGAAGACGAGCAGCGGCACCAGGCCGGCGTGCGCGAGGGTGACCACGACAACGCCGACGGACCCGAACGCGACGCCGAACGCCCCGTATCGCACCAGCGCCGGCGCGCCCACACGGCCGACGAGGTGTCCGCCGATTTGCGACATCGCGATCAGCCCGGCCGAGTTGACCGCGAACACGACGCTGAAGAGCTGGGGCGAGACGCCGTAGATGTTCTCGAGCACGAACGACGCGCCGGCTATGTAGGAGAACATCGCGCCGAAGCCGAGCGCGAGCGCCGTCGCCGGCGGCAGGAAGCTGCGGTCGGACAGCAGCCGCCGGAACGTGTGCAGGGTCGGACCGAGCCCGCCTCCGTGCCGGCGGGAAGCAGGAAGCGTTTCCGGAAGCCACACCAGCGTCGCCAGCACGAGCGGAACGCCGATCACAGCGAGCAGGACAAACACGCCACGCCATGACGTGATCGCGAGAACCTGACCTCCAATCAGCGGCGCGAACACGGGCGCGACACCCGTCACGGCCATCAGGAGTGCGAACACGCGGGCTGCGACCGCGCCGTCGAACAGATCGCGCACCACCGCTCGGGCGATGACCACGCCGGCTCCGCCGAGGGTCCCCTGGATGAAGCGCAGCACGATCAGGGTCGTGATCGACGGCGCGCCCGCGCACGCGAGCGACGCCAGGCTATACCCGACCAGCCCAGCCAGCAGCGGCCGGCGCCGGCCGCGCGAGTCGCTGAGCGGGCCTGTGAACAGCTGGCCAGCGGCGATCCCGAGCATGCACCCGGTGAGCGTCAGCTGGCCGGTAGAAGCCGACGCACCGAGCTCGCGCGTAAGCGACGGCAACCCCGGAAGGTACATGTCCATCGACAACGGACCGAACGCCGACAGCGCGCCGAGAATCAGGGTCAGCCGCAGTCCGGGACCTGCCGTCGTTCGAGTCATCACATCGACATGTTCTTAGAATCCCGCGCCATGGTCCGACTGGGACGGAGCGACCTCGACGTGTTCCCCGTGTGCCTCGGAGGAAACGTGTTCGGCTGGACCGCCGACGAGCGGGAGTCGTTCGCGGTGCTGGACGCCTATGTCGAGGCGGGCGGCAACTTCATCGACACGTCCGACTCCTACTCGGCGTTCGCGCCCGGGAACGTCGGCGGCGAATCCGAGACCGTGATCGGCAGCTGGGTCGCCGCCCGCGGCAACCGGGCCTCCGTCGTGATCGCGACCAAGGTTGGACGCAAGCCCGACCGCAAGGGACTCTCGCGCGCGAACATCCGTGTCGCGGTGGAGGAGTCGCTCGCGCGCCTGCAGACCGACTACATCGATCTCTACTACGCGCACGCCGACGATCCCGACACGCCTCTCGATGAGACGCTCTCGACGTTCGACGAGCTGATCAAGGCGGGCAAGGTCCGGTACATCGCCGCCTCGAACTACACGGCGTCGCGGCTCGAGCAGGCGCTCGAGACCTCAGACCGCCACGGGCTCGCGCGCTACGTCGCGCTCCAGCCCCACTACAGCCTCGTCGAGCGCGATCACTACGAGGGCCCGCTCGCCGACTTGTGCGTCCGTGAAGACCTCTCTTGCGTGCCCTATTGGGCGCTCGCCCGTGGCTTCCTCACCGGCAAGTACCGCCCCGACGGCGCCGAGGTCGATAGCCCTCGCGCGAGCCAAGCCGCCCAGTACCTTGACGACCGCGGGATCCAGATCCTCGGGGCGCTCGACCGGGTCGCCGAAGCGCATCGCACGACCGTGGCGGCGGTCGCACTTGCCTGGGTCCTCGCGCAACCGGCAGTCGCGGCACCGATCGCGAGCGCTCGCAACCCCGAGCAGCTCGCCGAGATCCTGCCTGCCGCCGAGTTCGAGCTCGAACACGACGAGCTGCGCGAGCTCAGCGCCGCCAGTGCCGAGCCTGCGACGACGTAACCCCGTTCACTGGTCCGACTCGGCGTCGTCGACCTGCTGGTCGTCGTGGGCCACGTCCGCGGCCGTGACGTCGCGCGTCTCGGAGCTGCCCGGATTGTGCAGGCGCTCCTCACTCTCCTCTGTCCGCGTGTCCGCGTCGGGCGTCTCGATCTCGTCGGGATCGTCGACGCTCTGCGCCCCCCCGCCGTTCTCCGGCACGCGCGCGGCGTAGGACTTGTTGTCGCTGCGCATCTCCTGGTCGCCGGCGTCGATGCCGTAGAAGTCGCGCAGCTCGCGGTCGCACTCGGCGGAGATGCCTTCGTCGGCGTCGACCTCGGGGGACTCGATGATGCGCTGCTTGCTGTAGGGAACGCGGAGCTCACCGTTCTCGTCTTTCAGCCGCGCCAGCGGAACGAGTACTTCCCGCTTGCCGCCGATGCCCGGCGATGCGTCGACGGCGACCCACATCGGGTAACCGTCATCGGTGGCGTAGATCTGCGTGACCTTGCCGATCAGATTGGCCATCTGATCGCTGAGCTTCTTCCCGGGCAGGGTGCTGACGTCTTCGATCGGCGCAGTCATGTCTCTCCTCGCTCGTTGCCTTCGAGACGGCCCTACCCCGACCGACCGGGACGTATTCCGTAGCGGAATCCGCCTCAGCGGCGAGGCGCGCGTTTGACCGACAGCCGCGCGGGCCCTGTGGTCGGCTGGTGCGCCTGGATCGCCGCGTCGAGCTCCGGTCCCTCGCCGCTATCGATCGCTTTGACGAGATTGCGGTGCACCGCGACCATCGCCTCGCCGTCGAAGTCCGAGAACTCCGCGTGATCGACGCTCATCTCGAGGAAGTCGATCAGCGCCAGGTACATGCCGCGCAGGGGACCGTTGCGGCACAGCTGCGCGATTCGACGATGCAGATCCCAGTTGCACTTGAAGAAGGTCGCGGGGTCATCGCGAGCCGCCTCCATCCGCTTGACGATCCGTTTGAGGTCCCGGATGTCGGCCGCCAGGTGATAGCGCGCGGCGTGATTTTCGATCAGCGGCTCGAGCGCATCGCGCACCTCAAGGCACTCCTCGTAGCTCGTGCTTCCGCTCTTGAAACCGAGCACGACGTGGCTCATCGCCACGCGGGTCGCGGGGCCGGCCACGAATACGCCGCCGGCCGGCCCGGGCCTGGCCGCGATCAGCCCTCGTGTCTCGAGCAGGCGCACCGCCTCATTCACGGTCGCGACGGCAACGCCAAATCGCTTCCGCAGATCGTCCTTCGTCCCGAGCCGCTCCCCCGCCTCCCGGTGATCGATGATCTCGTGCTCGAGCTC
>Ga0335077_10007806_pt1 | contig 13254 bp, 8 predicted proteins | sample Lox_Sample_31_FD_207151 | JGI IMG/M metagenome (GOLD analysis project Ga0335077, IMG submission 207151) | Soil microbial communities from Loxahatchee National Wildlife Refuge, Florida, United States - Lox_Sample_3.1 | ecosystem: Environmental > Terrestrial > Soil > Wetlands | place: USA: Florida... | reverse complement strand
TTTACCTGCTGTCCTCCCTCAAGATCCTGCCTGAGTACGAGCGCGGCATCATCTTCCGGTTGGGGCGTGTGTTGCCCAAGCCCAAAGGTCCGGGCATCATTTTGGTATTCGCGCCCATCGATCGCATCGTGCGCGTTTCATTGCGCATCGATACCCTGGAAGTTCCCCCGCAGGACGTGGTCACGCGCGACAACGTCACGGTGAAGGTGAACGCGGTGATCTTTTTCCGGGTGATCGACCCGTCGCTGGCCGTCCTTGAGGTCGCGAATTTTCTATATGCCACGTCTCAACTTGCACAGACCACGCTGCGTAGTGTACTTGGCGAAGTGGAACTCGACGAACTGCTGAGCCAGCGCGAGAAGCTGAACGTACGGCTGCAGTCCATTCTCGACCAGCACACATCGCCCTGGGGGGTGAAGGTGACCATGGTAGAGGTTAAGCAGGTGGATCTGGCCGAGCAGATGATTCGCGCGATCGCTCGCCAGGCCGAAGCCGAGCGTGAACGGCGCGCCAAGATTATCAATGCCGAAGGCGAATATAGCGCGGCGGAAAAGCTGGCGATGGCTGCGGAAGTGATCCAGAAGCAACCGGCGGCGCTCCAATTGCGTTACCTGCAGACCCTGATCGACATTGGTACCGAAAAAAATACTACTATTGTGTTCCCCCTGCCTCTCGATATACTTTCTTCTTTAGGGCGGGCGCTGGACCGCGTAGCTGGCGGCGAGGCCACTACGCCGCCGGTTAGAACTTGATTTAGGCCGAAACCCGTGCCCGAAACTGTTATGAGCAAAACCGAGGGCGAATACGAACTGGTGCTGGGCAACCGGCAACTGTTGAGTGCCTTTTTCATCATCGTCATTCTGTTTGGCGTGTTCTTTACCATGGGCTACGTCGTGGGCCGGAATTCCGCGCCTGCAGCTGCGGCTTCACCCATGCCTGTGCCAGTTGCGTCCTCTCAACGGCCAGATGCTGCGGCGCCTCCGCCGGTCCAGTCAGCGCCTCCTCCGACGCCGACGGCATCGGCCCCCGCGGAATCTCCCGCGACTGTGCCGGCGCAGGAGACTAAACCGGCGAAGCCACCGGCGGCGGTTGAAACGAAACCGGCGGCTCCACGGAAGATTGAGACGCGAGTGGAGGTGTCGACGCCTCCGCCGCGTGAGAAGACTCGACCCGCGAGTGCTTCCGGCGCAGTAGCTGTCACTCCCGGACCCGGGAACATGTATCTGCAAGTTGTGGCGACCGCCCAGCCGCAAGCCGGCGTAGTGGTCGATACGCTCAAGCAGAAGGGTTTTCCAGCATTGCTGGCGCAGGGCCCGAATGCGACTCTGTTCCGGGTCATGGTGGGGCCATATGCGGACGCTTCGACGCTTGGCAAGGCCAAGGCCGATCTGGAAAACGCTGGCTTCAAACCGTTGGTGCGAAAATAGACGCGGAGCAGGCGTTCAAGTGCTCGACACCCTGGTACAAATCTCACGAGGCCCGCGCTTGCCCGCGTGGGCGCGCAAGAGCCCCACGCATTTTGAATCTCTGCACGCGCTGAAGGCCGGCCTTCGCGGGTTCAATTTGCACACCGTTTGTGAGTCGGCGCGCTGCCCCAATATCCACGAGTGCTTTCATCGCGGCGCCGCGACCTTCATGATTCTCGGCAACCTCTGCACAAGGGGTTGCGGATTCTGTTCGGTGCCGAAGGGCTCACCGTCCAAGCAGGATATGCGGCTCGACCCCGAAGAGCCGGCAAACGTCGCTCGCATGGCTGCCCGTATGAACTTGCGATACGTGGTCATCACTAGCGTGAACCGGGACGATCTGGCGGACGGCGGATCACAGCACTTTGCCCGGACAGTTCGCGAGGTGCGGCGTGCGCTGCCTGACGCCCGGGTTGAAGTTCTCACACCCGATTTTTGCGGTGACTTCGAAGCCGTGGCGCGTGTTCTCGGCGCCGGCCCGCATGTCTTCAACCACAACATGGAGACCGTCGCGCGTCTCTACCGCCGCGTCCGCCCACAGGCGGATTACCGGCAATCCTTGCGCGTGTTGGAATTCGCGCGAAAGCATCAGCCCGGTGTACTCACGAAATCCGGATTCATGGTAGGGCTGGGCGAAACCGGCGCCGAAGTGCGGGACCTGCTGCGCGATATTCGCGCCGCCGGTACAGATGTGGCCACGATCGGTCAATACCTCCAGCCCACCCGCCGTAACCTCCCAGTCGCGGAGTATATCGATCCCGGGCAGTTCGACGCCTATCGCGCATTCGGTCTTTCCATCGGCTTCAAGATGGTGTTCAGCGGACCGCTGGTGCGCAGTTCCTACATGGCGGACCACGTCAGCGAACAGGCGCACCGTTGAATTATCTGCTCGCCGCACTCAGCGCGGTTCTGCTCATTCTAGCGTTCCCCCGTTTCGATATTGTCTGGCTGGCGCCGGTGGCGGTTGCTCCATTGCTCATCGCGGCGGCTCGGGAGCGTCGACCTCTGCGACGATTTCTCGTGGGGTACGCGTGCGGTGTGATTTACTGGTTCGGCGTTTGCTACTGGATCCAGTTCACGCTGGCGGTGTACGGCGGCATCGGCGCGACCGCCGGATGGGCTGTGTTTCTGTTGTTCTGCCTGGCAAAGGCGCTACACATGGGAGTCTTCTCGCTCGTTGCAGGACTCCCCATGCGAACCCCGTGGGCCATTCCCGGCGTGGCGGCGCTTTGGGTGGCGATCGAAGTAACGCACGGACCGTTGGGATTCGCGTGGCTGGCGCTGGGCAATGCAGGTCTGGACATGGGCATCCCTATGCGTCTCGCGCCCTACACCGGTGTTTACGGCCTCTCATTTGTGTTTGCCATGATGTCGGCCGCCCTTGCGCTGGCTGTGCTGCGCCGCCCTCGATGGCAGCAAGCGTGGCTCTTGCCTCTTCCTTTACTGATCTTGCTGCCTCGTCTCCCTGATTTTCAGCCTGGCCGGCAGAGCGCGGTGCTGGCACAGCCCAACATCGCCGACACCGTCGAGTGGACAACGCAGTCTGTCGAAAAAATGGAACGCCGGCTGATTTACCTGTCGATGAACGCCGTGTTCAATGCGAAAGGCCAGGCGCCTGAATTGCTGGCGTGGCCCGAAGTGCCGGCACCGCTCTACGCCGATGATCCTGGATTTCTTCGGGTGGCCGCCGACTTAGCGCGCACGTCGCGCGCTTATTTTCTGGCCGGCGTGGTGGCGCACCGGTCCGATGGTGCGATCTTCAATTCGGCCCTGTTGGTGGCGCCTTCGGGAGAAGTGGTGGGCAGATATGACAAAGTGCATTTGGTCCCGTTTGGAGAGTTCGTGCCTTGGCCATTTGGCTTCGCCAACAAGATTTCGACCGAGATCGGGGACTACAAAGCCGGCGATAAGGTGGTGGTGCTTCCCGCCGGCGATCACAGCATTGGCGCTTTTATCTGCTACGAGTCCGTCTTTCCGAATTTTGTCCGGCAATTTGCGGCCAACGGCGCAGAGATACTCGTCAACATTTCGAACGATAGCTGGTTCGGAAAAAGCGCGGCACGCTTGCAGCACCTCAACCTCGTGCGTATGCGAGCCGCCGAAAATCGGCGTTGGATTCTGCGCTCCACCAATGACGGTATTACGGCCACCATCGATCCCGCCGGCCGCCTGTTGGGCACGCTGCCGAATTACGTGGAATCGGCCTCGCACACCGGCTTCTCTTATATCAAGGAGACGACGTTCTACACACGCCACGGCGACTGGTTTGCCGTGGCCTGCGCGGTGAGCGGAATCTGCATGATTGCCTGGACGGTTTGGAGAAAAAGGCTTGCGTGAGTGTGGTGCGTCTACCTTTGATTCGACTTCAACACTTTCTTCCTGAGCCTTATCGATTGCGGCGTAACTTCCACGTATTCGTCGTCACGAATGAATTCGATGGCCTGCTCCAGGTTCAGAATTCGCGGCGGAACCAGCCGGATGGCTTCATCGGAGGTTGAGGCGCGCATGTTGGTCAGCTTCTTCTCTTTGACGATGTTGACGTCCAGGTCGTTATCGCGCGCGTTTTCTCCCACGATCATGCCCTCGTAGATTTCCATCCCGGGCGTGACGAAAATCTCGCCGCGTTCCTGAAGATTGAAGATCGCATATCCGGTGGCTTTGCCCGCGCGGTCGGCCACGAGTGATCCAGTCGGCCGCCGTGTGATGTCGCCCTGCCACTCGATGTAGCCGTGGAACAGGTGGTTCATAATGGCGGTGCCGCGCGTATCGGTGAGGATCTCGCTGCGCAGGCCGATGAGTCCGCGTGAAGGCACGTGGAACTCAATGCGCACGCGCCCGGAACCGTGGTTCACCATCTTGATCATCTTGCCTTTGCGTGAGCCGAGCTTTTCAATCACCACGCCCAGGAACGACTCAGGGCAGTCGATCACCAGCAGTTCAACCGGCTCCTGAACTTTGCCGTCGACTTCGCGCGTCAGAATCTCGGGCTTGCCCACCATCAGTTCGAATCCTTCGCGCCGCATCATTTCGATCAGAATGGCGAGTTGCAATTCGCCGCGGCCCATCACCTTGAATGCGTCCGGCCCGCCGGCTTCCTCAACGCGGATCGACACATTGGTTAGCAACTCTTTGTCCAGCCGGTCGCGCAAATTGCGCGAGGTCACGTAGGTGCCCTCGCGGCCCGCGAACGGTGACGTATTCACCGTGAAGGTCATGGCGATGGTCGGCTCATCGATCTGGATATGCATCAGCGGCTTGGGATCTTCCGCGCTCGTGACCGTCTCGCCGATGGTGATGCCTTCGACGCCGGCGATCGCCAGCAGTTCACCGGGGTGGCCCTCGGTCTCATCCACGCGCTTCAGGCCTTCGAACGAGTAGAGCTTGGTAATGCGCGTCTTCTGTAAGGAACCATCCAACTTAACGATCCCCACGTCGTCGCCGTACTTCAGCGTGCCCTCGAATACACGGCCGATGGCCAGCCGGCCCAGGTAATCGCTGTAATCGAGATTCCCCACCAGCATCTGCAGCGTGCCCGCGGGGTCGCCGGGCGCCCCGGGTATGTTCTTTAGAATGGATTCGAATAACGGCCGCAAATTCTCAGAGCTGTCTTCCATCGACGCTTTGGCGATTCCCGCTCTGGCGTTGCAGTAGAGCACGGGAAAATCCAACTGGTCCTCGGTGGCGTCGAGATCGATGAATAGATCGTAGATTTCGTTGAGCACCTCCTGCACGCGCGCGTCAGGCCGGTCAATCTTGTTGATCACTACGATCTGCGGCAGCTTGGCCTCGAGCGCTTTCATCAGCACGTAACGCGTCTGCGGCAGCGGGCCTTCACTGGCATCCACCAGCAGCATGACGCCGTCCACCATCTTGATCGCTCGCTCCACCTCGCCGCCGAAATCGCTGTGGCCCGGTGTATCGACGATGTTGATCTTCACGCCGGCATAACGCACTCCGGTGATCTTGGCGAGAATGGTGATGCCGCGCTCGCGCTCCAGTTCGTTTGAATCCATCACTCGCTCCATGACGGCTTCGTTCTCGCGGAAGATGCCACTCTGTCTGAGCATGGCGTCCACCAGCGTGGTCTTGCCGTGATCGACGTGCGCGATGATGGCGATATTGCGAATTTTTTGATTGTTATTCTTCATGAATGACTTCGATAGGGTTAAGCCGCGCCGATGCGCGCGCGGGATAGAGGCCGGCCAGCACCGTGGCCAGCCACACAAGTGCGGACGCTGCCGCCAGGAAAGCCAACGGCGGATGAAACTGAATGGTCCAGCCGAAGCTTTGCTTGTTAATAACGTAAATTAGCACCAATGACAGAACAAAGCCGAGCGCTATGCCCAACAGATTCGCCGCGATGCCCAGGAATCCTGCTTCCAGCAGAATCATACGGCGTAGCTGCGCCGGAGCGGCGCCCAGGTATCGGAGCAGACCCAATTCGCGGCGCCGGTCGAGCACCATGGCGAGCAGCGAGTTCGCCGCGCCCAGCATGGCCACAGCAATGGCGACACCCTCCAGGGCATAGGTGATGGCGAAGGTGCGATCGAAAATCGTGACGGCATTCTGGCGCAGCGTGCGATTCGGAGCCACCACCACGCGATACTTGGCCAGACGCGCTTCCACCGCGTAGCGCAGATCCGTGGGATCGGCGCCCGGCCGCGCGTAAACGGCAAGATTGGTGGCTGGAAGATCCGGAAGATATTTCAAGAGTGTTGATCGGTCGAAAATCACAAAGCCGCGCTCGCTCGAATAATCGTAGTAGACGCCGGCCACGGTAACCTTGATCACCCGATCCCCTAACGCGAATCTCAGCTTGTCGTTGGCGTGAACGCCATGCTTGTTGGCGAACGGTTCGCTCACAATCACGCGATCCTGCCCGGCGAGAGAGCGCAGGACGGCGTCTCGATCCTGCCCCGGAAGGAAACGCAGCCTGCCGTAGCGCCGAACGATATCCGCATTCCCCGCACCGAGAGTAGCGCGCTGTCCCTCATATTCGAACTCCATCGCGTGAAAGATGTCGACGGACTCGACACCAGGAACCGCCGACACAAGCGGCGGCACGTCCGCGGAAAGTGCGGGATGTTCGCCCGCCCCGGCCCGCGCGGCGGGACGCACGTACAGATCCGCGCGCAACTGCGTGTTCAGCCACACGATCACGGTTTCGCGGAAACTCCCCACCATGATGCCGACGCTGGCCATCATGGCGATGGCGGTAGCCAGCGCGCCTACGATAACCGACGTTCGCGCTAGGGATGCGGCCAGTCCTCGGACAGCCAGCAGTCCTTCCGGTCCGAACCAGAACCGGGATGCGGCTCGAGCGCTGGCCGCAAGCGCTGTGACCACCGCAGGCGCCGCCAGCGCCATGGCCGCCACCGCCAAGAGCGTGGCCGCATAGCCGGCGATGGGCTTGCCATCAATCGGCCCGGCTTGCGAAACGGCTGCTGCGACCATGGCGACGAGAACCGCCCATAGCAGATTCCGTCGCGCGTGGCTTCTGGCATGGTGCTCATGCGTGCCGCGCCCCATAGCCTCCACCGGTGCAACCTGCATCGCCTCGCGCGCCGGCGCCAGAGCTGAAAGAAAAGCCACTGCCATCCCGGCGACGATAGCCGTTGCCACGGCAGATGGATTCAGCGCCACCGCCGCCGGTCGGCTGCTCACGTAGAGTGAGTTAACGGTCTCTGCAATCAAGCCGACAGCCCCTCCCGCCATGATTCTGCCGAGTGCGATGCCGGCCAGCGAGCCAGCCAGTCCGAACAGCAACGCTTCGCCTAGAAACAACCAGAATACCCAGCGCCGGCCCGCGCCGAGGGCACGGAGAACCCCGATTTCGGGCCGCCGCCGCACCACGCTCACTGAGATTGTGTTGTAGACCAGGAAGGCTCCCACGACCAGTGAAATGTAGCTGAGGACCCGCAAATTCCAGCGAAATGCGCGCAGCATGCGCTGGTTCTCCGCGCTTCGTGTGCCCGGCTTCTCCACACGGTATCCGGCCGGCAGCGCAGCCCTCACCTCCCGTTCGACGCGAGCAAAATCTTCATGCGACGAAACGAAGATTTCGATGCGGTCCACCTTGCCGTACTCATCAAGCGCCTGCTGCGCCTCCGCAATATCCAGCAACACGAATTCCGCGGCCTTGGCGTCCGCGACTCTCGCGACTTCAAAAGTCTGGGCTCGATCGCTCAGCGTGAGGGAGAGGTGATCGCCTTCTTTGATTCCGATCCTCCGGGCCAGTCCGCTGGAAACCACCACCGCCGAATAAGGGTTGTGTGGAATTCGGGTTGGCCCCCCCGCTTCTGTTCCCTGTGAGACAAAATCCACGCCATACACCGTAACCGATCCCACCTGCTCCACCAGACCTTGCGTCTCGATGACCGGGGCGAAGCGCGCATTCACCGGCAGCGCGCTCAATCGAGCCATCCACCGCTCATCCACTCCCCCGTTCGCCACAACTTCCAGGTCGGTTTTGCCCACCAGCGTTTCGAGCGACGAGCGGAAAGAGCCCGTGGCCGCGTCTCCGGCAAGGTCGATGGCGATCACCACTCCCACACCCAGCCCTACCGAGATAACCGTGAGCGCGGTACGGAGCAGGTCGCGCTGCAGCGGGCGGAGAATGAGCGTTCTGAATAACTGAAGCTGCCGCATGGAATCTAAGCCCGCTCAACGGTGGCGATTCGCCCATCGCGCAATTGGATTCGGGTTTGCGCAATGGCGGCCGCTTCCGCGCTGTGAGTGGCTACCAGCACTGTTGCACCGAAACGCCCGGCCGCGTCACTGAGCAGCGCCAGCACCTGTTCGCCGCTTGCGTTATCGAGATTGCCTGTAGGCTCATCGGCGATGAGGATTTCCGGCGAATGCACGAGAGCTCGCGCCATAGCCACGCGCTGCATCTGACCGCCCGAAAGCTGGTAGGGAAAGGAATCCACCTTATCCATCAGACCAACCCATTCCAGACGGTCGCGCGCGGCTTCGCGTGCTCTTGCCGACCCAGCGAGCAAGAGCGGAAGCTCGACATTTTCCGCCACGGTGAGCGCCGGAAGCAATTGAAAAAACTGAAACACAAATCCGATCCTCGTTCGTCGCAGCGCCGTCAGCTCGTCTTCGCGGAACGAACTGGTGTCGCGGCCATCTATCAGCACTTCGCCCGACGTCGGAAAATCCATGGCACCCGCGAGATTCAAGAGCGTGGTCTTCCCGCATCCGCTGCGCCCCACCAGCGCCGTAATCGTGCCGGCCTCGAGTACAAGCGACACCTCCCGGAGAGCTTCCAGCTTTTGTCCATTGGTTTGATATGTCTTCGAAGCCCGGCGCAATTCCAGGCGGGGCGGGTTCATCGATACCGACTATTATAGCGGTCGACGGATCTACGACATCGCCTGGCGCCGAACCCGCTGCGGCTTTTCTTTGCCACCGGTGCTCGCACCGCGAACGATTTTGTAAAAGAAGAGACCCACCGGTCCAAGCAACCCTGAGGGAAACGGCTCGCGGACCTTCTGCCATTCTTCGCCCCGCGGAAAGCGCTGGCCGTAGCGCGCATTCACCGCGGAATAATCGATGGGACCGTTCCCGAGAACGCGGTTGATCAGCAGATTGGTGACGTCGATGCGCAGCCGATTCACTCCCGGCCGTATTAACGGAGTCATGTCGAACCGGTAGGGCCGCATCCAAACCACACCCGCATTCCGGTCATTCAGCCACACCTCGGCCGTCTCACGCACTACGCCCAGGTCGAGTACCACCCCGACATCCGGCCCCGGTTTTACGGTGAATTGGAACTCGGCTTCATACGTGCCCCGGCCCGAAAAAAAACGTGCGTTCGAAATATCCGTCCATGATTTCAGGTCATCCAGAACCACGGCGGGCACAGTTGACTCGCCAAATTTCAGATGCCACTGCGCCGTTACGGGGATGGGCGCCGGGATGCCGCTCACCGTGATCTCCTCGCGCCCGCGCGAACGGTCTATGTAATACGTGCGGTTCTCGAACACGCGAGCCATCCAGCCATCATGCGTGGCCTCCAGATCGAGGTCCGTATCGGTGGTCACCGGTCCTCTGCTGTTCTCCGCGAATGCAATGACCATTGACGCGAATGGGCCCAGCGTGAAAGCTACGCGCGTACCGGCTTTGGTGTGCTCGAATGCAACGATCGGTGTCACGGCGCCGGTCTTGAGGTCCCAACACTCCGGTTGTTTCGCGCCGACACGAAAGGTTGCCTCCAGCCGCTGTGGACTGTCGCTCGTGTTTGCCAGGAAATAATAATCCCGGTCCGGCGTACGGCGATGCACGAATGACACGTGCTCGCTGGCTTCACGAAATGCGATGTCAGGCAAATGCCAACGGAGTGCGTTCAGGAAAGACGTCCGCTCGTCGCGTGAGAATATCGCTACGCCGTTGCCGAGCCGGTGCGACTGGAGGGCCGGACCCTCGGGCACTATGCCGAACAACTCGCGCACCAGCCGCTCCACCTCGGCTTGATTCTTCTCCCGGTCTTGCATGCCGTACGCGGTCTCAGGCAGTCGCTCCGTGGCGATGACAATTCCCCCTTGGTCGACGAAAGACCTGATCTTCCGCAGCGATTCCACGTCGATGCCGGTGAGGTGGGGCAACACCACAACTGAGTATTTGCCGTCTCCCGAGCGCAGCCGGCCCTCTTCAACCCTCATTTCCGCCAAAGCAAATGTGTCGATGCCATCGAAGGAATACCCGTTGGTGATGATGGTTTTCACCACGTTGGATTCATAATGCAGGGCGTTCGCCAGGCCGAATTCAGGGGGCGGTCCATTGGAACTCAGCCGGTCACGGACCGCCCAGTTGAGCAGCAGCTCTCGGATCTCGGCTTCGGCCATGCAATCCTCGGCGGCGACATAAACCGCGACGTCCGCGACCGGTTTGCCCTGCTGGAGAACGTAACTCGCGCGGTTGACGTAGTCAGCGAAATGGGAGAAGTACGGCCAGAATGGTGAATTGTGATTCATCTGGGGACCGAAGTACGGCACCCACCCGGGTGAGCCGGCCGCAGCCGGCGAATACGGATACACCACACCGTACAGCGCGTTGATGCCGCTCAAAAAATGCAGATCCGAGCAGAGCTTCAACTGCTCGAGCGAATCGCCGAAGCGGTTGGGATTGCCCATCCAAGTCCACGCCTCAGCCAGCACCACAGGTTTTCCGGCCAGGTGCGCCCCCGAGCTTGCCCAGCGCGACGTGTTGAACTCCTTCCACTCGTAGTGCTCACCCGTCGGAACGTCCACCGCGCGAAAACTCGCCAGCGAAACCGGGGGCACGCCATAGGATTCCACTTGCGCGGTGACGCCCTTCCGATGCGCCCAGTCGGCCAAGGGCTGCACGAAGGCTTCAAAGGCCTGCTCCGAAAGCGTCCGCCAGAAATCGCAGCGCAGATGCTTCGAATCCGGATGCTTTTTGTCAAACAGTGCCGGCAGATGCGCCATCAGGTCGTATCCGCGCTTGCGCAGAAAAATCTGCGGAAAATCGTCTGTCCAATTCGCGCCGTACACTTCGAGCGAATCGCAGAAGATCGATCGAATGCCGTGCTCGGGAACTGCACCCAGCAGCTTGTCACCCACCGCAGCCAGGAATCGCTCGAGCGCGGCGGCGTTGTAGTGGTCCAGCACCAGACCTTCGGCGCCTAACGACGCTCGCTTGACCTGCATGCGCGTGGGACGCGAATAAAAGATCTGCACTTCGCCCGCGCCGGCGAGCGGAGTGATCGATGCGCCGCCTGGCTCCAACATCAGTCTCGTATAGCCACTCGCATCCACCTGGAATGCCGCGAGAATTTTTCGATTCTTGTCGACCTCCGGAAAGACGATTGGCGATGCGTCCGTTACCGGAAGCGTCGCCTGCCGCACCCACTTCGCGCTGTCCGCCACGCTCACGGACGGGCCGCCATACGGCCACCCGGTTCCAAGCACCATGTCCACCGTCAGCCCCAGTTTCTTCGCTGTCGCCACGACGGATTTGAGGACGTCGAGAAATTCCTGTGATAGATAAGGCTGATTGTGGATGCCGCGCGGCGCATCGTCCAGCGCGATCGGATATGTAGGGCAAATAAGAACACCGCCGATACGAGCGGCGGCCATCAGTTGCAGTTCGCGCTCGCACTCCTCAGCCGTCCACGCCGGCCCGAAAATGGTCCATTGCATGCGCATGCGGCTGGCGTTGGGAACGTCAGGGAACTCGCGCGTGCCGGGCTCATTGCCGGAGGCTGCGCAAAGGCGCATCGCCGGGGCGGCAACACTGAGGGCCAGAAAAGTTCGACGCGTGGGAGCGTCGCGTGGCGTATGTCTCATGCAGTTCGATTCTAACGGATCGAGGCCGCCTCATCGGTTGCCGATTTTCACGCGGAACATGGGCTTCGCCTTTTCCGCCGGGTCCATCGTAAACGTCTGCCCGTCCTTGGCCGGATCATAGTCACGCCACAACCAGGCGAGTTCTTCCGGTAGTTCGGCATTCCCGTGAGCCGCATTGTGTGAGCCGCCGCCCCAACTGAAATGGAAATCATACTCGCGCATCTTGAGCGAGTTAGCCATTTGAATGTTCTGCAGCGGCCAGCTCCCATGATCGTTTTCCAAATCTTCCGAGCCATCCTGCAGCCAGACTCGAATATTGTGCTTCGGCTCTTTGCGGATGAGAAACGGGTAGTCGTTGCCACCTAAGATGTTTTCGCGCGGATCAGCTTGATCGTGCCTCCATTGAATGCTGGTGAAACTGCCCACGTGCGAGAGCACGCGGCTGAATTGGTCATTCTGCTGCCACGCAGCATTGAAGGCGCAAATTCCGCCCGACGAGATGCCCGCGATCCCCCGGCTGTAGGCATCTCTACGAATGTTATATTTCGCCTGAACATCGGACAACAACTCATCGCGTAGAAAACGCGGGTAGCGGTCCGATACCGTGTCGTATTCGATACTGCGCATTTTCTTTTCACCGATTGTTCCAGGTTCGATGAACACCTGAATCATCACTGGGATTTTCTTCTCCGCAATCAGATTGTCTACGACCGTGAGCGTGCGGGATGCTCCGTCGCGCTGGATGAGCGCTTGTCCGTCCTGCCAGACCATAAGCGCCGCCGGCGCCTTCGGATCGTACTGCGCGGGAACATAGATCCAATAATTGCTCTGCATGCCTTCGTAAATCTTGCTGGTGTGGATGAACTTGTCGGAGAGAGTGCCCTGCGGCACGCCCGCCTTCGCGTAGGAGTCCGGGCCATACGCCGGCACATCAGACGATCCGCCCGTGCGCACGCCGTTGACCACGTAATAGAATCCGTGCACGGTGCCTGTCTGTAACTGCTCTGCGTGAAACCAGAGGTCGGATTTCTCCACGCGGGTCATTGGGCCGGAAGGCTGGCCGTCGATATAGAGCGCGGGTCGCGAGTCGGATTCGAACGCCCAAACGAAGTCGGGTCCTTCACCGGCAAACGCTGTGCCTTTTTTGATCGCTTCAACTCCGAGCGAATCGCGAATGGCGGCAGCGAGATCCTGCGGCTTCTTATGAGCCAGTTCCTTCAACTGCGGCGCGCTGAGCTTCTCGGCCGCGAGGACCGTGAGCGGAATCAAGAGGGCAACGAGCGAGGGTTGGAGCATGGTTCAGTATCATATGAATTCATGAGCGAACGGCTGTACTATCACGATTCCTACCTGCGCGAGTTTCACGCGCGCGTGCTCGACCGCTCCGAGGATCGGTGCATCTTATACCTCGACCGCACGGCCTTCTATCCGACCTCAGGCGGCCAACCGCACGATGTGGGCTCGATCGCAGGAGC
>Ga0335077_10007805_pt1 | contig 13255 bp, 13 predicted proteins | sample Lox_Sample_31_FD_207151 | JGI IMG/M metagenome (GOLD analysis project Ga0335077, IMG submission 207151) | Soil microbial communities from Loxahatchee National Wildlife Refuge, Florida, United States - Lox_Sample_3.1 | ecosystem: Environmental > Terrestrial > Soil > Wetlands | place: USA... | reverse complement strand
CAAATATCGTCTCAACCGCTTCTGCCGTGGCGGCGGCCCGCCGTGTCGCGGCCACCCGGGGCGCGATCGCAGCTCAACCCGCCGGCCATTGCGCGGGTGGCCGTGTAAGCGATGTCGTTGGCACCCCATCCTTGGCCGCGTGCATTCGGGCTCGGCCGGGCGGCAGGCCGCAGGCTGCCGTAACCTCGGAGGCGTGCCAGGCCTGATCGCGCCGGATCAGCGGTTCCGCGACGACGATGGCGCCGCGGAACCGAGGCTCGCGGCCGCGCTAGCGGCCTATGCGGCTGGGCAGGAAGGTGAGTACGCCGTGCTGGCCGCGCTCGCGCGGGCCCGGCTTCTCGTCCCTGTCGTCGCGGCGGTCACGGCGACCGAGGACACGACGGTACCCGATGGCCGAGCATTGCGCCGCGAGAAGGCCACCGACATGACGATACCGATGCTGACCGGGCGCGATGGCCGCCGTGCCATCGTCGCGTTCACCAGCCTGGACGCGCTGAACAGGTGGCGGCCGGACGCGCGGCCGCTGCCCGCAGGAGCCGAGCAGGTGTGCCAGGCCGCGACGGCCGAGGCCGCGCACGCCGTGGTCGTGGATGTCGCGGGCCCCGTGCCACTTGTCGTGGAGGGCGCCAGGCTCGCCGCACTCGCCGCGGCCAGGCCCGCACCGCTGCCAGCCGACGACCCGGACGTTCGCGCCGCAGTCGATGCCGTGGTAGCAGAGGATCCCGATATCGCGGCGGCCGTGCTCGTGAACGGTAGCGCGGGAGCTAAGGGAACTCTGGGAATCGGCAGCACCCATGGAGCCCACGTAACGGATCTGACCGTGCGGCTTGTCCTCACCGCGCGGCCGGGCGGGCCGCCCGGGGGCCTTGCAACGGCCCAGCCCGAGGCGGTGGCGCGCCGCGCGGCCGCAGCGATCATGTCAAGCCTCGCAGGCAGGTTCAGGCGCGGGATCGAGATCGCTATCGCGCCGGGGCCGCCGGGGTGAAAGCCGGGGCCGCCGGGGTGAAAGGTTGTGCTGCGGGCCTGATCAGGCCTGGCTCGCCGAGGTAAGGCGGGCGAACACGACGGTGTTGTCCAGATAGCTGCGCGCGCTTTCGTCGAACGGGCCACCGCAGGTGATCAGCCGCAGCTCAGGATGGTCGGTGTGCCCGTAGACGCGCCGCGAAGGGAAGGCGTCCTTCGGATACAGGGCCACCGAATAGATGCGGAACACGGCCACACTGTGGTCGGCGCGCGTCACGCTGACGGACTCACCCGGCCGCAGGTCGCCAAGCCGGTAGAACACAGCAGGCCCGGTCCAGGCGGAGTCCACATGACCGAGAAGCACCGCCGGGCCGCGCTGGCCGGGCGCGGGTCCCTGGTCGAACCAGCCGGAAAGAAGGGGCGTGGACAGCGCGGGCACCTGCACGGAGCCATCCGCGTTCTGGCCGAGCGCGATAACCCTGGCGTGCACGCCGATCGCCGGAATGTCCACGTGCACAGGTCGTGAAAAGGGCAGCGGGCGAGGCGCCGGCATCCGCCGGCCTGCGAGATCAGGCACGCCGACGACGCCGCCTGGCGCCGCGACCGCCGCGGACGAGGGAGGCGCGGGGGGCGGCGAATAGCGCGGTTGCCAGGCGGCGACGGCGATCGTCACGCCGGCCGCGAGGAGGGCAAGGGCGACGGCCTCCAGCAGGAAGCCGCCGCCCTTGCCGCGCTGCATCAGCGTCAGGCTCCCGCGCGCCGACGTCGCACCGCGACGATCCCGGCCAGTCCGCCGAGACCGGCAATCGCGATGCCGCCAGCGACGAGCGGGCTGTCCGTGCCGCTCGAGGTGGTGCCGTCACCCGTCGCTGGCCCACCGGGTGGCAGGTGGTGCGGCGGAGGCACCGGCGGCGGCCCGCCATGGCCACCGGGTGCTCCGGGCTTGCCGGGTGCGCCGGGCTTGCCGGGTGCGCCAGGGTGTCCGGGTTTGCCTCCCGGTCCTGCCGGTCCCGAAGGTCCTGGTGGACCCGCTGGTCCTGGAGGTCCCGACGGTCCTGGTGGCGGTGGTGGCGGCGGCGGTGGTGGTGGTTGTGGATTTTGTCCTCCTCCACTACCACCGGCAGGCTGTACGCCGTTCGGGCTAGGCGTTGGCTGCTGCTGAGCGTTGTTGCCCGTGGCCACACCGCCAGCCGCGCTGCCGCTAGGAGTTAGATTGTCTTGGCTGACCGACGCTGGATGCGCGCCCACCGACATGGCAAGCGCGACACTGGGTGTGCCAAGTCCGAGCAGGGCCGCGCCCAGCACCGCGCTCGGCATGACGTGCCGAATGGTCTTCATGTACATTCCCCCGATGGCACTTATGTGCCGTTGTGTAATTGCAAAGCGGGCAAACCGCATATGGCGATCCCACTTCGCGCCCCCGATTGTTAGCGATACCCAGCTCGGAGCAAAGGAACGGTCAAAATGCCATCCGAGATTCTTCTTTTTTCCATTCTCTTCGCGGTGGGAAGTCGCTGCCTGCCATTGGTCTGCCACCCGGCACCCGGGGTTCAGGCGGGGTTCAGGTGCCAATTTTGCGGCCCGCCGCGACGTGGGCGGCGGCCCAGCGGCGGCCCTGACACGCGCGCAGGTCCACAGACATGGCAGGATCGGCAGCATGCTGCGCTGGCTGACCGCGGGGGAATCGCATGGCCCTGCCCTTGTCGCGATCCTGGAGGGCCTCCCCGCCGGCGTGCTGACCAGCACAAGCGACATCGCCTCCGCATTAATGCGGAGGCGGGCGGGTTACGGGCGCGGCGCGCGGATGAAGTTCGAGCAGGACGAGGTCGAGATCATCGGCGGGGTGCGGCACGGCCGCACCCTCGGCAGCCCGGTCGCGATCAAGATCGCCAACACCGAATGGCCCAAATGGCAGCTGGTGATGTCCGCTGATCCGGTCGATCCTGGCGCGCTGGCCGATCAGGCCAGGAATGCACCGCTTACGCGGCCGCGCCCGGGCCACGCCGACCTGGCCGGCATGCAAAAGTATGGGGAAACGGACGCGCGCGCGATTCTGGAGCGGGCGAGCGCAAGGGAAACCGCGGCGCGGGTCGCGCTCGGCGAGGTGGCACGCGCGTTTCTCCGCCAGGCGTCGGGGATAGAGATAGTGAGCCATGTCGTGGCGCTCGGCACAGTGCGGGTGCCCGATGGCCTCGTCCCGCGGCCTGCGGACCTGGCGCGGGTGGACGCCGACCCGGTCCGCTGCGCCGATCCACATGCGAGCGCTGCGATGGTCGCCGAGATCGATGTGGCCCGCAAGGAGGGCGACACGCTCGGCGGCGTGGTCGAGGTCGTCGGCTATGGCCTGCCAGCGGGCCTCGGCAGCCACGTGCACTGGGATAGGCGGCTAGATGCGCGGCTGGCCGCAGCGCTGATGGGCATCCAGGCGATCAAGGGCGTCGAGATAGGGGACGGTTTCGAGACCGCACGTCGCCGTGGATCGCTCGCCCACGACGAGATCGAGCTGACAGGAACCGGCAACACGCCAGCGGACGGGCTCCGGCGGCGAACCAACCGGGCCGGCGGTATCGAAGGCGGCATCAGCACTGGCGAGATGCTTAGGGTACGTGCCGCGATGAAGCCGATCTCGACCGTGCCGCGGGCTCTTGACACGGTCGACGTGCACACCGGTGAACCGGCTAAGGCCATCAACCAGCGCAGCGACACCACGGCTGTGCCGGCCGCGGGGGTGGTCGCGGAATCGATGGTCGCGCTGGTACTGGCCGACGCCACCGTGGAGAAGTTCGGCGGTGACTCGGTCGAGGAGACCGCGCGTAACCTTCGCGGGTACCTGACCTCGCTATCTCAGCTGTCGACGGGGTGGCCGACGTGAAGGTATGCGCAGCTGGGAATGCGAAGGCAGCCAATCTTGATCGCGGGACGGAGCAGTCGTGAGCGGGGCAGCCGAGAGCGGGGCGGCCAGCGGCGGGGCGGCCAGCGGCAGGGCAGCCAGCGGCCGGGTTGCCAGCGGCGGGGCGGCCAGCGGCAGGGCAGCCAGCGGCCGGGTTGCCAGCGGCGGGGCAGCCAAGGCTGGGCCAGCCAAGAACGACGGACCGATGGCGGTGCTGATCGGCCCGCCGGGTTCGGGTAAGTCCACCGTGGGCTCGGTCCTTGCCGGTCTGCTCGGCGTCGCGTTTCGTGACACGGACGACGATGTGGAAAAGGCGGCCGGCAAGCCCGTCGCCGACATATTCGTGCAGGACGGAGAGCCCGCTTTCCGCACCCTCGAGCGGCAGGCCGTGGCGGCCGCGGTACACGAGCACCGCGGCGTGCTCGCACTCGGCGGTGGCGCGGTGCTCGACCCGCAGGCCCAGCGCCTGCTCGGCGGCCAGGCCGTGGTCTACCTGGAGACCGGCCTGGCCGCGCTAGCTCATCGCAACGGGCTTGACCGGCCGAGGCCGCTGCTGATCGGCAACCCGCGCGCGCAACTCAAGGCGCTGCTCGCGGAGCGACTGCCGGTCTACCAGAGCCTTGCCACCTGGACCGTGCCGACCGATGACTACGCGCCTGAGGAAATCGCGGACGAAATCGCAGCGAAGATCGCCGCTGCGTCCGCGGCGCACGGATCGAACGGGCCGCGCGGGTGACCACGCGAATCGAGGTCGACGGCGCTGCGGTGTACACCGTCGTCATCGGCGCTGGCGTGCTGAGCGACCTGCCTGGCCTGGTGGGACCTGGTGCCCGGTCGGTCGCGCTGATACACGCGGCAGGCCTCGGTGAGGTCGCGAGGCCCGTGCATTCGGCCCTGGAAGCGGCCGGCTTTCGCGTCTACCCGCAGCCGGTAGCCGACGGCGAGGCCGCGAAGGACATCAATGTGGCGTCCGCGGTATGGTCAGGGCTGGCGCGCGACGGCATAACCCGCACCGACGCCATCGTCGCGGTCGGCGGGGGAGCGGTCACCGACCTCGCGGGTTTCGTCGCAGCCACCTGGCTGCGCGGCGTCAGGCTCGTGTTGCTCCCCACTACGCTGCTCGCCATGGTTGACGCCGCCATCGGCGGCAAAACGGCGGTGAACATCGCGGCGGGCAAGAACCTGGTCGGCGCGTTCCACCCCCCCGCGGGGGTCCTTTGCGACCTGACCACGCTGGTGTCGCTGCCCTGCGCGGAGTATGTGAGCGGCCTCGCCGAGATCATCAAGGCGGGGTTCATCGCGGATCCGGCCATCCTGGATTTGATCGAGGGTGACCCACAGGGTGCCCGTTCACCCGATGGGCCGCATACACGGCAACTAGTGGAAAGAGCGGTGCGGATGAAGGCGCAGGTGGTCTCCGCCGATCTACGTGAGACCGGCCTGCGTGAGATCCTCAACTACGGGCACACGCTCGGCCACGCGATCGAGCATGCCGAGGACTATCGATTCAGGCACGGTGACGCGGTCGCCATCGGCATGGTCTACGCGGCGGCGCTTGGCCGGATGACCGGCCGGCTCGACACCAGCACCGCCGCGCGGCACGCTTCCGTGCTCGCCGCGGTCGGGCTGCCGACGGCCTACCGTCGCGGAGCATGGCCGCAGTTGCGCGCGGCCATGGCCGTGGACAAGAAGGTGCGCGGCGCAAGGCTGAGGCTGGTGGTGCTCGACGGCCTCGCCAAGCCGGGGATACTCGACGACCCGCCCGAAGAACTCCTCGCCGCCGCCTATGCGGAGGTTAGTGCGTCTTGAGACAGGTGCTCGTGCTGAATGGGCCCAATCTCGGCAGGCTCGGATCTCGTGAGCCCGAGGTGTACGGTACGGCGTCGCTCAGCGACCTCGCCGAGTTGTGCCGCGCTAGCGGCCGCGCTCTCGGCCTGGACGTCGAACTGCGCCAGACCGACGACGAGGCCGAGCTTGTACACTGGGTACATGAGGCCGCCGACGCGCGGCTGCCCGTGGTGCTCAACCCCGCGGCGTTTACGCATTACTCTTACGCGCTGCGGGACGCCCTGGCACAGCGTACCGCCCCTCTCATCGAGGTACATATCTCCAACCCCGCCGCCCGGGCGGCCTTCCGGCAGAAATCGGTGGTGGCCGGCGTGGCCGACGGCACGATCGCCGGATTCGGGCTGAAGTCCTATCAGCTTGCGCTCCAGGCGATCGCGGACATGGGAGACAGCGCGCGATAGCGGGCGTAAGTGGCGGTAAGCCCCGCGATCCTGGGTGTCCGCTCCTCTGCCCACGTCCGGCGCCCGCTACTGTGCAGTAGTAAGCCGAGCGACATTCGGCCCTGCGGGGCACGTGAAAGGTAGGGCGCATGCGAATCGGGATGCCCCTGGGCTATGCGGGCGGTTTCGCCGAGACCGCCGAGCAACTCGCCGACTTCGAGAAGGCGGGCCTGGAGATCGTCTTCGTGCCCGAGGCATACAGCTTCGATGCGGTGAGCCAGCTCGGCTACCTCGCGGCCAAGACCGAGCACCTGCAGCTCGCCTCGGGGATCCTGCAGCTGTATTCGAGGACGCCCACCCTTACCGCGATGACGGCGGCCGGCCTGGACTACGTGTCAGGCGGCAGGTTCGTGCTTGGCATCGGCGCCTCAGGACCGCAGGTGATCGAGGGCTGGCACGGCGTGCGTTACGACGCGCCGCTCGGGCGTACCAAGGAGATCATCGAGATCTGCCGCAAGGTATGGCGCCGCGAGCGGCTTACCCACCAGGGGCGTTACTACACGATCCCGTTGCCGCCTGACGCAGGAACCGGGCTCGGCAAGCCGCTGAAGCTGATCAACCACCCCGTGCGCGAGCGCATCCCTATCGTTGTAGCCGCGATCGGGCCGAAGAACGTGGCCATGACCGCTGAACTCGCAGAAGGCTGGGAACCGATCTTCTTCCTGCCGGAGCAGGCGTCCGCCGTATGGGGGGAGGCGCTTGCGGCGGGTCAGGCCAAGCGGGACGCCGGGCTCGGGCCGCTCGACGTCATCGCGCAGGCGCCACTGGCGATCGGCGACGACACCGAGGGTGTGCTCGATTTCTTCCGCCCGATGCTGGCCCTGTACATCGGCGGCATGGGCGCGCGTGGCCGCAACTTCTACAACGACCTCGCCTGCAGGTATGGCTACGAGGCGCAGGCCAAGCGGATTCAGGACCTGTACCTGGACGGCAAGAAGGACGAAGCCGCGGCTGCCGTGCCTGGTGACCTGCTCGCGGGTACCTCGCTGGTGGGGCCGGAGTCTTACCTGCGAGAGCGGCTCGCCGCGCTGAAACAAGCCGGCGTCACCACCCTGAACGTCACCCCGATCGCGTCAAGCCACGCCGAGCAGGTGCGCCTGATCGAGCGGATCCGCGACCTGGCCACCTGACGTGCGGCCCATCTCGGCGCCCGCGCGAACCGGCGCGCCTGGCTGCTCGTTGCGTACAGTCAGGGCATGCCGGACGCCCACGCCGCGCGCAGAAAGCTCCTCGCGGCCAAGATCGCTGAATCAGGTGCGGAAGCCGCCCTCATCACCGATCTGGTCAATGTCGGTTACCTCACCGGACTCGCAAGTTCCAACGCGGCCCTGCTCGTGACCGCAGCTGGTGACCGGCCTGCGACGCTAGCGACGGACAGCAGGTACGCGCCAGCGGCCGAGCGTGACTGCCCCGAGGTGGACCTCCTCACCACCAGGAACGTCGCTGCCGGTTTGGCCGCACACGCGGCTTCCCTCCGATTGCGCCGGGTGCTCTTCGAGGCGCACGCGATGACCGTGGAGCAGCACGCGGCGCTGGCCTCGGGCAGGCCGGAAATCGGGCTCGCACCCCTCGGCCGCGCGGTGGAAGGCCTGCGCGTGGTGAAAGACGAGGAAGAGATCACCGTGATCGCTGTCGCCTGCGGGATCACCTGCCGGGCGCTCGACGAGACGCTGCCGTCAATCCGCCCCGGCAGCACAGAAAGGCAGCTCGCCATCGCGCTCGAAAGGCGCATGGTGGAGCTGGGCGCAGACAAGCCTGGCTTCGCCACGATCGTCGCCAGCGGGCCAAACGGCGCCATCCCGCATCACGTGCCCACCAGTCGGCCCGTCCAGCTCGGCGACCTGATCACCATGGATCTCGGTGCGTGCTATCGCGGCTACCACGCGGACATGACGCGAACCGTCGCGGTCGGCGAGCCCGCGGGCTGGCAGCGGGACGTCTACTCGCTCGTGGCCGCGGCGCAGCAGGCCGGTGTGGACGCCGTGCAACCAGGCGCACCCGTTGCGCAGGTGGACGCGGCAGCCCGCGATCTCATCGCGGCGGCCGGCCACGGCGAGCATTTCGGCCACGGGCTCGGCCACGGCATCGGCCTGGAGATCCACGAGGCGCCGCTGCTGCACCACGAAGGGACCGGTACACTCGGGGACCGGGTTCCCATCACCGTTGAGCCAGGAATCTACCTGCCAGGCAAGGGCGGTGTCCGGATCGAGGACACCCTGGTGGTGCGCTCACGGGGACCGGCAGAACTCCTCACGACGACCACCAAGGAGCTGCTCGTCTTGTGACGGGCGGCTCCGCTTGCGGGAGACAGACGTGGCCACCACGAACGACCTGAAGAACGGCATGACCCTGAACCTCGACGGGCAGCTCTGGAACATCGTCGATTTCCAGCACGTCAAGCCGGGCAAGGGCGGCGCATTCGTGCGAACGAGGCTGAAGAATGTGCTGTCAGGCAAGGTGGTAGACAGGACGTTCAACGCCGGGGTGAAGGTCGACGTCGCCAATGTCGACAAGCGCGAGATGCAGTACCTCTACCGTGAGGGCGGCGATTTCGTCTTCATGGACACCCAGGATTACGACCAGCCGCATATCCCCGCCGACGTCGTCGGCAACGCCGCCGATTACCTGCTCGAGGAGCAGACGGCCACGATCGCGTTCAACGAGGGTATGCCGCTGTACGTCGAGCTTCCGGCCGCGGTCGAACTGACCGTCAGCCAGACTGATCCCGGGGTTCAGGGCGACAGGTCCACGGGCGGCACCAAGCCCGCCACACTGGAGACCGGCGTCCAGGTCCAGGTGCCGCTTTTCATCACGACGGGCGAAAAAATCAAGGTCGACACGCGCAATGGCGGCTACCTCGGGCGCGCATGACACGTGCCGCGCAGCCGTTATGACTTAGTGCCTCGGCGGGACGACCCGCCGGGATCGCCCAGCCGACAGAAGCGGCCTGACCGCGGCTGGCTTGTGAATCGGCCGGTTTTTATCAGAATGGGCCTTTGAAAGGTGGCGGTCAGCGGTGGCTGCGCGAAGCAAGGCCCGTAAGCGCGCGCTCGACGTGCTGTTCGAGGCGGAACTGCGTGGGGCGCCCGTGGCCGATGTGTTGGCCGAGCGGACGGCGCAGGCTAGCCCGCCCGTTCCGGAGTACGCGGCGGAACTGGTACGCGGAGTGCAGGCGCATCGCGACAGCATCGACGGGCTGCTGTCCAGCCATTCGGCGGGCTGGCCGCTCGACCGGATGCCGGCGGTCGACAGGAACATCCTGCGGATCGGCGTGTTCGAGCTGCTGTATGCCGACTCCGTGCCGGACGGCGTCGCGATCAGCGAGGCCGTGCTCCTCGCCGGGGACCTTTCCACCGACGAGTCGCCCGCCTTCGTCAACGGACTGCTCGCCCGCGTGCTCGGGCTGAAACGGGAGGCCGCAGCGGAACAGCCGCCTCAGTAGCCGAGCGCACATCCGTCGGCGCGTGGCTCGGTACCCGCGACGTAACCGCCACCCGTCAGCCGCCAGATCGCCTGCCCGCAGCCGACAAGATCGACTGCGTGGTCCGTCGTGATCTCGTGGCCGCGCTCTGCGAGGGCGGCGCGGATCGCCGAAGGCACCCGCGGCTCCATATGCACGCGGCGCTCCTGCGCCCAGTACCAGCGGGGCGCGTCGAGCGCGGCCTGCGGGTCCATGCCGTAGTCGACCGTGTTACTGATCAGTTGCAGATGTCCCTGCGGCTGCATGTGCCCCCCCATGATCCCGAACGGCCCTATGGGCAGGCCGTCGCGCGTTAGGAAGCCCGGAATGATTGTGTGGTATGGGCGCTTGCCTGGTGCGAGGCAGTTGGGATGCGCGTCGTCGAGCGAGAAACCCGCGCCACGGCACTGCAGCGACACGCCCGTCCCAGGCGCGACGATATGTGCGCCGAATCCCAGGTAGTTCGACTGGATAAGGCTCACCATGCCGCCATCGGCGTCGGCGGAGCACAGGTAGACAGTGCCACCGCGGTGCGGCTCGCCTGGATGCGGCACAAGCGCCCGCGCACCGATGAGCGCCCGTCGCTGCCGCGCATACTCGGGGGCGAGCAAGCCCGCGACAGGTACCGTGGCGCGCTCCGGGTCGGCGATATACCTGTGCGCGTCGCAGAGCGCGAGCTTGGTGGCCTCGATCTGCAGGTGGTACCTCTCGCCTGATTGGTAGGAGGGCATGTCAAACCCGCCGAGGATGTTCAGCGCGAGCAGCGCGGCGAGGCCCTGGCCGTTTGGCGGAAGCTCCCACACGTCGTAGCCGCGGTAGGCCGCCGCGATGGGCTGCACCCACGTGCTGGTGTGCCCCGCAAGATCGGCTTCGGTCATGTACCCGCCCGTGCGCTGAGCGAAGGTGGCGATCCGCGCGGCGGTTTTGCCCGTGTAGATGTCAGCTGCGCCGGTGGCGGCGATGCGGCGCAGCGTGTCCGCGAGAGCTGGGCTGTGCCAGCGCTGCCCGGCCGCGGGTGCCCGCCCGCCGGGCGCGAACATCGGCAGGAAACCCTCGAACTCCGGGCCGCTCAGGTGTCCGGACTCGGCGATCGCTTCCTGCCAGTGGTGGGCGGCGGTCGGCGACACCGGGTAACCGCGTTCCGCGTACTCGATCGCGTCACGGAAAAGATCCTCGAACGGCAGCCGGCCGAACCGTTCGTGCAGATCCTGCCAGGCTCTCGGCGCGCCGGGCACGGTCACAGGCAGCCAGCCCCGCAGCGGCACGGTCAGCTTCCCGCCCCGCCTGACCTCGGCCGCAGTGAGCGCGACGGGAGTGCGCCCCGACCCATTGAGCCCGTGCAGCCGCGTGCCGTCCCAGACAAGGGCGAACAGGTCGCTGCCTACGTGGTTGGAGGCAGGCTGCACAACGGTGAGCGTGATGGCGGTGGCGATGGCAGCGTCCACCGCATTACCGCCGCTGCGCAGCGCAGCGAGGCCCGCCGCGGCCGCGAGCGGCTGGCTGGTCGCCACAGCGCCGCGTGGGGCGTACAAAGGCTTGCGGTCAAGTTTCGGGAAGGCCATGGCTTCATCCTGCAGTGCGCGTGACGGCAGCGCGGCGGTCCGGCGGGCGGCGCGCCGTAGCCGTCGCCATGCCAACAGTCACCAACGGTTGACGGCCACGGTGACGGCAACTGCACGGTAGCGGCAACTGCACAGTCGCGGCGACGTCGATCGCCGCGTTTCACCGCCATCCGCGCAGGCCGTGACCCGGGACGGTGACAGAACGCCGACTACGAAGATTCGCCGCGCAGATGGCACCAGGTAGCACCCGGTGCTACTATAGCTTTCGTGGATGCTCACCCCGAGATTACCCAGCGCGACTTGCGGACCAGATCACGGGAAATCATGGATGCCGTCGAACACGGGCAGTCCTTCACCGTTACCCGGGACGGCCACCGGATCGCAGAGCTGATCCCGCTGCGACAGCGCCGCCGGTTCGTCCCCAGGCAGGAGTTCGCCGCCATGTCACGCAACGCCCCGGCAGTTGACCTGGAAGTATTCCGGGCTGATCAGGACGCCGCACTGGACCATCAGGCCGGCAGTGCATATGAGCGATGAGCAACTCCAGCAGGGCATGCTCGACACCAACATCCTGATCTCGCGGAAATGGATAGACCCCGCCGAGTTGCCCAACGAGATGGCGATCAGCGCCATCACCTTGGCGGAGCTGTCCGCTGGCCCGCATGAGGTGCGCCGCAACGTTGAACAGGATGCGTACGACGAGCATGCCGTGCGCGCGAGGCGGCTGGAGATCCTGCAACGAGCGGAGAGCGAGTTCGACCCGGTGCCGTTCGACGCCGAGGCGGCGCGCATCTTCGGCCGCGTGACGGCGGCCGTCATTGCCGCGGGCCGTAAGCCACGAAGCAGGGCTGTCGACCTGATGATCGCAGCCACCGCAATAGCCTGCGGACTGCCGCTGTACACGACTAACCCGGCTGACTTCGCCGGCCTGGACGCCCTTCTCCGCATCGTCCCGGTCACCAGGCCGCCTGTCCCGCACGAATAGCCAGTCCGCTTACGCCGACCACCTGTGGGGTTATCGCCCGGAGGAGACGGCGGCCGTAGCCTGCGAGGTGCATCCGGCGCATGGTTTCTCAGCGGCCAGTCCCCCGCAGGCTGGCTGCTGCGCTGATCACGACTCGGAGGAAGGGTGATCAATCGTGTCCGCGCCGTGCTGGTCACTCCCGGCGGGTACATGCTGGCGATCCGCCGGGACCGGCCCGGCCGTGCCACGTACTGGGTGCTGCCCGGCGGGCACGTCGATCCCGCAGACCAGAGCCTGGAAGCCGCGCTCGGCCGGGAGATCAGAGAGGAGGTCGCAGGCGAGGCGGACATCATCAGCCTGCTGCACGTGCTGGATTCTGGGGGAGGGGACGAGCGCCAGTACTTCTACCTCGGCCGGATCGCGTCATGGGACTTTGCCGCGCGCACCGGACCGGAGTTCAGCGAGCCGAACCGCGGCACCTACCAGCTGGAGCAGGTCCCACTGACCACCGCTGGGCTCGGTGTCATCGATCTCCAGCCGACCGCGATAGCCGGGCTGCTCCGTGACGCTATCGCCGAGGGTCGTGATCTGTTCACGCTGCCAGATCTGCGATCCGGCCCGGCTGCGCAGATTTCGGGCGGAACCTGAAGGCCGATGCTCCAGTCGCCAAAGCCATCGGACGGCTGCCCGGCGGCGCGTTCCCGCTGGTGGGTCCAGTCGCTGGCGGCTAGCGGCTCTATGTGGAACTCCAGTCGCCGGGAGCCGGGCCCGCGGTCCCGCCCGATTTCGCCGCCGCGGCTGGCGGCCAGCGGTTCGATGTCGAGTGCCAGCCGCCACCGGCCGGGCCCGCCGTCCCCAGCGTCCGCGCCACCGGCGCCGTGGCTGCCGGGCGTACCGGGGCTGCCGGGCGTACCGGGGCTGCCGGTCGTGCCGGGGCTGCCGGGCGTGCCGGGGCGTCGCCGCCGTCGCCTATTTCCTGCTGGCCGGAGGCGGCAACGTGTGGCGGGTCATTAGTATCTGTCGATAAATAACTTTGACTTATCGTAATTTTGGGGCCATGATGTGGTATGGCCATTGCCGTGGAGACCGAGGAGTCGTTGGCGGCGAAGTTTCCGGTCCTGTTGCCGC
>Ga0335077_10007801_pt1 | contig 13257 bp, 14 predicted proteins | sample Lox_Sample_31_FD_207151 | JGI IMG/M metagenome (GOLD analysis project Ga0335077, IMG submission 207151) | Soil microbial communities from Loxahatchee National Wildlife Refuge, Florida, United States - Lox_Sample_3.1 | ecosystem: Environmental > Terrestrial > Soil > Wetlands | place: USA... | reverse complement strand
TGCTGCAGAACCAAGGAACCCGCAGCGTTTTCGAAAAAGATGCGGTGCCGCCCACTCGCATCCATGTCTACCCGGGGAAAATTGGCGCGAATTGACGAGAGAAGCTTCGAAGACATCCTGAAAGAAAAAGCTTCGGTCTATTTAGACCTTTGAGACATCTTACATTCGCGAATCTGACGTCCCCAATTACCAATCCACTATCGGACGCAGGCTTAAGCGGTCACGGAGACGTGCGGCGGACCATGTATGCTAGACTGGTCACGGGGAAAGTGGTCCCACATAGGCTAGACGAGGTGGTCAGGCTGTGGCACGAGAACGTGGCTCCTTCGGCCAAAAAGCAGAAGGGGTTCAGGAGCGCACGTCTTCTAGTAGACGGAAGGCTAAGCAAGATTGTGTCCATTGGCCTGTGGGACTCGAAGGCTGACTTCGAACGCACGATAGGATGGAACGACGGACAGCTCCGAGGTTTTGTCGGGCTAATGGCAGGTCCTCCCACTGTAGAAGGGTACGAGGTTGTGGGTGAGGTCAAGGCCAGCACAGCCTCGGACGTGGGGTGAAGACCATCTCGCCCGGTAACATTGTCCATTGCCGGCGTAAGGAGACTTCCCATGCCCTATGGAAGAAGACGATTCGACCTGATTGAGAGCGCCACTCAGACAGACGTCGAAAATGAGGGGAACCCGTCCCATTCAGGGACGGGCGGGTTGTGCAGTGCTCTTTCGCTTGACCAGCACCAGGATCGCTCCGACACCGAAGATGGCCGCCGCCCCCAGGGCTATGATCACGGCCTCTGTGGCTGACAAGCCTGTGGCGACCGAAGTGGCCTGCTGGCTGGGGGACGAGACTTGGGCGCTGCTTGGGTTGAATGGCGCTATCGTGCTAGATTGCGGGGACACTCCCTGTTGTGGAGTCGCTGTCGTGGTACTTACGGTAGTGGTGACAGTCGTGACGCCACCCGAAGAGGTCGCCCCCTGCCCGGCATAGTACACCGGATACGGGTACGACTGCTGGACCTGCAGGGTGATCACAGCCCCCTTATCGGGCGGAAGTATCAGAGCTTGTCCCGATAGTGTGACTGTGCTCGGCTGCCAGTACACGGTCACGTTGACCTTCTGGCCTCCTATCACGACTGGTACCGTGGAGACGTTCTTGGGGAGGTTGACGGGGTACGACATGTAGGCGCTGACCTGGATAGGAGCGTTCGGCATAAACAGGGTGAAGTTGCCGTCACTCCCTGTCTGCCCATAGCTGACCCAATTCTGTGGGTAGGCGTAGTTGCCGCCCACCACATACGCTGAGACGTAGGCGCCCGCAGCCGACGTTCCGTTGAAGAACTGGACGTGGATCGGTAGCTTGACGAGCGAAGTCTGGGTGCTGTTGCTTGTGGTTATGGTGATCTGCGCGGGCCCCGTAAGCTTCTCCACCGCGTAACCGTACTCCGAATAGGGTGGCACGTAGCGGATGGGCATCGAGGAAGCCGAGCCATTCACGGCCTCCCCTTTCTCCAGTGGGCAGAGGTTGCAGACGGAGATTTGCTGGTAGTACGCCGACGCGGTGATCAGATAGGTCCCACTCGGGAGCCCAAAGGCCGCTTCAGGATAGTTGCCATAGAAGCTGGCCACCTGGACACCGCTAGTGTTGTAGGCCGTCAGCGTGTACTGGTACGGAAGGGCCCTGGTGGTCTGGATGGTAACGTCGACGCTGTTGAGGCCCGGAGAGGCCCCCGCAGAGGTCACGAATGCGACCGCCGGGATAGATAGTCCAAGCAGAAGGACCAGGAAGATGGAGGATGACCCTAGTTTCGTGGTTTTGAGCTGGAAACGCTTGTTTGCGAGGTATTTCATTTTCCTCGGCATAGGGTCGTACCGAGACGAGTTAATCCCATGTCCAAGAACAGGCGTTCTAAACCTCCGAACACCCCCCTTCACGTTTTTAACAACGGCCGGGGGAAGGGGCGTAGAGACTTGCCAGACGTCATAACCGCCGAGGGCCTCACCAAGGTCTACCGCGGGAAGGTGACGGCAGTTGACCACATCTCGTTTCAGGTCAAAGAAGGGGAAATCTTCGGGTTCCTCGGCCCGAACGGGGCCGGAAAGACAACAACCATCAAAATGCTCAACACCCTGGCGTCGATAACGGAAGGGCGCGCCTCAGTGGCCGGCCACGACGTGGCAAGGGAGCCAGGCGCGGTCCGCAAGAGCATAGGCGTGGTCCCCCAGGAGCTCACCGCCGACGACGAGCTCAGCGGTACGGAGAACATGGTGCTGATGGCCAACCTGCACCAGGTCTGGAGGTCGTCCGCCAGCTCGAGGATCAGCTCGTTGCTGGCCCTTGTGGACCTGGAGGAAGCGGCCGGGCGCAAGGTGAAGACCTACTCGGGCGGGATGAGGAGGCGCCTGCAGCTCGTCATGGGGCTGCTGCACGAGCCCAAGGTGCTATTCCTGGACGAGCCAACGCTGGGCCTTGACGTTCAAACAAGGACGAAGATGTGGCAGTACATCAAGCAGCTGAACAAGGAAAAAGGGCTCACGGTCTTCATGACCACACACTACCTCGACGAGGCAGACTCGCTCTGCGACAGGATCGCGATTATCGACCACGGGACCATCAAGGTCTCTGGGTCTCCAGCTGAGCTGAAGGAAGCACACGGGGGAGACATTATCACGCTGACGGTCTCCAACGAAAAGGAGAACCTCACCTCTTTCCTGTCCAGCATTGAGGGGGTGAAGGGCGTGACGCGGGAAGGCAAGGTCTACAGGATAAAGCTCCCGAGGACAGAGAAGGCCCTTCCTGCAATCGTGGCCGGGGTGGTCCAGAAGGAGGCAGAAATCGAAGAGATCTCCTTCTCGAAGCCTACCCTCGACCAGGTCTTCCTAGACGTCGTTGGGAAGTCGATGAGGGACGAGGAAGCACCTCAAAGCGATTCTGCCTGGGAGAACATCAGAATGGAGAGGGCCAGATAGCGCGTGTTCCGTGAAACGCTCGCGCTCACCCTGAGGGCCCTGCGCAAGTGGGTGCGCAACCCCGCCTCCATCATGCCGGGACTCTTCACGTCGCTATTCTATCTCATCCTCTTCGGAAACTCGTTCAACCCCGCCAACTTGTTCTCGTCGGGCGGCAGCCAGTCATCGTCCGTCCTCCAGGCTGCCTTCGGCGGTGCCCCGACGTACATAACCTACCTGGCCTCGGGGGTAATCTGCATCATACTCGTCTTCAACATGGCGTTCGGTGGCATCGACCTGGTGCTCGACAGGCAACTGGGCTACCTCAACTCGCTCCTGACCGCTCCCATCCCTCGGGCCGCCATCTTCCTTTCCGGGGTCGCACAGAACCTCGTCAAGGTCCTCCTGCTGGGCGTGCTCACCTTCATAGTGGCGCTTGTCATACCTAACGGCCTTGAGCTCTCGGGTTCTTTCGGCGTTCTGTCCTTCCTCGGCGTCTTCGGCGCCTTCATTTTCCTCGGGCTCGGCCTCTCCTTCATCTTCACCGCCCTGGCTCTCTCTGTGAGGAGCATCGATTCGCTGGTCGCCATAGTTAACTTCCTCACGCTTCCCGTCATGTTCATGAGCAACGCCTTCTTCCCTCCTTCGTCCTTCCCAGACTGGCTGAGGACCATCGCCAACCTGAACCCTGTCACGAAGGCGAACGAGGCAGCTAGGCTCCTTCTGATTAACGGGTCTCTCACATCGGCCCAGACAACGACGTACGAAATGGACATGGTCTACCTCGTCGGCTTCGCGGCGCTACTTGGCATCCTGGGATATCTCGCTGCGAGAAGGGCGCTCAGACCAGAGTGATGCGCTCAATGAAGAACCAGTCCTTTCACCAGCGTAAGATCAGGATACAAGAGACCCCCACGTTGGACTTCGACGAGCTGAAGGCCAGGACCATCAACGCCTTGAACAAGCTCGGACAGCAGAAGTTCTCCACCGAGCCAGGCGGGTACGCGCTTGAGAACTGGACCAAGGGGGTGAACGTCCTTCTCGACGGGTTCGAGGAGAGCGGAGGCTCAGCGAGGCTCTCGCCCGAATACCTGGCCAGCCGTAACGGACTGAACGAGCTCCTCTCAAGGCCTGTTGTTCTAGAGTCGATCGATGAAAACACGTCTGAGCTGAGGGCGAACATGACTGAAATCGAGAACAAGATTGGGGCCGAAAGAGCCTCGATTGTCTCAAGGATTGAAGAGCTCAAAGCGGCGCAGGCGAGATACTCGGGCGAACTGGAGCACGAGCGAAGGCGTGAGGCCGATGAGGCCGCGGCGCAGAGCTCCGACTCATTCCTCAACCGTCTGTTGGGCAGACGCAAGACTCAGGCGGAGAGTCCTGAGATCAGGATTGAGGAGCTCGAGTCGAAGCTTGCCTCCCTGCCGAACGAGCTGCTCGAGCAGCAGAAACAGCTGAAGATGATCGACCTTCGTTCCCCCGAGTCCAGGTTCGCGGAAGAGTGGAACAGGCTTGATTCGATGCAAACCAGGCTGAAGGAACTAGAGCAGGAGAGGTTGGATAGGGTCCAGCTCGTGAAAGAGCGGGCAGAAGCGACGGGTTTGATAGCCAGCGCTATCTCAAGGATCCGGTAGGACGAACCAGTCTAGCCCTGACTCTTGATATGGACGAGGGGGAACTGGGACGCGTCTACCGACTGCCCACGGAGGCCTTGTAATCCGCTTCGAGATACCTCCCAAACGCGTCCCATTCCCGCTTTGAGCCTTTCTCCCACTCTCGAACCCCTTCTGCCTTCTTCGGGTCGTCGTAGGTCACGTGGAAGATCATGTCGAGCCGGGTACGCTTTCCCACAGGCGTGAGCTTGTAGTCGCCGATTTCCCTCCCATCACCGCAGGTGTCAAAATGCCAGGCGTCGGGCGGCTTGAGCCACACGGCCCTGACCCCTTCCACGGTCTTCCCGCCCTCCTTGTACGTGGCGATCCATACGAACCTGCGGGAGGATCGTTCGAGGAAACGGCGCTTTGTCTTCGAGCCCGTCATCTTGTTGTCGTCGGTACGGAAGTCCGTACACCAGGCAAAACAGAAGTCCAGAGGCGCCTTGAACGTCTTCGAAACCTTGTAAATCTTGGTGACTGGTCCTGCCATCGTGAACGTGTTCTTCGGTGTTTCTCTTAAGGGTTTGAATCGCGAAGGAACAGGGAAGCCGCCCCGGGGCTAGCCTGGAAGCGGATGCAGCGGCCAGCCGTAGAAGGCAAATCCCACGAAAAACGCTTTCGGGGGCGTAGGAGACCAGCATGGCGCGGTTGTTGAGACCTTGGGCGCGTTTATAGGAACGCAAATGCGCTCTTTGAGAGTGGAATGAGCGCAAGTCCCGCCGAAGGCGGTCAGGTTATCGGATCTCGCCAGGCCCACGGCGGCACCGAGGTGGGTGTCGCTTCGGTCAAGCACTTCTTCAGGCCCAGGAGCATAGCGATCATAGGCGCGTCCCGGGAGAAGGGGACGATCGGCGGAGAGCTCTTCCGGAACCTGATCGAGGCGGACTTCAACGGCCCCGTCTACCCCGTGAACAGGCGGGCGACAGTCGTCCAGTCCGTCGCCGCCTACGATTCCGTCCTGAGGTGCCCCGGTCCAGTTGATCTTGCGTTCATCGTCGTCCCGGCGAGTTCAGTCATCGAAGTGGCGAAGGAGTGCGCCCAGAAGGGAGTCCACGCTCTCGTCGTCATCTCGTCTGGATTCGCAGAAACAGGAGCGGAGGGGGCTGCGCTCCAGGAGGAGCTCGTCAGGGTCTGCAGGGATTCGGGCATGCGCATGATCGGGCCGAACTGCATGGGGATAATCAACACCGACCCGAGGGTGAACCTCAACGGGCAGTTCGCCCCATACAAAGCCATCCCCGGGCGCATCGGGTTCTGGTCCCAATCGGGAGCACTCGGAGTGGCCGTCATCGACCTCGCCGACAGTCTCGGCATCGGCCTCTCAGAGTTCGTCTCCGCGGGCAACAGGGCGGACGTCTCTGGCAACGACATCGTGCAGTACTGGGAGACAAACGACAACGTCGACGTGATCCTGCTGTACATCGAGTCCTTCGGCGACCCAGGCCGGTTCGCCAGGCTTGCGAAGAGGATCACCGCGAAGAAACCGATAGTGGCTGTGAAGAGCGGACGCTCCAGCGCGGGATTCAGGGCAACCCAGTCTCATACCGGCGCCCTCGTTGCCGCCTCTGACATCACCGTCGACGCCCTCTTCAAGCAATCGGGGGTCATCAGGACGGATTCTCTGGACGAGATGTTCGACGTCGCGGCCCTCCTCTCGACCCAGCCTGTGCCGGAGGGGGAAAGGGTAGCGATAATCACCAACGCCGGGGGAGCGGGCATTCTGGCGGCCGACGCCTGCGAAAGCCTGGGACTGAAGGTTCCCGAGCTTTCTCTCGAAACTCAGGGGCGGCTCAGGAAATTCCTCCTCCCAATCGCGGGCACCAAGAACCCTGTCGACATGAGCGGGGCCGCAACCCCAGCTGACTTTTTGCGCGCCATACAGACGTTGTCCGAATGCGAAGAAGTCGACAGCCTCATGGTGATCTTCATCCCTCCGCTGGCCGAGAGGCCCCAGGAGATGGCGTCGGAGATACTTCGGGCGGTTAGTGGAATGCGCCGGAAGCTCCCTGTCTTGAGCACCTTCATGGCGACCAAGGGCGTCTCCGGCTATCTCTCTGACGGCACCATCAGGATACCTTCGTATCCGTTCCCCGAGCTGGCGGTGCAGGCCCTGGCCCGGGTGACGGACTACGGCAGATGGCTGAAGGTTCCCCGCAGTGTCCCGTCGAAGTTCGCTGTCAACAGGACTGATGCTGCCTCGATCGCGGCAAGGGCGATTTCCTCCAAGGAAGAGTGGCTGAGCGCCGCCGACACCGAGGCCTTCCTGAAGTGCTTCGGAATCTCGACAGTCAGGTCGGTGCAGGTCAAGGGTCCCGAAGAAGCCGCCGAGGCGGCACGAGGTTTCGCTGGGAAGGTCGCGCTCAAGGCAACCGCCCCGGGCCTGCTTCACAAGACAGACGCGGGGGCAGTGGAGGTCGGGCTTGCGGCCGAGGAGGTGAGGCGCGCAGCGGAGAGAATGCGCGACCGCGTTCAGCAGAAGGGATTCGCCGTTGACGGCTTCCTGGTCCAGGAGATGGTTTCAGACGCCATCGAGATGTTCGTCGGCGTCGCCCGCGACCCTACATTCGGACCCCTGATCGCCTGTGGAGCCGGGGGCACGCTGGTCGAGCTGGTCAAGGACGTCTCGGTCGGCCTCCCGCCGCTTACCAAGCAGGACGCTGAGCGAATGGTCCATTCTCTCAAGACCCATCAGATCCTAGAGGGTTACCGAGGGGGGCCGCGGTACGACGAAAAGGCCCTCGAAGAGACCATCCTTCGCATCAGCCAGATGGTCGAGGAGATCCCAGAGGTCGCTGAATTGGACCTCAACCCTCTGATGGTGTTTCAGGACGGAAGAGGGGCGATCGTCGTGGATTCTCGACTCCGAGTGGCCGCAGGTTTGCAGCCCGCCTCCGGGCTCGGCAAGCCCATGAGCGACTGAACCACGAGATGAAGGTCCACACCCGGGGAGGACACCTACGCACGGCACAGCTCTTGCACAACGCGCCCTTCTGGTTCCCAGTCACACATGCTCCGCAGTCTCTTCCGCATCTCTGTTCCAATTTGCGATGAAGACGCCGATGAACATCATGACGCCCCCCAGTACGGCCGTGGAGCTTGGCAAAGCAAGAGTCCTGATGGAGTCTATGACGATGGTCACCGCAGGCACAGCGAATCCCAGGGTCGTGATCCGACCGACGCGGCCGCGCCTGAGGAGCCCGTTCCAAAGGAAAAACAGGACAACGCCACTGAAGAGAACGATGTAGGTGACATCAACCGCCAGGCTGATTCCGGGCGATATCTGAGGAAAGAACAGGGAACCGATGGCTCCCGGTATTGAGCCGAGAAGGAACTGAGTTGTGAAAATAGGAATCGGGTCCCTGTCCCTGAGCTTGCGATAGTAGACGCTGTATGCCGCCCAGAAAACGGCCCCCACGAGCGTGAACAGGGCGCCCAAGGGTTGCGAGCCGTGTCCCATCGTGAGAGAATAGACGACGACGCCGCTGAATCCAACCAACGCGCCAAGAAGTTCGCGCGGCAGCATCTTCTCCTTGATGACGAGGAACGCGATGGGAATGGAGAAGAGGGGCATCGTGTAGCTCAGGATGGCAGAGTCGCCTGCTGAGACATCTGTGAGACCCACCGCCCAGAGGAGCGTGCTTCCGGAGGAGAAACATGCGACGAGGAGGGCGTCGCGATCGAGCGGGATCTTCCTCCCGCCGATAAAGTAGAAGACGATTCCGGTGAAGACGTATCTGAAGGTCATCAGGACGAAGGGAGAGGAATAGGAGAGCCCGTCCTTCGTGAATTGGTACTGAAGCGATGCGACTAGTACATACGGGGCAAGCCACTTGGCCAGAGCTGTGCTATTTGGTCGAACCTGACTTTGCAAGAGCTTGCCTGCGTCTGATTTCTACAGGTCCTATTCTTGAACCCTCTCCAAATGAGATGGGTGTCCGGGCCGAGCGGTAGGAGGTTTTGACGCGTTGTCAGGCCCTGATGATTCCTTCGGTGGTGCCGCGCATCACCTCCTTTCCGCCCTGATTGCGGCACACGAACGACAGCGTCACATTCAGATGTCCTTCCGCGGGCTCGACCTTCTTGACCGAGCCTTCGCACGTTATGGTGTCGCCAGAGAAGACTGGGCGGACGAAATCGAAGACCATGTGCCTGGCAATGTAGTTCATGTCGCCACCGAGCTTGGTAGGGACAGTCGCAGTCAAAAGCCCCTGGACCATGATCCTCCCGTAGATGTCAGCCTCCACGTGGTGTACCCCCTTGTCTCCCGAAATCTCGGCGAAAGCCCTCACGTCATCTGTGGTGAAAGTCCGCTGGTATGTCGCCTTCTGGCCCGCTTCTAGCTTGATCGTATGTCGGGCCCAGATTCTGAGATAGATTGAGTTTGCGCATCGCACTAATCTTGCTGGTCGCTACGTCCCTTCACAGTGACACGGGAATAGAGCTCCAGTCCATATTGGTTAAGAGTCAAGCGCTGTTACTTAGCCTGAGGCGAGTGGTGAGGTCAGAAGCATGTTTGAACCAGAACCATTCCGGCGAGAACCCAGACAGCCGGAACCAGTAAGGCCATTCTGGTCGGACTCTGCCGGGTATGCCAGCACCCTTCATGTTGGGATGCCAGTAACCTCCCCACCAACATCCTAAACATACGGGGGCCTGCAACGCGTATTACAGACCACCATCAGTGTCCTGGTGATGATTTCGAAGGCCACCCAATTCGTGATACCACTGACGAACAAACCAGGAACACTCGCAAGACTCTGCTCAGTGCTAGGGGACGCCGAAGTCAACATCATCGGGTTCTTCGTCCCAGAGGCCAAGGGAAGAGCGCAGGCGGCAAGAGTGATGACCGTCGACCTGGCATCGGCAAGGGTTGCTCTCAGAAAGGCCAAGATTCCTTTCTCCGAGGAAGAGGTGCTCAACGTGGAGTTGGACAACAGGCCGGGAGCATTCGCCGAGTTCGCAGGCAAGCTCGCCAAGAAGAAAATCAACATCAAGCACGCCTACGCCACAACTGCACCCTTCGCACGGGCCGGCGTGGTAGTGGCAGTGTCGGACATCGACAAGGCTTTGGCGGCACTAAGGCAGAAGAACATCTGGAATCTGAGCCCACCCAAGTAGGTTCGAACGCAATCCACGGATTCAGCGAATTTCCGTGGGTAGTGACGGGTCTAGTCCCTTCGCGCCTGCAGCGTCGCCAGGCGAGCGGGATTGAGCCAGCAATCCCAATTGTGCTATGTTCCTGCCATCAGAGGCGTGTCCGTGCGGTCATATGACGACGGCAATTCTAAATGACCGCTCGGCATCGAATCAGCCATGAGAGTCTCCGAGGAGAAAACAACTGACCGATTCAGCATCGCGCTTGAAGAGCCTTAGCCGGCTCGTGGAGATCCTCGGGAACCGCTCGCGACCCGAGATACCCTGGATTTCGAAAGTGAGCGGGAGCACAATCCATCAAGCCGAAGAGGCCGTCAATGGGATAACAGCTCATTTCGAATCAATCGAAGGGCTTTCCAACAACATCAGGCGCTCCAGGCGCTCCTACTATGCTCAGTTCCCGGCTCCGATAGACCTCTTCGCGTTGGTCAGGCTGACTCGCCCACGAAGCCTTGTTGAGAGCGGGGTTGCCTCGGGAGTCTCTTCCACATTCATCCTGCTCGGAATCAAGGCTAACTCGGTGGGTGTCCTTCACTCCATCGACTTCCCGGTCTTCAGAAAGGGGAGCCGCAGGAACGAGTCTTGGGCTATTCCACAGGGGAAGTCCTCCGGCTGGGCCGTTCCCCCGAGGCTCCGGAGTCAATGGGACCTGAGGGTGGGGCGGAGCGAAGACCTCCTGGGACCGCTTCTTTCGGAAATCGGGACCGTTGACCTCTACTGCCACGATAGTCCGGTCGACCTCAGACATTTCGATTTCGAGATGAAGTCGCTCCGGAAGCATCTGAAGCCTGGCTCGCTCGTCGTCGCCGACAACACAGTAAGGCGGGTGTTCGACGAGACAGCGCGGGCAGTGGGGGCAATGGCCCACTATCGCAGGCAGTCCAGTCTTGGAGCGTTTCTGGTCCCCCGATAGACTAGGACCAACAGGAATCTTGATCGCTTCGGGGCCAGGCCCTGCGGGTCCTGCCCCGCGCCAGTTCGACAGTTTCAACAGCGGCCCGGATTATTCGACCTCTAGCCCGAAGATGCTGAGATCGAGCCGTCTCATCGCACAGTCAATGCAGACCAGCTCTCCCTTGTGCGGCACCGCGTACCGCTCGAACATCTGCCCGCAAAGTGCGCAGCGTTGCCCTGTCTGTGCGACTATCAGCTTCTTGCTGTCGGAGCTCAAGGCCAGCCGACCATCGGACCAGCCTCGGGGATATACGGATTGTAGGCATATGCCCAAGGTAGACGGCTTCGTCCTGGGATTCATGCGCATAGCGTATATCCTCACAATTCGAGGCTCACCCCAGTGAGAATCAGGACAGCCGCGACACGCAAAGCAATAGACAAATGGAAGGAGAGAATGAGCTTTGAAGCGTCCCGATTCTATGTGTCGACGGCAGCCATCTTTACGTCCTTCGTTTTTGTCCCCAAGATAGGAAGATTTGTGTCGGCAGTCGCCCTCGCCCTGTCAGCGGTTGTCAATTTCGCGCTTTCGGAATTTGCGCTGCTGGCCCTCCTTGGCTTCCTCGTGGCGAAGCTGCACTGCTACAGGCTCCTTAACCTGTTCCTGAGGTTCGTGCCTGCCCGCCCATAGACAAATACAAGCCGCGGTCTCCCCATCAGCCGGCGAGCGCGATGTCCATCCTGATATTCAAGGGCAGGGCCTTCGACGGAAGGAACCTCCACAGATCTGCCGTTGTGAAAATCGACACAGACAAAGGGGTAATCATGGAGTTCGGAGAGAGAGGCGAGCTCGAGGAGCCCAGAGGAGCGAAGAAGGTCGAGCTCGAAGACGCAACGATCCTCCCCGGGCTCATAGACGCCCACGTCCACTTCTACTCTTCAAGGGGCGAGGGGGTAACGAGCTGGGCGTCTGTCCCCGACACCCTGGCCGTACTTCGGGGGGCCGGCGACCTCAGAAGGCTCCTGTCTGCGGGCTTCACGGCAGTGAGAGAGCTCGGCACCAAGGGTGGAGTGCACCTCGCCCAGGCAGTCGCCGAGGGCTCAATAGAAGGTCCCCAAGTCGTCTCCTGCTCCAGGGCTCTCGCCCAGTCGGGGGAAGACGACGATCCTCCTGCCTTCCCTCTCGAAATCGCCCAGCAGCTCGCGTCCTACACCTACTTTTGCGACGGTCCCTGGGAGTGCCGCAAGGCTGTCAGGAAAGTTGCCAGGGATGGCGGGAAGGTCGTGAAGTTCTATTCCTCTGGAGCCTTCTCCAGAGGAGGCAGAATCAAGCCCAACTTTACGAAGGAAGAGATCAACGCCATCGTCGAGGAGTCAAAACGCCTGGACCTGAAGGTGGCTGCACACGCCTATGGGGAGGAGGCGCTCGGCAACGTCGTCGAAGCTGGGGTGGACTCCATCGAGCACGGCCTTGGCCTCACATCGAAGATAGCCACGGAGATAGCAAAGAAGGGGATATACTACGTCCCTACCTTGGTGACTTACAGCAACCCCGCTTACAAGAACAGGTACAATGAGATGGTGAAGCGCCACCTCTCCGATGATATGGAGATAGCGAAGGAGCACGGCGTGAAGGTGGTTATGGGGTCGGACATCGTAGGCGATGCCGCAAGGCCACACGGCAGAAACTATGAGGAGATAGTGGCCGAGGCCAAGTTCATTGGGAGCAGGGAGGCCCTGGTAGCCGCAACGTCAAGGGCGGCAGAGTGCCTAGGGCTGGGGAACGGTGGCATGCTGAAGGAAGGCTTCAGGGCCGACGCGGTCGTCGTCAGGGGGAACCCAATTTCAGACGTGGAGGCGCTAGCTCCGGAGAAGGTGCTGTACGTTGTCAGGTCAGGGGAGTTGCTCTCGCCGGCGCACTGACCTGAAGTGTGCCAAGTAAGAGTCGTCTCGTGAGACGGCCTTATCGAACGAACCGGCCGACCGATTCCACCACGCTCTTCAGAATGTCGATGGAGGGAATCGTCCCGTCCTTCGTCTCCAGTATGTGGTCGCCTCCCTCCACGACAAGAACCTCCGTGGAGGCTTTGCTGCGCAGCCTCTCGATGAACGGGCGGTCGTAATAATGGTCCGCAGAACCTATGATGACAAGCGAAGGGCGCGTCGCCTTCTCCATGACCAGCCTCAACTCGGAGTCCGCAAGAGCAGGCGTCAACCACACCGCCCGGAGGTCACCAAGGGTGGGCCTTGCTCTCAAGATGTGTGCCATCGCAAGGGTGCCAAGCGATTTTCCCATCAGGGTGGTTCGATTGTACGATCGCACATCCCCCGCTGACTCGAGCGCGGCCATGGAATCTTCGAAAAGCCATTCCTTCTGGACCAAATCGTCCGAGTCTCCAAACTCCGGTTGCTGGTCATACGGGTACTCGACCCAGAGCACATCCGCGCCCAGCGTCAGAAGAACCCTGGTAGGGTACCAGAGGAGCGGCTCGCTGCATCTGTAGCTGTAGCCTGGGAAGACTACACCCAGATGGCTCGCGCTCGAATCTTGTTTGAAGAAAGTGTTCGGGGCCGATTTCGTCTTGTAGCCGCGAACTTCTAGCTTCCCTACCGAG
>Ga0335077_10007800_pt1 | contig 13258 bp, 9 predicted proteins | sample Lox_Sample_31_FD_207151 | JGI IMG/M metagenome (GOLD analysis project Ga0335077, IMG submission 207151) | Soil microbial communities from Loxahatchee National Wildlife Refuge, Florida, United States - Lox_Sample_3.1 | ecosystem: Environmental > Terrestrial > Soil > Wetlands | place: USA: Florida... | reverse complement strand
TTCCTCGACCTGATTCAGGAAGGCAACATCGGCCTGATGAAGGCGGTGGACAAATTCGAGTACCGCCGCGGCTACAAATTCTCGACCTACGCGACGTGGTGGATCCGGCAGGCCATCACCCGGGCCATCGCCGACCAGGCGCGCACCATCCGTATTCCGGTGCACATGATCGAAACGATCAATAAGCTGATCCGCACTTCGCGGCAGCTGGTGCAGGAACTGGGACGCGAGCCCACGTCGGAAGAGATCGCCAAGCGCATGGACATCCCGGTGGCCAAGGTGCGCAAGGTGCTGAAGATCGCGCAGGAACCGATCTCGCTGGAGACGCCAATCGGCGAAGAAGAAGATTCGCACCTGGGCGACTTCATCGAGGACCGCGCGGTGGTTTCGCCGGCGGAAGCGGTGATCAACGTCAACCTCAAGGAGCAGACGGCGCAGGTGCTGCGCACGCTGACCGCTCGCGAGGAGAAGGTGATCAAGATGCGCTTCGGGCTGGAAGACGGCTCCGAGCACACGCTGGAAGAAGTTGGCCAGTCGTTCGCGGTGACACGCGAGCGCATAAGGCAAATCGAGGCCAAGGCGCTGCGCAAGCTGCGTCATCCATCGCGCTCGCGCAAGCTGCGCGCGTTTATGGACGGTGTGCACGACTGATCAGTGGCCGGTGGCCAGTGGCTAGATCAGCTTCTGCCTGAGAAAATCTGAGTCAGGGCACGACCTTGGTCGTGCCGAACGGCGCATCGGCTTTTTGAAAGGGCACGGCTTTAGCCGTGCCGAACCGGACCCAATAAGAATCGGGGCTTTAGTTCCGGAAGAACCAAGGCGCGAGCAATCGCGCCTTTTCACTTTTCGGGACACACCGCCCCCGATCGCTCAGATATTTTTCCGGTTGACCTTCCCGGCGAACCATGACGTAATGTCACGGCTACGGCTCGACCATTCCAATCCTCGCTGGCCAGGATTTCATGACAAACGAGAAGAAGCCTGACACCACTTCGTCCCAAGCGCAGCCGGAAACCCTCAAGAAACAAGCCGACGACGATCAACACCGAGAAGACCGACGCCGCTTTATCCAAAGCGCAGCCCTTGGTGCTGCTGCCCTGAGCACCGGAGCGCTGAATCCGCTCGAAGCCCTGGCGAACGCAGCCTGGCCGCGCACCACCGGGAATCCATCTGGCAGCCAGGCGCAAGACCAGCCGAAGTTCGATTACGTGGTCGTGCTCATGATGGAAAACCGCTCGTTCGACCACATGCTCGGGCGCCTATACAGTCCGGAGAACCCACCGCCGTACGACAAGCCGCTGCGTGGCCAGACATTCGACGGCGTCGAGCCGTCGATGAAGAACCCGGTTTCGCCCGCGTACGACTGGCTGCCTCCAACCGTTCCCGTCAGCCGCACCACTGAGTACCAGACGCCGAACGATGACCTCGTCGGACACCAGTATCCGGATGCGATGATGCAGGTCGGTCCCGCTGACGCCGTTCACATGCGCGGTTTCGTCAACAATCGCGTCATCAATCTGGGCGCCGATAAGAAGCCGCCGCTCTCCGCCGTAGCTGCGCCGATGGAGGGCTTCAGTCCGACGGAGCATACGCTCAACTCGGCCAAGCCCTACGCCGCCGTGCCGGTCCTGAGCACATTGGCCAACAGCTTCGCGGTCTGCGACAACTGGTTCTCGTCGATACCCGGTCCAACCCTGGTGAATCGCTCCTTCCTGCACGCGGGAACGTCCAACAATTGGGTCAGCAACAATCACAACTGGGACGACAATAAGCACGACACAATCTTCAATCGGTTAGGCGACGGTCAGTGGAACATCTACAACGGCGACGGCACGACCGAGTGCCTGACCTACATCATTCACCCCACGATTACCTGGGATCCCAATAAGGGCAACTCCATCGCGAAGTTTCTGCTCGATGCCTCACTGGGAGCGCTGGCCAAGTACTCGTTCATCGAGCCTGAAGTCATCGATTACGACAAGGGAGACCCGCCTGACGATCAGCATCCGCCACGCGATGTGCGGCTCGGCGAAAACCTGATCCAATCGGTGTATGAGGCAGTGCGAAGCAGCCCGCTCTGGGAGCGAACTCTGCTGATCATCACCTACGACGAGCACGGCGGCTTCTTCGATCATGTCACTCCGCCGGACGCGGTGCCGCCGCACAAGGACGACCCGCCGGGGGAAGACGGATTCACCTTCAACCGCCTCGGAGTGCGGGTGCCCGCGGTACTGGTGTCGCCCTGGATTGAACAGGGAACCATCTATCACGCGCCGCGTCCGATCGATCACACCGCAGTCATCAAGACGCTTTGCCATCGCTTCGGGTTGAAGGAGCTGACCGATCGAGACGCTGATGCGGTAGACCTTGCAGATGTGTTCGGCAATCAATTGCGCCCGCGGGAGGATGCTCCGGTGCTGCCGGAGTGGCCAATTCCTGAGAGTGAGTTCGAGCCGCGGCCGCTGAACGATCTGCAACGCGAGTTAGTGATGCACGCTGCGCGGAAGTATGGCGTCGACGTGCCTCCGATGACCAACAACAAAGACGCCAAAGAATTTATGCTGAGCCTCCGCCCGTTGGCACAAAAGCGCCGGGAGGAGTCGCGCTGAGCCGTCGTCCTTCGCAGGGACCGCAGATTGCGGAGGTTGAAAAGCCTGGAGCGAGGGCTCCCGCTTCGGCACTGATCTGATTAGATCAGTACCCCCGCTTCCTATTCCTTCGCGTGCCGGATGGTCGGCACTATAATTGAGGCCTACTAGTGAGAGGACTCCGATCATCATGAGTCGCAACAGTGGTTCCAATGGGACGCAGACCGCCGCCTTTCAGCCCAAGCCGCGCGCGGTGTGGATTACCAAGCGCCGCGAGCGCGCCGCGCAGACCGGCGACACCAACATGTCGCAGATGCACTTTGCGCGCCAGGGCCTGGTCACCGAAGAGATGCTCTTCGTCGCCGAGCGCGAGCAGGTGTCGCCTGAGCTGATTCGCGACGAAGTTGCCGCGGGCCGGATGATCATCCCCGCCAATGTGAATCATCCTGAGCTGGAGCCGATGTGCATCGGCGTCGCCTCGAAGTGCAAGATCAACTCCAACATCGGCAACTCGTCCGTGACGAGCAACGTCGACGAGGAGCTGCGCAAGCTGCATACCTCAGTTCACTACGGCGCCGACACGGTGATGGACCTCTCCACCGGCGGTGGCATTCACGAGATCCGCGAAGCCATCTTGCGGCACTCGCCTGTGCCTATCGGCACGGTGCCGATCTATGAGGCGGTCGCACGCGTGAAGCGCATTGAGGACCTCAATGCTGAGATCATGCTCGAAGTGATCGAAGAGCAGGCGGAGCAGGGCGTCGATTACATGACCATCCATGCCGGCGTGCTGGTTGAGTACCTGCCGCTCATCACGAAGCGCATCACCGGAATCGTGAGCCGTGGCGGCGCGATCCTTGCGCAATGGATGGCGCACCACCACAAGCAGAACTTCCTCTACGAGCGCTTCGACGACATCACCAAGATTCTGGCCAGACACGACGTGAGCTACTCGCTCGGCGATGGCCTGCGCCCCGGCTGCATTGCCGATGCCAGCGACGAAGCGCAGTTCGCCGAGCTGAAGACGCTGGGCGAGCTGACGAAGAAAGCCTGGGGGCGCGACGTGCAGGTGATGATTGAAGGACCTGGCCACGTTCCGCTCGACAAGATCAAGGAGCAGGTCGACAAAGAGGTCGAGCTCTGCCACGGCGCGCCGTTCTACACGCTCGGTCCGCTGGTGATCGACATCGCGCCCGGCTACGACCACATTACTTCGGCAATCGGCGCGGCGATGATCGGCTGGCATGGCGCGTCGATGCTGTGCTACGTCACGCCGAAAGAGCACCTCGGCCTGCCCAACGAGAAAGACGTGAAGGACGGCATCATCGCTTACAAGATCGCGGCACACGCTGCCGATGTTGCGCGGCACCGCCCCGGCGCGCAGGACCGCGACAACGCTATCAGCTACGCGCGCTACACCTTCGACTGGGACAAGCAGTTCGCACTCTCGCTCGATCCTGAGACCGCGCGCAGCATGCACGACGAGACCCTTCCCGATGCGTACTACAAAGAAGCGGCGTTCTGCTCCATGTGCGGCCCGAAGTTCTGCTCCATGAACTACTCGGCCAAAGTGGACGAGTACAACCGCCAGGTGCATGGGATAGAGAAGAAAGACTACTCAGAGCTGATGAACAAGCTGGTGGCGATTAAGTAGTTGTCAGTGGTCGGTGGTCAGTTGCCAGTTGGGGCAGTCGATGCGGGTACTCGCCGCCGAGTCTCTAAGCCCGCAGGGCGTGCGATGATAGCCCAGCGTGGAGCGCAGCGGAACGCTGGGTAAGCGTCATTTTGAAGATGGGGAGTCGGCTTTCGCCGACGACACAAACTCATTCGCGCTCGCGGGTGGAGCACGCCTTCAGGCGTGCATTTGAGACAGTTTCTTAGAGGACGGCTTTAGCCGCTGAGGTAATTCCTCGAAGATCACCTCAGCGGCTGAAGCCGTGAGTTGGATCGTTCCGTTGCTGCACCGCTGAAGCGGTGCTCCACCCGAATCACCAGCAGTGCGCCCCCCTCCCGGTCCGGAGCGCAACCGGTTGGCTGCTCAAACCAGAGCAGATCCCACGTGCCAACTGAGGGCGTTCGTGATGACGATTACTAACAGGGATACTGGGTTGAATCGCACGCACATCCCTTTGCTAAACTCGCCTTGTGAGACGAATCCGACGCAATGCCTGGATCTTCGCCTGCACATCGGGAATTCTTCAGGTCCTCTGCTTTCCGAAACCAGCTCTCTATCTGCTGAGCTGGATAGCGCTTGCACCACTGATGTACGCCATCCTGAAATGCCGGGAGCAGGACGTCAGCGCCGTGCTCGCGGAAGGAGGCCTGTTTCTGGCGCCCGCAACCGCGTGGCAAGGCTTTCTCCTGGGATATGCCAGCGGCATCATTTGGTATCTGGGCAGCTGCTATTGGGTATATAACACCATGCACGAGTACGGTGAGCTGAGCGCGCTCACCTCGGCCCTGTTGCTGCTCGCCTATGCGATGTATCTGGCGTTGTATCACGGAGTTTTCGGATTACTCCTGGCCCTGACGGCCGCGCGTCGCAACGGTTTCAGTCTTCGCGCGCTGGTCTTCGCGCCGTTTATCTGGGTTGCCATTGAGCTGGCGCGGACCTACATCAGTGGTTTTCCCTGGGACCTGCTCGGCTACACGCAAATCGACAACATTCCTATGACGCGCATCGCCAGCATCACGGGCGTGTATGGCCTTTCGTTCGAGATTGCCCTGGTAAATACAGCGGTCACGGCAGCGTTCCTCGTACCGCAACGCAAGCGGGTGTTGCTGCTGGCGGTTTCGGCGTTCGTCATCGCCCTGCTGCACGCGGGCAAACTCTATTCGCCGCCCGCGCTGCCCACCACGGACGGGGTCACGCTAGTTCAGTCGGACGTGCCGGTACTCGACGAGCCGTGGTCTTTGGATTATGAGTTGAGCACGCTGCGAGAGCTGGCTGCCCTGAGCGTGCGTCCCAAGGCTGAGCCCGGGGGAACGCCGGGGCTGATTATCTGGCCGGAATCGCCGGCGCCGTTTCTGGTGACCGATTTGCACGTGCGCACCGCGCTGGCCGATGTCGCACGCCAGACGAATTCTTCCATCATCGCCGGCACGCTTGGCATTCGCGGTTTTGGCGATCCTTCCGGTACGCGAGAGATTTACAACTCGGCGTCGGTGATTGCGCCCAACGGCGCATGGACCTACGAGTACGACAAAATTCACCTGGTGCCTTTCGGGGAATACGTGCCTGCCGCCGACCTGCTGTTTTTTGCCAAGAAACTTACGCGTGATGTCGGCGCCTTCTCCCGCGGCACCAGCCGGCAGCCGTTGCAGGTCGATAGCAGCCGGGTAGGCATCTTCATCTGCTATGAGTCGATCTTTCCGAACGAGCTCCGACAACTGGCACGCAACGGGGCTGAGGTCTTCGTTAACATCTCGAATGATGGATGGTACGGAAACACCAGCGCTCCGCTGCAGCACCTGAACATGGCTCGCATGCGCGCCATCGAAAACAATCGCTGGCTGCTGCGCGATACCAACACCGGAGTCACTGCCGTCATCGATCCTTATGGCCGTAGAGTTGCCGAGGCTCCGCGCTTCCAGCGCACCGCGTTGCAAGGCGCCTATGACGTAGAGCAGGAGACGACGTTCTACACGCGCCATGGCGACTGGTTCCCGATTGCCTGTGCGATAATCGCGTTGCTGGGCTTGATCCTGAGTTATTACCGAAGTCGATGGCTTTTTCAACCGCCGGCTCAGGCCTCGGGAGAGGGTAGTGCGGACCTTTAGGTCCGCGTGTCGCGATTGTCGTTCCTCTCGCGAGGCTAAATCCGATGCCGTGCATCGTATTTCACCTCGTCCTTCAGCCGAGCACTTACGCGGCGCTGAAGCGCCGCACTACACGAAACAAAGCAAGGAGTTTCGCGATCATGGTCGAAGAACTAGAACAGGAATACGCTGCCTTGCGCGACAAGGTGCACGATCTTCAGGAGTATCTTTGACGCGCCACGTCTGCGCGAAAAGCTGAGCGAGATCGAGAAGCAAACCGCCGATCCAACGCTCTGGTCGAACCCCGAGAAATCACAGCAGGTAATGCGCGAGAAGAAACGGCTGGAGAGCGCACTGGCCACGTACGACGATCTGGCGCGCCGCGCCGGCGACATCACCGCCTATTTCGAACTGGCGCATGAGGGCGAAGACGTGTCGGCCGATTTGCGGCGTGAGATCGATTCGCTGCGCACCATGGTCGACAAGCTGGAAATCGAGACGCTGCTCTCCGGTGACAATGATGACCGTAGCGCTATCGTTACCATCCATCCTGGCGCCGGCGGTACCGAGTCGCAGGACTGGGCCGAGATGCTGATGCGCATGTATCTGCGCTGGGCCGAGCGCGAAGGATTCTCGACCAGCCTGTACGAGTATCAGCCGGGCGAAGAGGCGGGCATCAAGTCGGCCACCTTCGGCGTGAATGGCGAGTACGCCTATGGCCTGTTGACCAGCGAAATTGGGGTGCATCGCCTGGTGCGCATCTCGCCCTTCGATCAGGCGAAGCGGCGGCATACCTCATTCGCCAGCGTGTTTGTCTCGCCCGAAATCGACGAGAGTATTCAGGTCGAGATCAAGCCGGAAGACCTGCGAATCGATACCTATCGTTCGGGCGGCAAAGGCGGCCAGCACGTAAATACGACCGACTCGGCGGTGCGCATCACGCATATTCCCACCGGGATTGTCGTCGCCTGCCAGAATGAGCGTTCGCAGCACAAGAACCGCGAAAAGGCGATGAGCATTCTCCGCTCGCGGCTGTACGAGTACGAGTTGGAGAAGAAAAAAGAGCAAACCAAGCAGATCGAGGATTCGAAGCTCGATATCGACTTTGGCTCGCAGATCCGGTCGTACGTGTTGCAACCCTATCGCATGGTGAAAGATCTGCGCACGCGAGTGGAGATCGGGGACGTCGACCGCGTGCTAGATGGCGACCTGAATGAGTTGATCAGAGGATATCTGCTGGCGAGAAGGAACGAGCAGAAGGGGTAGGGCGCCCAATCAATTAGGAATGAGAAAGGCGCCGGGAATACCAACATCCAGGGTGGCCAGAACCGCACCGTGTGCGTTCGCCAGACCTGCTAGATGTCCGTCCGTCAATTGCTTCGGAAAAGCAACCCATTTAGGCATCTGCGACATTTCCAAAATATCAGGAATGAATGAGAACCGATATTTCCTCTCTCTTTTTAGCCGTTCAAGAACGGCCATCGCTTGGGGCACTGTGAAGCCGTAGATCGGAGCTGATGACGAGATTCGCACAAACGCGAGTTCGGTGATTGAACAGGTAAGCAGTTCAGGAGCTTGAAGCCTGTTCACATGACGGAGCCAGTGAGCCACCCTGCTGTGGAATATGTGGGGCATAACACCCAGAGCGAGGAGAGCGTTCACATCGAGCAGGTATCTCACGGAAAGTCCTTCATCAATTCGGCCACTTGTTGACTTGTCAGAACCGGAGCATCTGGAGCGGCGCTGAGAGCTGGAAGGCCCGTAATCGGATCGATCACGATCTTTCCCTTTCGGCGGTGCTTGGGGTGGGGGGTGAGGACAATCTTCTCCCCATCCACATGCACCTCCAGAGGGTCGCCTGGTTGAAGACCAAGACGGCGCCGAACTTGGCTCGGAAGAACCACCTGCCCCTTCGTTGAGACCTTTGTAACCATGGTAAGACAATCTTACTACCTCAACTGGTGCCGGGTGCGCAGGGCCGTGCGTTACCATGCTCTCCATGAACGACGACTGCCTGTTCTGCAAGATCATCGCCGGGAAGATTCCTTCGAGGAAGGTCTACGAAGACGAGAAGGTCTACGTTTTCCAGGACATCAAACCGCAGGCGCCGACGCATGTGCTGATCGTTCCCAAGCGTCACATCGTCGATCTGAAGGAAGCGAAGCCGGAAGATGCCGAAATCATCGGCTACTGTCACCTTGTAGCGGCAAAGCTCGGGCGCGAACGCGGCATCGAAGATGGATACCGAACGGTCTATAACGTAGGGCCCCGATCCGGGCAGTCGGTCTTCCACCTGCACCTGCATTTGCTCGGAGGACGCGATCTAAAATGGCCGCCGGGGTGAGCGCAGGGGATAGTGGCCGGCGGCTAGTGGCTGGCAAGAATGCTGTCGGTTGGCCCCGTGTGCTCATTTGGTACGTGCCAATTGCCAAGCACTAATGGCGAATTGCTGATCTGCTCTTTCGGCGCCGTCAGCACCATTCCATATGGATCGAGCACCAATTTCGTCACCTGCGCGGGAGCTCGCAACGTGAATTGCGTTGTCTCGCCCTCGGCGAAGACGCGCCCCAAGTAAATCTGCTTCGCTCCAGCAGTGCCATATACGGGCACGCTGGTCACAAGATCCTGAGGCGCTGAGAGCTGGCGAATGGTCCCGCTCACACTGTGCGCGGCGCCGGTGCCCGAGAACTTCACGGCCTTCAACTCAAGTTCCGGAAACGCGGTCCCGTTCACCCAGCCATCGAAGAACCAGTCGAGCGACTGATGTCCCTCAAACCACAGCGGACGTGGCAGAACTTCTTCGAAGGCTTTTTCGAAGTCAGCATTGGTGAGTTCCTTGCCCTGATTGCGCTCCACGAGATTGCGCAGCACCGCCAGGAATACTGTGTCATCCCCCTCAGGATTTGTCGCACTTCGGGAAGCGTCGCGAAACATGCCGCGCAGCATGTGAATCAGCCAGGTACCGCGTCCATAGGTAATGATCTCGTAGCCCGCCGGAAACTTGGACGATGAGAGACGAAATCCGAGTGTCACCGGACCGGCGTCGACCGTCGGCTGCCCATCTTTCGTTTTTGCCGCCAGGAAAGCGCGATAGGTCTCGAGCATGATTTGCACGTCAGAAGGCTTCTGGCGTTCCAGCAGGAGCAGGGCGCTGTAATTGGCGAGTGCCTCCATCATCCATTGTTCGTGGTAGCTGGCCCAAGAAATTTGGTCACCGAACCACTGATGTGCGAGCTCGTGCTGCATCATGACTTCGCCAAATAGCACGTTGTCGCCCACCGGAAGCTTCAGCGCCGCACGCTCCTCCGGCGTCAGATAGACATAGCTGGAAAGGAAAATCAGTCCCGGCCAGCCTTGGCTCTCCATCCCCGGACGCTGGGTAAGTGACAACGTAGAGAACTGATACGGACCCAGCATCTGCGACAGAGTAGTGAGCGTCTCGGCAGCACTGTCGGCCAGCGGTTTCAACGACAGCGCCGGATCAGGCCCGCCGGCAGGCAGCACCGTTGCCTCTGACATCGTGGGACTTGTCGCCGAGCCTCCGGGGCCGGAGGCCACCTGCCCTGCCATCCCCATGGCGCGCTCGACGCCTCGTGCTGCATAGTCGAGGACCTTCACACTTCCGGCTTGCGCCGTTGCCTCGGTGTATTGGCCGAGATTGAATCCTGCAATCGGAATCGGCCGCTCGGTAATCCAATGTCCCACAAAGTCGCCGCCCTCGCGTTCCTGTGAAACCTGCTTGCCGGTCGCCACCAGCGTCCAATTTTGCGGATAGCGAAACGTGAGGTCGTAGTTGGCCATGGCAATCCCGTGATTGGGATACCAGGTGCCGCGCGCGCCAACATACACCAGGCCTCCGCCGGCATCCGACAGCACCGGCCCGGCGTATGCGAAGTGAAGCCTGAAATGCGCGCCCAGCTTGAGCGGCTCTGGGAAGACCACCGCCACCACGTCATTTCCCTTGCGCGCAAGCTCGCTGCCGGGGACAGCTTCATTCTGCAGGAACTCCAACCTCGCGCCGTCTACATCGACAGCGCTCACCCTTAGATAGCGGGAAAGTTCGAACATTACGATACGCAAGCCGCCTTGCCGAACCGCCACCTCCAGCGTTGCCTCCGCCGCCAAATCCGTCGGCGGAGTCACTTTGCCGTCCACCGTGTACTTCGCGACCACCATGGCATCGCGAGTCCACGTCGGTCCCGAAGGGCCATGGAAGCGCGACCCGGCTATCGTCTCTTTGCGCAGCGAACGCATGACGAAGCTCATCCACAGGTCGTAGTAGGTTTGTTCCCCTTTCTGCGAAGCCTGCCCGACCGTAATCTGCTCGGGATTCCGCGTGTCGAAGTAGATATCGAAGACGCCCAGCCGGGCTCCGGCAACACGGGCATGCAGCAGGCGATCGGGAAGCGGCGGCAGTTCGCCCGGTGCAGCGGTCGTAGGTCCGCTGGTGAATGAAATCACCAGGCGCATAGCGTCGACCTGGGCGAGATTCCTGGCGATCGGGTCATTGTGTTCGAAGAAGTCTTTAGTGTCCTCCGCCGGGCGAAGATACGGTTGCAACTCGGCTGCTGTCTCGTCGTTGAATCGCAGATAGGCGGAGGAGATCTTTTCCTCCAGCACACCTTCGCCGGTGAACAGGCCCAGTGAGGCGCGCTCCTGCCGGTCCGGCGGACGGATCAGGACCTCGCCATCGCCTTCAAAAAAGGCTCCCGTGATGTGGCCGTCGACCGATTGCAAGAATCCGATCGTGCCGTCATTCATCCAGAGATGCACGTCCTCGCGATCGATGACGGCTTCGCGAATTTTGTAGATTTTCTGCGGATCCAGGCCGACGCTCAGCAGCGAGCGATAAAGAGGTAGAACGGAGCCCGGCTTGGACTCGGACTGGGCCAGTAATGGCGTGGGGACTAAAAGCGCGGCAACGAGGAAAAGTACTAACTTTGGACCGGCATGGGGCCGCGAAGTCATGAAACCAGGGCTGCCGTATCGTAACCCGCAGCGCACAGCAAACGCCAGCGACGGCTGTGCGGGGTAGTGGGCTGTTTTGAATTTCAGTCCGGCAAAGCTACCCTAACCCGAGCACGAGCGTTATCTAATTCCTCGTCCGTGAACAGTGGGAGCCACTTGGGATGAAGAACCAACCATTCGACCGTCAACTCCAAAGCGTTCGCGTGAACTAGGTCTTGGAATCCCGCTGAAACACCGCCCCTGAGTAACTGCTGAACAGTTCCAATCGCACCCTTGCGTCGAGCCATCATGAGAAACCGATTCTTCGGAGGCGCGTACTTCTTCCATTTCTCATAAAGATCGAGCAACGCTGTTTCGAGTTCTTTTTCTGGCGGCGACATGCGATAATCGTACCATGCATAGACGCTCAAGCAAGCCAGATGACGCGCAGAACGCCTTGCGGGTCGTGGAGCAGGCCATAGGTGCGCCGCTAGCACCAAAGCGAGTGCTGCGATTTCCAGAGCGCAAGAAGAATGCCGCTGCTGTGGCGCTTGGTAAGCTAGGCGGAGCAAAGGGCGGTCATGCTAGGGCTGCCAAGCTGACACCGAAAGAGCGCACAGAAATAGCCCGACGCGCCGGGAAAGCACGCTGGGCTAAGGAAAAAGAGGGTTAAGTTTGGGCTGTATTTCGCGGCCCACCACGCCCCAAGTCAGGTCGCCACGCGAAGGTTAGCTGACTTGGGGCTTTCCATTGCAGCCCTCCGCACGGCGGGCGGAATACGAAGGGCTAGTCGTTATCAATTTCAGTTGCATCACCGTTTTCCTTTCCCGAACGCTCGTTCTGCTGCGGGCGTTCACTGTTTAGCAGAAGTCCTTTCGACCACGACTTTCAGCGACCCACGGCTGTCGTCGGAATCTTTGTAGATCACGTTAAAGATAGTGGAAGCCATTTCCAGCCACTTCTTGCGGTCCTCGGTCGTCCACTCAGACTGAGGCTCAGGAAGCTCTTTTAAGAGGCCCTCAATCAGCGGGTGACGGTCGTCATCTTCATGCTTGTTTTTCCTCTCAGGTTCGGACGGAATCACAACTGGTTGAGCCGTGGCAGCGCTGGCCCTGATAGTGGGCATCACCAACTTTGAGGTTCCATATTGAAAGAATCCAGCTTGGGTGGCCGAGCGTTGGAATACCTGGCGAGCTTTGTCCTTCTGCTTCTGTGACACGCCGAGGTTCACCATTGCCGTTTCAAGTCCACCAGCAGCAGGCAAGGCTCCGCCCTTGAACTGTTCGTAAATCTCTTTGTAGAGGGGAATTGTGAGAAATCCTTCGACACGTGCGGCTTTCTCTTGGTCGAGATCGGCTACACGCTTTCCAGATTCCGTGAGTGTAATACTGCCCCGGTCGTAAGTGAGATAGCCGAACAGCTTGGCTGTCATCACGCGCATTCTGAAACCGCCACCCTTGGCAGCCTGTCCTAAGTGCGCCGCGAGCTGCTCCCATTGACAACTCGCACCACCGACCGCATGGACGGCCTTCGCAATCTCAACGGCGTCGTCGAGGTCTAGATAAGGAAAGTCGATAGTGGAACGCTCGCGCTTTCCCGGCTCGCCTTCAGGGGCGTCTTGCTGGGGTTCGAGAGCTTCCGCCGTAGCTCCATTTGAGGCCATGTGGGTTTGTTCCTCCTTTTCGGTATTAACCATAATGCGAATCCGCAGTACTGTCAAGTGCTATGTGCGCTTTTTTATCACGGACTCGCATTATTTCCTTGACAGCATGGGCGCTCAAGCATACAATTTCCGTATTATGAACCGCTTGAGCATGAGAAGCGCACCCAAGTAGTCAATGCCTTAGTAGAGGGGAGCAGTGTTCGGGCGACTTGCCGGATGACCGGAGCCTGCAAAGACGCCGTCTTGAAGCTGATTCGCGATATTGGGACAGCTTGCGCAGCTCATCACAATACCGTTGTCC
>Ga0335077_10007799_pt1 | contig 13259 bp, 15 predicted proteins | sample Lox_Sample_31_FD_207151 | JGI IMG/M metagenome (GOLD analysis project Ga0335077, IMG submission 207151) | Soil microbial communities from Loxahatchee National Wildlife Refuge, Florida, United States - Lox_Sample_3.1 | ecosystem: Environmental > Terrestrial > Soil > Wetlands | place: USA... | reverse complement strand
GCGGGTGACGATGGATCGAAATACGCGGCCGAAGCCGTGACGATGGCCGCGACGGTCATTGCGGCGAGCGTCAGCGTGCCGCGCTGCGTGTGATAATAGCGGATAGCCATGGTCGTTCTCCCAACGATGCCCAATCGCCGAAGTCGCCTTCGCAGTCTTGGTCGCGGCGCGGCCCGCTTCGGTTCAAGGCCATTTCGCGCAGCGCGGCCGCTTAGCCCTTTGCCGGGAAGATCATGGTCGTCGTGGTGGCGTGGGCATAGAGCTTGCCGGCGCGGTCCTTGAGGTCGCCTTCCGAGGTCGCCATGGTGCGGCCGCGATGCACGATGCGGCCTTCCGCGCGCACCATGCCGGTGTCCTTGGTCAGCGGCCGCACCAAATTGACCTTGATCTCGAGCGTGGTCCAGCCCTCGCCTTTGACCAGCGTCGAGAACACCGCGCAGCCGAGCGCTGAATCGAGCAACGTCATGGCGAAGCCGCCATGCACGGTGCCGATGGGGTTGTAGTGGCGGAATTCCGGCAGGCCCGCGAACACCGCGCGGCCGTATTCGACCTCGGTGAGATGGAAGCCGAGCACCTCGCTGATCGGCGGGTTGGGAATGGTGCCGGCGACGATCGCGCTCAGGAAGCCGAGCCCGTCATGCGAGGTGAGCACCTCGGGCGACACCACGCCGTATTTTTTATCCGTCACACCGCCCCCCTGATTGATACGGCACCAATCTAGCGGAGCGCTCAGTCGATATCGAGCCGGAACGGGCGGCCTTCGGTGGCGAGATCGCCGGGACCGATGGTCTCGATCGCGCGTACCATGCGTCCCTGCCGCTTGAGCAGGCGGTCGGCGATCGAGACGATGCGTGCGTTGGGCTGCGCGGTGCGCGAGGCTCGCCGCACCTCCCAGGCGATCGCCATTTCGTCGCGTCGCGGGTTAAGTGCGCAGGCGGCGACAAAGGCGCCGGCGGTCGAGCGGCTGATGCCGGCGAAGCAATGCACCACCATGGGCGCGGCGCGGTCCCATTTGCCGACGAAGTCGATCAGCCGCTGCACGTGCTCCTCGCCCGGCGCGGCATAGCCGTCCACCGGCGCGGTGATGTCGTCGACGGCGAGCACCAGATGATTCTCCGGCGCGATGTGCGCCGGCCGCTCGACGCGGTCGGTCAGCCGCAGCAGCGTGACGATATGGCGCGCGCCGGTTGCGTCGACGGTGTCGTGCAGGCGGGCAAGCGAGCAGACGTGGATCATGCGGCCTTCATAGGGTGTGACTCGTTTGTCATATCTATGACGCCAATGTGCTTGGGGAAAGCATCTCAATATCCGTTGAATCAGCCGCGCAAGAGTTTCTTGAACCGCTCCTTAAAGCGTGCTTCGGCGGTGCCGGCCGGCCAGGGCGTCAGATAGTCGCGCTCGAGCGTCGCCGAAAATTTCGGCGGCGGGCCGAAAAAGCGGCGGGCCTCGGCGGTCTCGAAGCCGGCAAGCCGCGTCGCCTCGAGATGGGCGGCGGAGCGGTCGGCCGCCTTGATCAGGCCGCGCAAGGTTTCCGGCAGCGTCGCCGGCAGGCCGAAGCGCAGATGGATGGCGGCGAGCAGCCGATGCTCCACCGCCTTGTAGCTGTCGCCGATCACCGCCTTGAACGGCGAGATCATGTCGCCGATCACGTATTCCGGGGCGTCGTGCAGCAGCACCGCCAGGCGGCCCGACGCGTCGAGCCGCGGCGATTTGGCGCGCGCCAGCGCCTCGACCAAGAGCGCGTGCTGGGCGACCGAGAAGATATGCGCGCCCTTGGTCTGTCCGTTCCAGCGCGCCACGCGCGCGAGACCGTGCGCGATGTCCTCGATCTCGACGTCGAGCGGCGAGGGGTCGAGCAGGTCGAGCCGACGCCCCGACAGCATACGCTGCCAGGCGCGCGCGCTTTTCTTAGCGGTGCGCGCCTTGCTCATTTCCGCATGCCGAGCTTGGCGACGGCCTTGTGGCGATAGCACGTCACCAGATGGTCGTTGACCATGCCGACCGCCTGCATGAAGGCATAGACGATGGTCGGGCCGACGAATTTAAAGCCGCGGCCGATCAATTCCTTCGACATCTTGCGCGAGATGTCGGTCTCGGCCGGCACCTGCTTGATGCTGCGGAAGTTGTTCACCTTCGGCTGGCCGTCGAGAAAATCCCAGAGCAGCGCGGAAAAGCCCGGGCCCTTCGCCATGGTGTCGAGATAGCCGCGCGCCGAAAGCACCGCGCCCTCGATCTTGGCGCGGTTGCGCACGATGCCGGCGTCCTGCATCAGCCGTTCGATCTTGTTCGGCGTGTAGCGGGCGATTTTCTCCGGCTGGAAATCATCGAAGGCGCGGCGGAAGTTGTCGCGCTTGCGCAAAATGGTGATCCACGACAGCCCGGCCTGGAAGCCGTCGAGGACGAGCTTCTCGAACAGCGCGCGGTCATCCCATTCCGGCACGCCCCATTCCTCGTCGTGATAGGCGACATAAAGCGGGTCCTGCCTTGGCCACGGGCAGCGCGGCAGACCGTCGGCGTGCACGGCGCTCATTGCGGCTTCTCGCCCGGCCAGGGGAAGCGCGCCCAGTCTGGCTTCACCAATTGCACCGGCAGGTTGCCGCAGAGCAGCGGCGTGCCGGCGGCCAGCGCGTCGGCGACGCGGTCGAGCCGCACGAAGGCGAGGCCGCGGCCCTTGGCCGCCGACATCAGCGTGCCGACGTCTTTCTCCCCCGCCATCACCGGCTGGCCGGTCGCGGGCGCAAGCTCGTAGGCGACCGGCACGATGCGCCTGCGCGCGCTGCCGCGATGCTCGACGCGCGAGACGACCTCCTGGCCGACATAGCAGCCTTTCTCGAAGTCGACGCCGGCGAGCTGATCCATGTCGGCTTCGTGCGGAAAAGTGTCGCCGTAGATGAAATCCTCGCCGCCGCGCGGCACGCCGAGGGCGATGCGATGCGAATCGTAGGCCTCCGCATCGGCGAGCGTCGCGCCGAGATCGGCGGCGGCCTCGGCGGCAAGATCGGGCGGCAGGACGGTGCGTGTGCCGAGCGCGGGCAGGCGCGGATCCGTATAGGACAGCCCGAATTCACTCAAACCCGCACCGTCCCACGCGGCCATGACGCCGAGCGCGTCGGACAGGTTGTCGACCGTCACCTTGGCGCGCAGCCTGTAGAAGTTCAGTTTCTCGGCGATCGCCGGCGCCAGTGCCCGCGGGCAATCGAGGAAGAAGCCGCCGCCGTCGCCGGGCTCCGCCTCGGCGACGATGAAATCGACGATGATCTTGCCCTGCGGCGTCAGCAGCGCGGCAAAGCGCGCCTGGCCCGGCTTGACCTTGCCCATGTCGTTGCTGATGAGCCCGTTGAGGAAACGCCGGGCGTCGTCGCCGGCGACCTTGACCACGCCGCGGTCGGGGAGGAGGGCTGCTTTCATGCCAAATCTCTTGCCAGAACTCGCGCCGGAACGTAAGCGCTGTTGCGCAAGGCTCAAGCCCGACGGGCATCAATGGCTGAAACCTACGACCTCATCCTCAAGGGCGGCACCGTCGTCAACCACGATGGCGAGGGCGTTCGCGACCTCGGCATCCGCGCCGGCAAGTTCGCCGCCATCGGCGACCTGTCGCGGGCGTCGGCCGGCCAGACGGTCGCCTGCCGCGGTCTGCATCTTTTGCCCGGCGTCATCGACAGCCACGTGCATTTCCGCGAGCCCGGCCTGACCCACAAGGAGGACCTCGAATCCGGCTCGCGCGGCGCCGTGCTCGGCGGCGTCACCGCCGTGTTCGAGATGCCGAACACCGATCCGACCACGACGACGGCGGAGACGATCGCCGACAAGATCAGACGCGGCCACCACCGCATGCACTGCGATTTTGCCTTCTACGCCGGCGCCACGCGCGAGAACACCAGGCACCTCGGCGAGCTGGAAATGCTGCCCGGCGTCTGCGCGGTGAAGGTGTTCATGGGCTCCTCCACCGGCTCGCTGTTGATCGAGGACGACGAGGGCGTGCGTGCGGCGCTGAAAACCACCCGCCGCCGCGCCGCCTTTCATTCCGAGGACGAGTACCGGCTGCGCGAGCGCATGCACCTGCGCGTCGAAGGTGACCCGCGCTCGCACCCGGTCTGGCGCGACGCGCAGGCCGCGCTGATGTGCACGCAGCGGCTGATCGCGCTCGCCCATGAGACGGGAAAACGCGTGCACGTGCTGCATGTCACCACCAAGGAGGAGGCGGAGTTCCTCGCCGGCCACAAGGACGTCGCCACCGCGGAAGCAACGCCCGCGCATCTCACGCTGGAAGCGCCGGGCTGCTACGAGCGGCTCGGCACGCTGGCGCAGCTCAATCCGCCGATCCGCGATGCCGCTCACCGTGAAGGCCTGTGGCGAGGCCTCGCACAAGGCGTCATCGACAGCGTCGGCTCCGATCACTCGCCGCACACGCGCGAGGAAAAATCGCATCCCTATCCGAAGACCCATTCGGGCATGACCGGCGTGCAGACGCTGGTGCCGCTCATGCTCGACCACGTCAATGCCGGACGCCTGTCGCTGCTGCGCTTCGTCGACCTGACCAGCGCCGGGCCGGCGCGCGTGTTCGGCATCGCGGGCAAGGGCCGGATCGCCGCCGGCTACGACGCCGACGTGACGGTGGTCGATCTCACGCGACGCCAGACCATCACCGACGCATGGATCGCCTCACGCGCGGGCTGGACGCCCTATGCCGGCATGAGCGTCACCGGCTGGCCGGTCGGGACCTTCGTGCGGGGTCACAGGGTGATGTGGGACGGCGACCTGACCGCGCCGGCGCAGGGCGAACGTGTGCGTTTCCTGGAAACCTTGGCAAGCTAAATTTTCCGCGCAGACCGTGCGAAATACACGCTATCGCACTTATTCCCGGTTACAAATGTTTTCCCCAAAAGCTTTTATCACGCGAGAAAACTGTAGAAAAATATTCGACCATGAGTAGTTATCAACGGTAACGAAGCACCCCCTCGTCCGGCCCTGTTCCGCCGGAGCTGATGAGGACAGGGACGTAAGGGACGACGATGAGTGGCGACCTCGTTTCGCTCCGTATGGTGCTGGTGGGCGCGGCCGCCGACGCCGAGGCTCTGTGGCGCGACGCCGCCGGGCGGGCCTCGGTTCCCATCGACTTCGAGTCGGGCACGGCGTCGGCCGCCAAGGTCGCGATCAGCCGCGGCGGCGTCGACTTCTGCGTCGCGGATGCGGCGCTTGACGGTGCGGACACCAAGTCGCTGTGCAAGGCCGCGCGCGCCAAAAAGCCGGCGCCGCTCGTGTTCGCCTCCGCTGCGCGCGGCGCAGCGCTCCCCGGTACGGTCGACGGCGTGCTGCCGGTGCCCGGCAATGCCGCCGAGGCGCGCAAGTTCGTCGAAATCTGCATCCGCGCGAAAATGCCGACGCCGGTTCTCGTTGCCTCCGATTCCGATTCGCTGCGCGGCGTCGTGCGCAAGATCCTTGGCGCCTGCCGCTTCCAGCTCGACGTGCACGAGGCCGCCGATAGTGCCGACACGCTCGAAAGCTTGCGCAAGACCGGGATCGGACTGGTGTTCCTCGACTCCAACATGCCGGGGCTCAACGGCGCCGACATTCTGCAGGGGATCAAGCGCGCGCGCCGCGGCACCGCCGTCGTCGTGATGTCGCCGGCGCCGGGGCGCGGCGCGGCCGCCAGCCCGCATCTGTCGGAGGCGCTCGCTTTGCTGAAGAAGCCGTTCTACCCGGCCGATGTCGACGCCGTGCTCAAGCGCCATTTCGGCCTGGCTGAACCGAAATAAGGCGCGTCCGGATCGGAGAGCGGCTTATTGACGGCGTCGGTCCAGGGAAAATTCGCCGTTGCGGATGCGCGCGCTCAGGCCTTCGGCGAATTTCGCCGCGGCGTCTTCCCCGTAGGTGGTGACAAATTCGGCGAAGGCGGTGAACAGGCAGGCCTGCGCCAGGCAATCGTCCTCGATGCCATCGAGGCGCGCTTCCGCCCAGGCTTCCTGCAAGTAGCCCAAGGCCACGCGCTTTTGCTCGTGGTCCGGCAGCGGCTCACGTGATTGAGTTGCTCGCTCCACTGTCGTCATGATGACCTTTGTCCCCGGCCGTTCCTTTAACGCATCCCAAGTCCCGGCGGGACGTTAGCACGCAAGCCGAGCCCACCAAGCCGCGAGCTTGAGGAAAGGTTAATACCAGTGCGTGTTTTGCACACTTAATTGCCGTAACGCGCGGTGATGTCGCGCGCGATCTTGGCGCCCTCGTCGAGATAGCGGCGGATGGCGAGGTCGGCGGCCGGGGTGCAGGTGCGATAGGTCTGCTGGAACCCCCGATAACCACGATTGAAGCTCGCCACGATCTTGCGCCGCCGCTCGCCTTCGGGCGCCTCGGCGTCGATCAGCGCCTGCATCTCGTTGCGCCATTTCTGCCCTTCGTTGGTCCCGCAGACCGCGCGCAGATAGTGCAGCGAGCCCATGATCTCGGCGAGGCGCTGCAGGTCGCCGTCGAACGGCGCCGGCGCGGTTTGCGCCTGCGCCGGCAGTGCAAGGCAGAGCAGAAGCGGAACGATGGCGAGGCGTTTTTTCATGCGGTTTGGCCGGGACGGTGACACTGATATGCCCGCGCACTCGGGCAATCGCAAGGCAGTCGATCAGGCCGTCGCGGCAAGCCGCTCGATCGCCGCCACCACGATGTCGGCGAGGCCTTCGGTGGTGCGCAAGGTCGCGAGCTCGGCCGGAGCGAGCCAGCGCGCCTCGTCGAGTTCTTCGTTGAGCGTTGGCTCGCCGGACAGCCAGCGCGCGGCAAAACAGAGGATGACGAAATGCCGCTCCACGCCGCCTTGCTTGTCGCGCACGATCGCGTCGCGATAGCCGGCGAGCGCCACCGGCTCGATGACGAGCGCGGTCTCCTCGCGCACCTCGCGGGTCACTGCCTCGATAAGCGTCTCGCCGATTTCGACGCCGCCGCCCGGCAGCGTATAGACGCCGAGCGCCGGTTTGCGGGCGCGGCGCACGATCAGCACCTTGCCGTCGCGGACAATGGCCGCGCTAACCGCAAGGATTGGCCGCTGGGGATAGGCACGCAGGTCGGGCATCATCGTACTCTGCGCGTGATCCTATCCGAAAACCCGCTCCCGGTTTTCGGAAATCATGCGCTTTAACTTTTCATCAGTCTGTCGACCATCGCCTGCGGCGGCGCCGGTTCGCCGGGTTCGGCGCTGTCTTCGCCGTTGATCACCGCGCCGGCGCGCGCGACCAGCGGACGCAGCAAGACGGCGGCGCGGTCGGCGAGCGCGACCGCGGCGGGCTGCGGAAGATCGGCCTGCATCGCCGCGCGAGTCGCTTCGAGCACCGCGGTCATGGTGCCGGCGAGCGTGTCGAGGCAGCCGCGCAGGTTCGGCTCGGCGGCATCATAGGCGGCGATGGCAAGCGCGCGGCCCTTGAAGTTCGAGGCTGCGAAATGCTCGCGATAGCTCTTGGGCCGCCAGCTCAAGAATTCGTCGAGACAATCGGGGCAGCTCGACAGCATCTCGAGCAGCATGATCGCCTCGTTGAAATGATTGAGATAGTCGGTGGCAAGGCCGGTCGCGGGATTGATATTGGCCTCGGCAAGGCGCGTGGCGCCGTCCCCGGCGGCGTCCTCGGCTTGCAAGGTGTCGGCGCAATCCTGATATTTCATCGCGGCCCCAGACCCCCCGATTGGACCGGCCGCCAGTGTTATGGCGCCCGGTTAAGGCGCGATTAACCAGACGAAGAAAGGCCTCAAAATGTGCGGCCGCTACACGGTCACGGCTTCGCCGGAAGTCCTGAGGGCGCTGTTTGCCTACGCCGAGCAGCCCAATTTCCCGCCGCGCTACAATATCGCGCCGACACAGCCGATCGCCATTGTCCGCCTGGTCGACGGCAAGCGGCAGTTCGCGCTGGTGCGCTGGGGCCTGCTGCCGTCCTGGGTCAAGGACCCGATGACCTTCACGCTGCTGATCAACGCGCGCGGCGAGAGCGTCGTCGACAAGCCGGCCTTTCGCGCCGCCATGAAGCGGCGGCGCTGCCTGATCCCGGCCGACGGCTTCTACGAATGGCAGAAGGCGGGCGACCGCAAGCGGCCGTTCTACGTGCATGCGAAGTCGGGCGAACCGCTCGCCTTTGCCGGATTGTGGGAAACCTGGACCGGGCCCAACGGCGAGGAGCTCGACACCGCGGCGATCGTCACCACGCGCGCCAACAAGACACTCGGCCCCATCCACGACCGCATGCCGGTGATCGTGCCGCCGGAGGCGTTCGACCTCTGGCTCAACAGCAACGAGGTCGATACAACGACCGCTTCGGCGCTGATTGCGCCCGCGCCGGACGGCCTGCTCGAGGCCTACGAGATTTCCACCGCGGTCAACCGCACGGCGAACGACAACGCGAAATTGCTGGAGCCGATTGTTCCGGGGCAGTTGCAGCCCGCAGACGTCAAGCCGATGGCGAAACCTGCGCCGGCAAAGCGCGCGAAGAAAGACAGCGGGCAGGGCGCGTTGTTCTAGATCACTTTGCCCGGATTGAGGATGCCATTGGGGTCGAGCGTCTTCTTCAGGCTGCGCATCAGCTCGATCGCCACCGCGTCCTTGTAGTCGGGCAGGATGTCGCGCTTCATGACGCCGACGCCGTGCTCGGCCGAGATCGAGCCGCCGTATTTCTTCACCACCGCAAAGACGACCCTGTTGACCTCGTCCCAGCGGGCAAGGAACGCCTGCTTGTCGGCGCCCTCCGGCTGCGTCACGTTGTAGTGGATGTTGCCGTCGCCGACATGGCCGAACGGCAGGGGGCGGCTGCCCGGGACGAGCTTGGTGACCGCCGCGTTGGCTTCCGCGATGAAGGCGGGAATCGCCGCCACGGGCACCGACACGTCGTGCTTGATCGAGGCGCCGATGTGCCGCTGCACCTCGCCGAACATTTCGCGGATGCGCCAGAAGGCTTTGCCCTGCGCCATGCTGTCGGCGATGGTGGCGTCGAGCACCAGGCCCTTCTCGTGCCCGGCGTGCAGGATGTCTTCCATCACCTCGCGCAGGCCGCTCTTCGCCTGCGACGACAATTCAATCAGCACGAACCAGGGGTCGTTGCCGGCAAGCGGCATGCGGCTTGCAGAATCGTATTTGACGACGGCTTCGACGCCGCGGCGCGCCATCAGCTCGAAGGAGGTCACGCCGCCGGCGGTGCGATCCGTCGCCAGGTTCAGGAGATCGACCGCAGCTTGCGGCGAGGGCACGCCGGCAAAGGCGGTCTCCACCGAGCGCGGCCGCGGCACCAGGCGCAGCACCGCCGCGGTGATGATGCCGAGCGTGCCTTCCGAACCGATGAACAAGTTCTTCAGGTCGTAGCCGGTATTGTCCTTCTTCAGCTTGTTGAGATCGCGCAGCACGCGGCCGTCGGCGAGCGCGACCTCGAGCCCGAGCGCGTGCGCGCGGGCGACGCCGTGCGCGATCGCCGCGGTGCCGCCGGCATTGGTCGCGAGGTTGCCGCCGATGGTGCAGGTGCCCTCCGAGGGCAGCAGCTGCGGATAGAGCCGGTCGGCCGCCATCGCCGCCTCGCGCGCGCGCTGCAGGGTGACGCCGGCCTCCACCGTCATGGTATTGGAGACGGCATCGACCTCGCGGATCTTGTCGAGCCGGGTGAGCGACAGCACGACCTCGCCGTGATGCGGGATTTGCCCGCCGACCAGACCGGTATTGCCGCCCTGCGGCACGATGGCGGTCTTGGTCTCATTGGCGAGCTTGAGGATGGCGGCGACTTCCTCGACCGAGCCCGGCCGCAGCACCACTGGCGTCTGGCCGTGAAACAGGTCGCGCATCTCGACCAGATAGGATTCCTGCGCCGCCTTGTCGGTGATGGCGTATTTCTCGCCGACGATGGCCTTGAACCGGGCGAGTGCATCGGGCGCCAGCGCGCGCAACGGCTGCGGTTTGCTGTGGAGATTCATCGCGCTGTCCCTGTCTTCGGCGCCGCCGCCCGCGTGAGCCGGTCGTTGATGGCTTCGCCTAAGCCCTCGTTTGGCACCTTCATTACCGCGATGCGCGCGGCGCCGGAAGCGTCCAGCGCGCGCAAATGCGAAAACAAATTGGCCGCGGCCTCGATCAGGTCGCCGCGCGGCGACAGATTGAGCGCGGCATTCGGCGCCGGGCCGAAGCCGAGCAGCGCTTCGCCGGGCTCTGCGGCCTCGGCATCGAGCCGCAATTTCGCCTTGGGCGCGTAATGCGAGGTGAGCATGCCGGGCGCGAGCGGCGCCGCGTCGTCGCTTGGCGCAACGGCGAGCGCGCGGCCGAGCACGTGTTCGATCGCCTCGCGCGGCACGCCGCCGGGCCGCAGCAGCGTCGGTACATCGAGACAGGCGACGATGGTGGATTCGACGCCGACCGTGCACGGCCCGGCGTCGAGCACCATGTCGATGCGCCCGCGCAGATCGGCGAGCACGTGCGCAGGCGTCGTCGGCGAGACGTGGCCGGAGCGGTTGGCCGACGGCGCCACCACCGGGCCGCCGAATGCGGCGAGCAAAGCATGCGCGACCGGATGCGCCGGCACGCGCACGGCGACGCTGTCGTGGCCGGCGAGCGCGAGATCGGCGACCACGCAGTCCGGCTGCTTCGGCAGCACCAGCGTCAGCGGCCCGGGCCAGAACGCGGCGGCCAGCGCCTCGGCGGCGGCGTCAAAGGTGCCGAGCGGGCGCGCGGCGCCGCCGTCGGCGACATGGGCGATCAGCGGATTGAAGGCGGGCCGCCCCTTGGCGGCATAGAGGCGGGCGATGGCCTCGCCATTGCCGGCATCGGCGCCGAGCCCATAGACGGTTTCGGTCGGGAAGGCCACCAGCCCGCCGGCGGCAAGGCAGGCGGCCGCCGCCGAAATCGCCGCGGTATCGGCTTTCAACACCCGCGTTCCCGGCTCGGCGGTCATTCTCGCTCCCAAGCTTGCCTTTAGAGGGGCCGTGGTTATAAGACCGGCCACCAGTCGGAGTGTAGCGCAGTCTGGTAGCGCACCTCGTTCGGGACGAGGGGGTCGCAGGTTCAAATCCTGCCACTCCGACCATTAAATCAGACATTTAGGCCGCGTTTCCAAGGCCCGCCGGGGCCCCGGCGGTCTTGCCATGCTGCATATTGGGTTCCCGCCCGCCGCCCTTGGCGCGGGCCGCCCGCGCGCGTAACGTCGCCGGCGTCAAAAACGATGCGGCCGGGCGGTACCGGCCGGTTGGGGGAGGATCACGTCCATGCGCTGGAACGTCGGGTTTCTGTCTCGTCTGCTGTTCGGATTGCTGGCGCTGCCGCTGTTCGGCGCGACGGCTGCGCGCGCCGGCTATCCCGACCATCCGGTGCGCATCATCGTCGGCTATCCGGCCGGCGGCTCGACCGACATCGTGGCGCGGCTGATCGGGCAGTGGCTCAGCCAGAAGCTCGGTCAGCAGTTCATCGTCGAGAACAAGCCTGGCGCCGGCAACAATATCGGCACCGAATTCGTCACGAAGGCGGCGCCCGATGGCTACACGCTGCTGCTGATCAATCCGGCCAACACCATCAACGCGACGCTCTACAAGAAGCTCAATTTCGTGTTCTTGCGCGACATCGATCCGGTGGCCAACGTCATTCAGGTGCCGAACGTGATGGAGGTCAATCCGTCGGTGCCGGCCAAGACCGTGAAGGAATTCATCGACTACGTGAAAGCCAATCCCGACAAGGTCAACGTCGCCTCGTCCGGCAACGGCACTTCGATCCATCTGTCCGGCGAACTGTTCAAGATGATGACCGGGCTGAAGATGACGCATATCCCCTACAAAGGCTCGGCGCCGATGCTCACCGATCTGCTCGGCGGTCAGGTGCAAGTCACCTTCGACAATCTGCCGTCGTCGATCGGCCACATCCGCGCCGGTAAATTGCGCGCCCTGGCGGTGACCACGTCGGTGCGCTCGCCCGAACTGCCGGACGTGCCAACGGTCGCCGAAACGGTGCCCGGCTACGAAGCCGTTGCTTTCTTCGGCTTCGGCACCACGCACGGCACGCCGAAAGAGGTGATCGCGCTGCTCAACAAGGAGATCAACGAGGCGCTCAAGGATCCCGGCATGCTGGCCAAGCTGAAAGAACTTGGCGGCATCCCGGTGCCCGGTACGCCCGAGGATTTCGGCAAGTTCCTCGCGGCCGAAACGGCCAAGTGGGAAAAGGTTGTGCACGCGGCCAATCTGTCGATCCAATGACGCTCGCCTAAGTCGGACGTTCTCCGCATGACAAACCGCAAACGTCCGGAAGAATTGCGCAGCTACCGCTGGCTCGGGGTCGACGACATGCGTTCGTTCGGCCATCGCTCGCGGCTGCGCGGCATCGGCTATGACGCCGAGGACTGGAAGGGCAAGCCGGTCATTGGCATCATCAACACCTGGAGCGACATCAACCCGTGCCACGCGCATTTGCGCGCGCGGGCGGAAAACGTGAAGCGCGGCGTGCTGCAGGCCGGCGGCTTCCCCATCGAGCTGCCGGCGATGTCGCTCGCCGAGACCTTCGTCAAGCCGACCACGATGCTCTATCGCAATTTCCTGGCGATGGAGACCGAGGAACTGCTGCGCAGCCATCCGCTCGACGGCGCGGTGCTGATGGGCGGCTGCGACAAGACCACGCCGGGCCTGTTGATGGGGGCGATCAGCATGGGGATCCCGGCGATCTACGTGCCGGCCGGCCCGATGCTGCGCGGCAATTGGAAGGGCCAGTATCTCGGCTCCGGCTCCGACGTGTGGAAGTACTGGACCGAGAAGCGCGCCGGCAACATCAGCGACGAGGAATGGGACGAGATCGAGGGCGGCATCGCCCGCTCCTTCGGCACCTGCATGGTGATGGGGACGGCGGCGACCATGATGGCGATCGCCGAAGCGTTGGGCATGGCGCTGCCCGGCGCCTCGTCGATCCCGGCGGCCGACGCCAATCACCCGCGCATGTGCGGCGTCGCCGGAAGGCGCATCGTTGAGATGGTGTGGGAGGATCTGACGCCGAACAAGATCATGACGCCCGCCGCCTTCGACAACGCCATCAAGGTGCACATGGCGATGGGCGGCTCGACCAACGCCATCATCCACGTGGTGGCGATGGCGCGCCGCGCTGGCGTCCCTGTCGACATGGAGACGTTCGACCGGCTGTCGCGCCAGATCCCCGTGCTCGCCAACGTGCGCCCGTCGGGCAAATACTTGATGGAGGATTTCTTCTACGCCGGCGGCTTGCGCGCGCTGATGCAGAACCTGCGCGAGAAGCTCGATCCAACCTGCCTCACTGTCACCGGCAAGACGGTGGCCGACAA
>Ga0335077_10007798_pt1 | contig 13260 bp, 6 predicted proteins | sample Lox_Sample_31_FD_207151 | JGI IMG/M metagenome (GOLD analysis project Ga0335077, IMG submission 207151) | Soil microbial communities from Loxahatchee National Wildlife Refuge, Florida, United States - Lox_Sample_3.1 | ecosystem: Environmental > Terrestrial > Soil > Wetlands | place: USA: Florida... | reverse complement strand
CGACGAACACATTGCTCGCGGTAAAGGTTGCGTTGGAAATCGTGGCCATCCGGATCCCGTCAATTACCCAATCCACCGTGCTGCCCCGGCGTGAAACCATCACGTCATGCCACGCCAGACCGAACGTGCCGGGGTTCAAGCTTCCGGTCTGTTGAGCGTAATTTGATTGCTGGAGCGCGGGCGCGGACTGGCCGGTCGGAAAGGCCGCCGTGGAATAAGGGCTGGCGTTGTCGAGCGAGCCGGCGGCATAAATGCCGGTGGCGGCATTCTGCCAGTTCCGGCCAATGTAGCCCGAGTAATCGCCGAAGGTGGTCGAGCTGGCGCTCACACCGCCGTCGCCGTCAACGGAAAAATAATATCCGTCCGCGGTCGCGTTGGTGGTCCACTCGGTGCGATCGCCGGCGGTACCGATGCCGCAGGTGAGAAACTCCGTCGAGCTGGCGCCACCGGCAGGCAACGGGCCGTTGACGTTGATCCAGCCGTCGAAATGCACCCGGTAGTCGCCGCTGAAACTTTGGTTCATTGGCGAAATCGAAAGCGCGGCGCAGAGGCCGAGCTTGAGGTTGGCTTTCATCTGCACGCCGAGCGTCGTACCGCCGCTGGTGTGCGGCGCGGGGGGAACTCCGAGCGCGGAATAGTCGTAATCAAACGCGACGGCGGTATCGCTCGAGCTTTGGTTGACCATCCAGTTGGCGGCGGAATTGGTGTCGAAGTTGTCGGAGAAAACCGTGGTTTGGATGGGATAAACCAGCAATGCGACAACGCGGCTGGTGATGCTGCCGGCATAGTTCGTGACGATGACCGCATAATTTCCGCCGTTGGTTGTTTGCGCATTGAGGATGTTGATGGTGGCGTTGGTCGCGCCGGGGACAGGTGCGGCGTTGAGCAGCCACTGGTAACTGAGCGGTGCCGTTCCCAGGGCCAGGGCGGTGAAGCTCGCACTGCCGCCGGAATCCACAACGCGGTCAAGCTGGGACGCCAGGGTGACGCTGGGCGACGCGTTTGTGACAATGACCAGCGCCGCGACCATCTGGTTTGAAGTGCCGTTGAACACGTCCAGGTCCACATTGCTGACGCCCATTATGCCCGGAACTGTCGCAGTCCAGTTGTATTGCCAGACACTCCAGACACCCGATCCCCATATTTCATAACTGGAGCTGGTGCAAGGAGTGGAAGTCCATGGGCTGCCGGTTTGTGGGGGCTGCCCGCTGGGATTGGCGATCCAGGGAAGCCACTGAGCGTCACGGCTGTCAAGATAGCCAGCCTCGCAAGTTGACGTATAGATGATGGGTCTGACCGCGACTCCCGCTGCCGCCGCATCGCTCACGATGTCATTGCACCACTGGTTCGCCCAGTCGGCATAGTTGGTGGCGCCTACCGGGATGTTGTTCGGTGCGGTGAAAGTCTCATAATCAAGCACCGGCTGGACGCTCAAACCGTCGGCCTTGATATAATTCCCAGCCACATTCCAAAAGTGGGTGGCTTCCGCGCTGGGGGTGTTGTTTTCGGGGTGGGCAAAATCATAGGCGCCGATATAAACGCCGGCGGCTTTGGCGTTGACCGCATTGATGGTAAAATCTACGTCGCTGATGGTCACCCCCTCCGTCGCTTTGGCCCAGGCAAAGCTCACGCCGGAATTTTTCACGCTTGTCCAGTTGATGTCTGGACCCTGGTAGGAAGAAACATCAATTCCCAGCGGACGTTGGGCCAAAGCCGGTGTCGCCGACAGTGCCAATCCCAGAACGACCGCTGCTGACGGAAAACGGGAAAAAAATTCAAACGCCGGGGTCAGGCTGAAAATCGTTTGAGGCAACCGGTGGATCCCGCGGCGACGCCAGGCCACAATCCCTTTGCTTGATTTCCCAAGGACACGAACGTTCATAAGGTTTTAATCTACACCAATTGAACAACACTAACACGCTCATCCGCCTTGTCAATCCATTCGCCGCGCAGAAAGTGTCTTGATTTGGCGTAGCGTTGAGCCGTTGGCTCAACCTTTCGAGCCAGAGGCTCGACTCTACAACGGCCAAATCAGGAGAGTTTGCCGCACGCCGTTTTTGCTCGACAGCCGGCCCGGCCAGCGTAAATAAGTCGGCCAAGGCGGCAATTCCGCAACCCGATGACGAGAAGAATATTTACCCGACCGGTCGTGCGCGTTCGCAACGGGCTGTTTTGCCTTTGCGCCGCCGTGGTGTTGCACGCGGCATTCATGGTCCGCGCGATGGATGACCTGGCCGCCCTCCAGACAAATTTTGCGCCGCTGGGACGGTTGATTGTCACCCAATTTCTGACCGCGCCATTCCCGCACCCGGCGCGCGCCGAAGGACACCAATATCACGACCGGTTTTTTTCGGCGGCGGAACATTATTCCGACCGCACGGTGGCGCTCTTCGTTCCGCGGGATTTTCGCGAGACGGGGCGGATTGATTTCATCGTCCATTTTCACGGCTGGAGCAACACGGTAACCGGTGTGCTGGAGCAGTTCAAATTGATCGAGCAACTGGCGGCGAGCGGCAAAAACGCCGTCCTGATCGTGCCGCAAGGCCCGCGCAATGCGCTGGATTCCTTCGGCGGAAAACTGGAGGACACGAACGGGTTCAAGGCTTTCATGGCGGAAGCCGTGGAAAAACTTCGCGCCAGCGGCGCGCTGGCCAGGACTAATTTCGAAATCGGCCGCATCATCCTGTCCGGCCACAGCGGCGGCTATCACGTCATGGCCGCAATCCTGGACCACGGCGGGCTATCGGAAAAAATCCGCGAGGTGTGGCTGTTCGACGCGCTTTACGGGGGCACGGAAAAGTTTGTCGCGTGGCAGAAAGCGGAGAACGGGCGGTTGCTGGACATTTACACCGATCACGGCGGTACAAAGGAAGAAACGGAAAATTTGATGGCGGCATACAGAACCAATGGCGTCAGTTTTTGCGCCGCGGAAGACACAAACACATCGCTGGAAAATTTGCGGACGGACCGGCTCGTTTTCCTGCACACTGACCTCGTTCACGACGATGTGATTGCCAAACGCGGCACGTTTGAGCAATTTCTCAAGTCAAGTTGCCTGGAAAACAAATGAACACCGCACGCCTTGTTGTTTGCCTCTTCGCCGCGCTGCTCGCCGGCTGCCAAACCACACCTATGAAAACCACCGCCTCCCATCGCGCGCCCGTGAAGCTCGGCGTCGAAGTCCTGTTTGCCAAACACCTCGATCTTATTCGCGGCAAGCGCGTCGGCCTGATCACCAATCCCAGCGGCGTGGATTCGCATTTGGAAAGCGACGTGGAACTTTTCCGCGCGAACCCGGACGTGAAGCTGGTTGCGCTTTACGGGCCGGAACACGGCGTGCGTGGCAATGCCCAGGCGGGCCAGTTCGTGGCGTTTTATTTCGACGAACATTACCAACTGCCAGTCTTCAGCCTCTATGGCCAGACGCATAAGCCGCCGGCAGACATGCTGACGAACATAGACGAATACATGCGCTCCTTCGACACGCGCCACGATGGCAAATCGCCCGTCGCCGGGGCGCTGAACGGCATTGACGTGATGGTCTGCGATTTGCAGGACGTGGGCACGCGCGTTTACACCTATATCGCCACAATGGCCTACGCGATGCAGGCGTGCGCGGAAGCGGGCATTCCGTTCATCGTTCTGGATCGGCCCAATCCCGTCAACGGCGTCACCCTGGAAGGCCCGATCCTCGAATATCCGGGACACAGCTCATTCATCGGTCTTTATCCGATTCCGCTGCGGCACGGCATGACGATGGGCGAAATGGCGCGGCTGTTTAATGAAAAATTTCTTCCGCACAAAGCGAACCTGACCGTTGTGCCGATGGAGAACTGGACGCGTGACGAATGGTTTGATGAAACGTCGCTGCCGTGGGTCATGCCCTCGCCGAACCTGCCGACGCTCGATTCCGCCACGGTTTATCCGGGGCAGGTTTTGCTCGAAGGCACGGATTTGTCGGAAGGGCGCGGCACGACCCGGCCGTTTGAAATTTTCGGCGCGCCGTGGATTGATGGTTTCACGCTGGCGAAGGAATTGAACGCGCTCAAGTTGCCGGGCGTGAAATTCCGCGAAATCTGGTTCACGCCGACGTTTTCAAAATTTTCGGGCCAGCTTTGCGGCGGCTGCCAGTTGCACGTCACCGACCGCGCTAAATACAACTCGCTCACGACCACGCTGACGATTTTGGCGGTGGTGAAACAGCTTTACGGCGACAAACTGGAATTTCACGGCAGCTATTTCGACAAGGTGATAGGCACATCCAGCGTGCGCGAGGCGCTCGAACGCGGCGAGCCGGTGGATAAAATCGTCGCCGGTTTCCAGCCGGGCCTGGATGACTTCGCGAAACTGCGCGCGCCATTTTTGTTATACCATTGACAATCGTAGCAGCCGACGTGAGGAGGCTCTGACTTTTCCCAATTATATTTGAGCCTCGTTACCTCGGCTGCTGCAAATCATCAAATTATCAAATGAAGCCAAAAATTTTCTTCGGCCTCGGGCTCGCGCTGATTCTCGCCGCCGGCTGCGCCACGCCGCGCGTGTCCAAAAACGTTTTCCGCCCCGACAAACTCGCCGCCATGGACGCCGCGATCGAGACGGCCATCGCCAGCAACCAATGTCCCGGCGGCGTGCTTTGGTTGGAACACGAGGGCGTGGCTTACCACAAAGCCTATGGGTATCGGGCGCTGGTGCCCGAGCGCGAAACCATGACCGAGGACACAGTTTTCGACATGGCGTCGCTGACGAAAGTCATGGCCACCACACCCGCCGTGATGCTGCTGGTCCAGCGCGGGCAGGTGAAGCTCGACGCGCCGGTGCGGACTTACCTTCCTGAATTTGCCGGCGAGGGCAGGGACCTGGTCACGGTGCGCGAATTGATGACGCATACCTCCGGATTGCCGCCCGACCTCGAAACGCACACCGCCTGGAGCGGGTACGAGACAGCCATCAAAAAAGCCTGTGCCGAAACATTGCAGTCAAAACCGGGCACGGTTTTCAAATACAGCGACATCAATTTCATTCTGTTGGGTGAAATCGTTCAACGGGTGAGCAAGCTGCCGCTGCCCGTTTTCGTTCAGCGCGAAATCTACGGGCCGCTGAAAATGACCAACACCTGCTTTTTGCCGTTGGAACACGGGATTCGACTTTCCCGCATTGCGCCGACGGAAGTTGTGGATGGCAAGCCGTGGCGCGGTGTGGTTCACGACCCGACGGCGCGGCGAATGGGTGGTGTGGCCGGCCATGCCGGGCTTTTTTCGACGGCGTCCGATCTGGCGCGCTACGCGCGCATGATGCTGAATCTGGGCGAACTGGACGGGGTGCGGATTTTCCAGCCGGAGACGGTCGAGGCGATGACGAGCGTGCAGACGCCGCCGGAAATTTCCGCCCGGCGCGGCCTGGGCTGGGACATTGCTTCGCCTTACAGCGGGCCGCGCGGCGACCTGTTTCCGGTCGGCTCGTACGGCCACACCGGCTGGACCGGCGGGTCGTTGTGGATTGATCCGTATTCAAAAACGTTCGTGATTTTTTTATCGAACCGGAACCACCCGACCGAGGCGGGCAATATACTCCCGCTGCGACACAAACTGGGAACGCTGGCCGCCGAGGCGCTGGCAGACTTTGATTTCACCCGCGCGGCGAACTCGCTCGAACGCGCAACCAATTCGGCGTCGGGCCGAAGGTAAAATTTTGAACGCCGGCCGGCCAGACAAACGAATTAACCGGGCGGCAAAAAGGCCCGGGCTTTGGCGGTGCGCCGGTGCGCCATTCATGTAATTCCTTGTGCGAAGCTGGCTTAGGCTCTGCCGGGGTCGAGGTTCATTGCACGCTTACAACGCCAATGATTTTCGCTTATTGACCGGTCACATTTTTTGCATTTTTTTCTTGCATCGGAGATGGGGCGTGCTAAAAATAAATAGCAGTGAGACAAGCCCTGTAATCTTTGAACCGCGGCCACCCCCCAAAAAGGGGGTACTATTTATCTTGAATTAAACCTGGTTACGGGGATAATTAACGAAACTTGAAACGAACGCAGCAGCGGGGTTGACAGGGCGATGGAGAACTCAAAGAACTGAAAACATGTCAAAACGGACTTTTGCGATACTGTAAAAGCCTGGATTAACTGGAAGGAGAAATATGAAAAACATTCACGTTGATAGAAACCTTAGCCGATCGTTTGGTTTGTTGGGAATACCATTGCTTCTCGGCGCAGCCGTGGTCTTGCTCGGTCCCAGGCCTTCGCAGGCTTCACCCTATGCGTCCTGCCTGAGCAACAACGCGGGGACGATTTCATTTATTTTGAATGAAGGTGGCGGCAACGTGACCGTGACTTACGAGGACGGCAGCACGAACGCCAGCTTCGATGGCATCACTACCGGCACAAACGCGTCGGTGGGCGCGCATTCATTCGCTTTGAACGGTCACAACGGCTTTTCCATTTCGGTCACCAAAACCGGCAACGGCATCCCTTCGCTGATCAGCGAGGACACGAATCAATTCAACGTTTGGGCTTCGCCGCGCGGTGTGGACGTAAATAAAAATGCCAAGTACGGCTCCTTGTTCGGGCGCACCTACATTGGCAACAGCGCAGCTGGACTGCCTCTAGCAAGTGAACCTAGCTACTACTTCAAGGGAAAAGGTCTTTATGCCCTCAATGCCGATTTTACCGACGCGTTGGGTCAGGGCACTAACCCTTGGGCCATCGGTACTTTCAATACCGGTAGCGCCAACAGTCCCTGGCGATTGCGCGTGGCCCAGGATAACACGCTCATTGTGAATGATTTAAATGCCGCAACTGCCGCCATTTGGCAATTTGCTCCTGATATGAGTTCATCGAACTTGCTCCTGGCCGGTGTTGGTGTCTCCGCCAATCACGCTAACGAGTGGGGAACGCCATACCTTTCGGGCTCGCTGGCGCAGGGTAATCTAACCCTCTGGGTCGGTGACCCGAACCTGCCTTGTCCGAGTGCGACCACGCGAGGTCCGGGCACTTCGGTCGGGTCTTACAACTGTATTTATCGCTATGATATCGGCGCCCATACCAATGCGCTGCCGTACGCCGGTCTGCCTGATTATGGTTACACCGAGGGGCTGGACGGCATCGCCAACCTGCGAACCGAGTGCGATATTGGTCAGGATGGCAAAATCATCGGCGGTTTCGGGCGGGCCAACCTATCCAACCCCGATATTCAAATTCTTAGTCCCGACGGTTCGACACTGCTTTGGGATTCCTGGGCCGATTCGGGCGAGACCGGTTCCTTTGATCCTTGGAACGGCCTCAACACGGCGGCTGGACAAGTCGGAACTTATTGCGGCGTCCGGGTTTCACCGGATGGGCGCTTGTTCGCCTCGGTGGACACCGGCAACGGCATCACCATGGCGAATCTAACGAACGGGATACCAGATGACTCGACCTTATTTGTCGTTCCCCAGCCGGATACTGATTTTCCGGGTGGTTTTCCGGCTACTGCAGCACACAATGCCTACGTTGGCAATTCCCGCGGCATGTGTTGGGATGCAGCGAACAACCTGCTGGTTTGCTCTTCCGGCCAGGGTTTGTTGCGGGCTTTTTCTCTGGGAGCCAGCGAAACCTGCGTTACCACCAATGATGCCAGTCTCACCAATGGCGCTTTTTACGTGATTTTGCCATCGGTGTCCGCCACGGTGGTTGCCACCACGCCTACGGCTTCGCAGAATTACGGCAGTCCGACCCCTGGCGTCTTCACCATCAGTCTCAATACCAGTACCCTTGGCTTGCCGGTTCAGATTAGTTTTGCTCTTAGCGGCACAGCAGCTTATATCACAAATTATACTCTGAACCTTGGCACCGATGCCAATGGCGTCGTTATTTCATCCAACAGCGTCGCTTTCCCGGCGGGCACTTACCCGGGTGTCGGAAATTGGTCGGTGAATGTCCAAATCATCCCGACCGCGGTACCTGTTAGCGGCCCGACCATGACGGCTATTATGACGCTTCGCGGCGGGGCAAATAATGTGTTGGGAACGCCTCATATCGGAACAGTTACGATTAACAATACCGGTCCGCAACTGCTGATTTTGACCAATGCCTTGACTGGGACGACGATGAGCCGCGGTATTCCTAACGATTACGCTCAATTCGTAATCACTCGCTGGGGTGACCTCTCCGTCCCTGCCTATACCGTCACGAACTTTACTTATCTGGGCACGGCGGTGTACCCGGCGGATTACGCCGCCCAGGCTCAAGTGGCTACTTACCCCTTGGCTAATGGCACGCCGGGCATCACCATCAACCCGGGCGTTGTCGTCCAGACCAATGCGGTAGGCAATCCCGTGGCGCATGCCAACCTTAATTTGGCGCCCACCAACGTCACCATAATCATCGGCCTGACCAATGCGGTGACGGGCACCAACTGCACCGCTTTGAATGGCCAGGCCTATTCCGTCAACACCGGCTCGGTCACCTTGACCGAACTGGATAATACCGTCGGGCCGGAAGTGGTTCTCTGGTCCAATCCGCTGACCAATTCACTGGACAGCACGAACTGGACACTCACTTTTGCGTCCACGAATCTGGCAGGCTTCCCGCGGCTGCCGGTGGTGATCCCCAATTACACCAATCTCGAAAGCGCCATTGTAGCTCCTGGTGGTGGTGGCACGAACGACTTCCGGGTCGAATTCGGCAAGCCGATCAGCAGTGACAGCGTTTCACCGTCGCCGCTCATGGCCGCCAAAGGCTGGACCACGGCGCTCCGCATGACCGTCAACAAAGATAGCGGCAAACCGGCAGGCGCACAGACCGGTGTCAACCTCTATCCGCAGGGACAGATTTTTGCCGGCAACTATGCGTTGCGCTTCAGCATGTATCTCTCGATTTATTCGGGGGCCATTGGCAACCTGGCACCAGGAACTACTCCCTACGAGTTTGCCCTCTTTGGCATCAACCATACCGGCACCAATTGCAATTGGCGCACGGCCTTTAGCATCCCGGCGAACCCCGGTTATGCCGCCCCGACCAACGCTGACGGCGTGTGGTTTGCAATGGACGCGGGCTGGGGCTCCATCTCGCCGGCGGATTTCGACGCCTTCACTTCCCCGGCCCTGCCGAACAGTGGCGTGGCGCTGGACTACGTGAGCGAAAACTCGCAGCAGAACAGCGGTGTCTTCAAGGCCCCGCCGTTCCAATCCACCGGTCAAGGCGCCCCGCCCGGCGGAGAACCGATCAACCAATGGGTGGATGTCAGTGTTGAAGTCACGAGCCAGACCAACGTCAACGTCTATATGAACCGTGCGTCGGTGCTCCCGGCCTTCACCCTCACCAACCTGACCGTATCCGGTGGCGGAAATTCAGCGTACACCAGCGGGGACATCATGCTGGGCTATCTGGATCCGGTGCCGGACATCAGCGATAACAGCGCGTTCGTCTATTATTCCAACGTGCGTGTGGTTGAGCTTTCGCCGTACATTTACGCTTTGCCGGTCAGTTTGATTGTAACGCAGGGCGCCAATGTTTCGTTCACTTCATCGGGGAGTTATGCGACGGCGCCGATCACCAACATCTGGTATTTCGCCAATACCAACCCGGCGCCGGTGGCCGCCGTAAAGACTGACACCGCCAACGCCACGAACCTCACCAGCACATTGTCGCTGAACAATGTCCAGGCCGGCACCAACATCGCGGCCGTGTTCAGTGACCTTGCGGGTTCGGTCACCAGCTCAGTCGTCAGCCTCGAAGTCATCTTCGGCCCGACCAACCTGACGGTGAATGCCGGCTCCAACTTCGTTCAATTCGCCGTCATCCCCAACGGCCCGGCGGCACCAACTTCCTACCAATGGAAGACGAACGGAGTTAATCTGGTGAACGGCACCCACTACGCCGGCGTGGCGACTGCCACGCTCACGATCACCAACGTCCAGTTGAGGGACGCCGTGACCTATACCGTGGCGGTGACCAACGCTGCCGGCGGCGTGGCTCCGTCAGCCACCCTGACAGTCATCGCGCAATCGCCCGACTTTTCCACCATATCCATTGTGGGCACCAATGCCGTCATGAACTTCACCACGGGGGATCCGTTTGACAACACGGGCTCGTTTACGCTGCAAAGTTCGACGAACGTTGCGGGGCCTTACTTGAATACGGCCGGGACCTTGACGGGAAGCGCCGGATTGTTCCAATTTATCGTACCGACGAACGGCGGTACCATGTTCTATCGCCTGTTGCATAATTGAGCGTCTGTGCTCAAGACCGCAAAAGCGCATTAAACGGGCGTCGGGTGGCGGATTTCGCTTCACCCGACGCCAAAGTGTGTTATGTTTAGGTTGAAGTTCTCGAACAACCAATTGTTTGAAATTTAAAACAACCATGAAAGAATCCACTCGACGTTGTCCGTCATACCGGGTTGACCGGTGGGCAGCATTCACGTTGATTGAGTTGCTGGTCGTGATTGCCATTATCGCCATCCTGGCGGCCATCCTTTTGCCGGCCTTGGCCAGGGCTAAGAACCGGGCCATCATTGCCCAATGTTTGAGCAACAAAAGACAGGCGGCAATCGCCTGCTCGATGTATAGCAACGAGTTCGACGACTGGTTGGTTCCCAATGCGCCGTTAGGAGGAGCTTACGTGAATGCCTGGTGTGCCTCGGCCGGGGAGAACTGGACTGTGGCTCCGGCCAATGTTGACCCGAATTATTACCTGACCAACACCTTGGCGCCTTACGTTGGCAACCAATTGCAGATCTATAAATGTCCCGGCGATAACATACCTTCCGATAATGGCGACCGGATTCGCAGCATTTCCATGGACGGCATGATGCTTGGCGGCCTGTCGGGCAGTTTGACAGCGTTGATTAACTACAACCCGGGTTGGCCAGTATTTCGCAAGCTTAACGATTTGAAGGCGTTGCGGCCGTCAGAGGCCTGGGTTTTCGCCGATGAAAGCATGTACACACTGAATGATGGCTATCTTCAAATACAACTGAACACGCCTGGTTTTCCGGATGTACCCGCCAACTATCACGGCGCGGTCAATTGCTTTTCCTTTGCGGACGGTCACGTGGAATCTCATAAGTGGCAAGGTGCGCTTGTCGGAGTTCCTTACGCAAAAAATGTAACCTGGACATCACCCGGGTATTCAGCGGTGGCTGTCAGCGCCCAGGATCAGGATTGGCTGTGGTTGAAAGCACACTCGTCAGTCAAATAATTCAGTTTGGTTTTGCGAAAGTTCCGTTTCCCTGACGCGGAGCTGTTGTTGCATCTCGGACGTTTGAAAATCCACAAGGGCAGACCTCCATCCTGAAAGTCCTCATTGATTGTGGATTGGTTTATCCCCGGCCAACTCCAACGCCGGTCTTTTCCACCTGCGAATGGCAACGCGAACGGGGTTGGCCGGCAAACAAGGCCGCAACAGCGGCGCATCTGCCAACATTAAATCAGGATACTGCACTTTTTTCGCTTGTTTTCGGCTCTCGTTGTGTAACCTCGCGCCATGCTCAATTACGTCTGGCTGGGCCTGATTGTTTTTGCCGTCCTTATCGGCGGCTGGGAAGGGCACCTGAAAGAGGTGGCCGACCAGAGCTTTGAGATGGCCGAATATGCCGTCGTCAAGACCGCCTTTCCCCTGATTGGCATCATGGCCTTCTGGCTGGGCCTCATGCGCCTGGCGGAACGGGGCGGGCTGGTGACGGTGCTGGCGCGGGTGCTGCGCCCGGTCCTGTGCTGGCTGTTCCCCGAAGTGCCGGCGGAGCATCCGGCGATGGGTTCGATGGTGATGAACATCGCCGCCAACATGCTCGGCCTCGGCAACGCCGCCACGCCGCTGGGACTCCGCGCCATGAAGGATTTGGAATCGCTGAACCTGCGTCCCGGCACGGCCACCAACGCCATGTGCACCTTTCTGGCCATCAACACCAGTTCCGTGCAAATCGTCCCCGTCACGACCATGGCGATTCTCGCCGCCAACAATTCCATCAACCCGTCGGCCATCGTCGGCACGTCGCTCATCGCCACGGCCTGCGCGTGCAGCTCCGGCGTGCTGACTGCGCGTCTTTTCGCTAAATCGCCGTTTTTCAAGCTGCCACCGGTGGCCGCGGCTCCGCCGGCCCCCGTTTCAAAAGATGAACCCGCGGCGGCAAACGTCGGGAAATCTCCATTGAAGGAATCCACCGAATTGAAGCCCCTGCGTTGGTGGGGTGTTATGATTTTGGCGGCGTTTTTTTTGTTTTTCGCCGGGCTGTTCCTGCACCTGTTTTTTTCCGCGCCGGCCGCCGGCGCCGGCCCGGTTCACTCGCCGTTTGTCCGGGTGGTGGATGGCGTCTCACTGCTGCTCATTCCGTTTCTTATCGCGGTCTTTCCGCTTTACGCGACGTTACGGGGCATCAAGGTCTATGAGGAATTTGTGGACGGCGCGAAGGAAGGTTTCGACGTTGCCATCCGCATCATCCCGTATCTGGTGGCGATGTTGTGTGCCATCGGGATTTTCCGCGCGGCGGGCGGGATTGAATTGCTGTCGAAATGGCTTTCGCAGGTGCTCCATCTGGTGGGATTTCCGACGGAACTGCTACCCATGGTGTTGATGCGTCCGCTGAGCGGTGTTGGCACGCTGGGAATGTTCACGGAACTCGTCAAGCAATTCGGTCCCGACAGCATCATCGCGCGCACCGCGGGCACGATTTATGGGAGCACCGAAACGACATTTTACGTGCTGGTGGTTTATTTCGGGTCTGTGGCTGTGAAGCGGACGCGCTACGCGGTTATTGCCGGGCTGACAGCGGATACCGTCGGCGTCATCGTTTCCATCATCGTGTGCCGGGCAGTCTTTGGGTTGTCTTGAACCTGCCGTCTGCCTACCGGTGAGGGGGACCAAGCGAAAGGCCAACCGCCGGGATTGACTGACCTATCCAGTGTCCGTCTGGCCACCTGACGATTTGTTCCACGGCGGATCCCGTCAGCGTCGGCGGCCTGATACGAGATTGCGTTCAAAATGCTGCGGACGGACAAGCGCCCCCTCACCCGCCCTCCGGGCACCCTCTCCCCCGACACCTGCGGGGGAGAGGGCTGGGGCGAGAGGCACTCGCTGATTTTTTGCCGTCCACTCTGGTTTCGTCGCAGGTTGATCGCAAATGAGCATGAAATGCGACTGCGGCATAAAATTCAACCGCCGTCAGAAGTGAATTCCGACGGCGGTGAAGTACGGCCAATAGAAGTCCGGCTTGCGGCCTGCGAGCTTAAGGCTGGCGGCGACGGGCCAAAAATAATCCAGCGCCGCCCAAAATTGCCAGGACGCAA
>Ga0335077_10007797_pt1 | contig 13260 bp, 10 predicted proteins | sample Lox_Sample_31_FD_207151 | JGI IMG/M metagenome (GOLD analysis project Ga0335077, IMG submission 207151) | Soil microbial communities from Loxahatchee National Wildlife Refuge, Florida, United States - Lox_Sample_3.1 | ecosystem: Environmental > Terrestrial > Soil > Wetlands | place: USA... | reverse complement strand
GTAGCGTCCGCCGTCGTACTCGAGCGTGGCGCGCAGCACGGAAGCGGGCGGCATTCGGCTATTCTCTCCGAACGTCGTGGCGACCGACACGGGCGAAGCCCTCCGGCCTTTCACGAAGGCGCGGGACGCCGGCGCCGAGGCGCGGGCGGCCGACGTCGTGCGCGCGCTCGTCTCCGCGCTCGCGGACGCCACCGGCGACTCGTGGGCGGGGGCGGCGCTGGGCGGCGCGATGGGGCTCGGGGAAGGCGCGACGGTCGTCGCCCGCGACGGGACGGGGCGTCCGGGCGACCCGTTCGAGCTTCTCGCCGTGCTCGATGCGCCCGTCCGGGAGGTCCCGGCGCTCTCCCGGCGCCTCGCGCGCGCCGCCGCCGAGACGGCGAAGAGCCGCCGCGTGGAGGCGTCCGTGTCGGCGGTCGCGCGGAGGGGCCTGCGCCTCCTGCCGCCGACGTTCTGGAACATGGAGCTCGTCGCGGCCCGCCGCGTCGTGGCCGGCCCGCCCGATCTCCTTCCGGCCTACGAGGAGGTCTTCCGTGGGAGCCCCGACCGCGCGGAAGGCGTTCGCCTCCTCGCGAGGACGGGCGCGGGCCTGCTCGCGGCCGAGCGCCTCGTGGATCGCTCCACTTCGGGAGCCGGTGCGCGCGAGGCTCTCCGGTCCGTCCGCGCGGCCGACTTCGCGCTCGGCTCCGTGGTGCTCCTCTCGGCGGGCCGCTGGACGCCGCGCGCGCTCCAGCGCGACGAGGCACTGCGCGCGCTCGCGGCGGCGGGGCCCGAAGGCCCGCGCCGGACGGGCTTCCACGTCCACATGAGCTGGACCCGCTTCCGCGATCTCGTGGAGCGGCATCACGCGGCCGCCCTCGCGCTCTTTGTGCCGGAGGGAGCGGAAGCGCCCGACGCGCGCCGGCAGGTGGCTCGCGCCGGCGACCGCTACATGGAGATCCTGCGCCTCTTCGAGGAAGAGCGCCTCGGCGTGCCGCTGCCGAACTGGACGGAGTACGCGATCGCGCTCGCAAGGCGGAGGAGCGGCGCGGCGGTGTCGGAGCTTTTCGGCGACGACGTGGACACCCCGGCCGATCTCGCCGCCACGGCGCGCCTCGCGCGGAAGTCGGCGAAGAGCTGGCCGCTCGCCGAGCGCCTCGCGCCGGCCGTCGCCGCGCTCGTGGACTGGGATCCGGGCGACCTGCCGATCGTGCCGGTTCTCCTCGACCTTCCGGACGTGGCTCCCCGCGAAGCGCTCCGCCAGCGCGCGATCGCCTGGAGCGCGAACGTCTGAGAGGCTAGAGCCTCGACCTCCCGCGCGTGAGCGCGAGCGCGAAGTCGAGCCGCATGTTCGTGCCGCGCACGGAGATGCGTTTCAGCCGGAAGGGATCGGAGAGGTCCTCCGGGATGCCGCCGCGGATCACGGTCGCCGCGCGATACCCCGCCCGGCGCACGGCCTCGACGACGCGGTCGTCGGACTCGCCGAACGGGTAGGAGAAAGACGTCACCGGCGCGCCGACGATCCGCTCGAGCGCCTCCCGGCTCCCCTCGACCTCCCGGGAAAGCTCGCCGTCGGAGAGCCCGGTGAGGGCGCGATGCGTGGCGCCGTGCGACCCGATCTCGATGCCGTTGTCGTGGAGGGCGCGGGCCTGGTCCGCCGAGAGGAGCGCCTCTCCCGGCGTCTCGCCGTCCCAGTCGTTGACGCCGCCGAGCCTGTCCGCGACGACGAAGACGGTCGCCTTGAACCCGCGGTCGAGGAGAGCCGGCAGCGCGCGGTCGAACACGCCGCGGTATCCGTCGTCGAACGTGAGGACGGCCCGGCGAGTGCCGGTCGAGGGCGTCTCGAGAAGCTCTCTGAGCGCGACGCCCCGGTAGCCGCGGCCGACGAGATGATCGAGCTGCCAGGCGAAATCCTCCTCGGTCACGCGCCACTTGTTCAGCGCCGAGCCGGGACGCGGTGGCCCCACCTGGTGGTACATCAGGATCGGCGTGCCGGAGCGCCGCTTTCGCCACCAGTTGAAACGCAACGAGAGGCCGAGACCGGCCGCGCCGCCGAGACCCGCCGCGAGGAGAGCGTCGCTCACGCCGTCGTCGCCGTCAGCGTGCCCCGAAAAGCGCGCGGGTCCGGAGCGCCGCCGTGTCCTCGATCCTCACGTTCTCGGGGGCCTCGCGCTCCCCGCGGGCGATCGCCCCCTCCAGCTCGCGCAGCTTGAGGTACTTCAAGAGCGTGCTCGCGGACGAGAGAGCCGCGTACGTGAGCCCGGCCGAGCCGTCGAGGAAGCCGAGGCGCAGGACCGCGCGGTCGAGGAACTCCCAGAGCACGCGCGCGGGCAGGAAGCCGCGGCCCCCCTTCCCGGCGGCCCACTTCGCCTCGGCGGCGAGCGTCGTGTAGCGGTCGAGCTTCTCGAGGTAATGCGCGAGGTCGCGGTAGGAGCGGTGAAGGACGGACTCCTCGAGGGATTCGACCGGGCCGGTGGCGAGGACCTTCTCGTGGACGGGGTCGTCCGAGAATCGTGCGCGCAGCCGGTCGTACAGGCGGATCGGCCGGACGACCGTGTCGCGCCCGAAGAGAAGCATGCGTCCGAGGAACTCGAGGCGGATGGGCACACGATAGGCGGCGGGCGGAGACGTCTCCGAGGCGGCCGAAGCGAGGCAGGCGCGAATCTCGAGCGCGAGCTTCGGCGAGACGACCTCGTCGGCGTCGATCGAGAGGATCCAGCGGTTGGTCGCGAGGGCCGCCGCTGCGTTCTTCTGCCGGCCGAAGCCGTCGAAGGTCCGCACGACGACGCGGGCGCCCGCCCGCCGCGCGACCTCCTCGGTTCGGTCCGTCGACGCGGCATCCACGACGACGATGCGCTCGTCCGCGAAGGCCACGAAGGCGAGCGCGTCGGGCAACCGGTCCTCCTCGTCGCGGGCGATCAGCGTGACGCTGAGTCCGGATTCGTCCAAGGCTTTCATCGCCTCCTCAAGTATGAACCCCGGGTCTCCGGGTCGGCGCCTCCGTATACTCCCCCGCCGTGACGTCCGGGTCTTCCTCAGACGATCCCGAAGCGTCCGGGCGGATCCTCTTCGCGGCCGCGCTCGCGGTCGGCACGCTGCTGAGGCTGGTCCTGCTCGGGCAGCCGGACCTCTTCGGCGCCGACGAGGGGCGCTGGGCCATCGGCGCGCAGAACCTCGTCGCGGGCGGGACGAGCCAGCTGCTGGGTCTCTCGGCGACTCCGCTCGGGCCTTCGGGGGGAACGCCGATCCTCTTTCCGTGGGTCCTCTCCGTGATGGTGCGGGTCTTCGGCCCGGAGGAATGGGCGGTCCGGCTGCCCTCCGCGGTTCTCGGACTGATCGGCGCGCTCGTTCTGGAACGCGTGATCCGGCGCGGCTGGGGCCAGCCCGCCGGCCACCTCGCGGGCGCCTTCGCGGCCTTGTTTCCGCCGCTCGTGGCGGCGTCGCGGGCCGCGACCGTCGAGCCGACGCTCGTCACGCTCGGGCTTGCCGGCATCATCTTCGGCCTCAGGGCGTTCGAGGAGGACATCCCCTACGAGGGCGCCGTCTCGGGCGTCTTCTTCGGCCTCGGGTTCCTCGCGAAGGGCTACGCCGTCGGCCTCTACCTGATCCCGCTCCTCCTCGCGCTCGTCGCGCGGCCGCGCCTGTTCGGCCTGGGCCGCACGAAGCGCGCCGTCGCGCTCCTCGCCTCGGCCTTCGTCCTCGTCGGCTTCTCCCACCTCTTCGCGGTGTTTCTCTTCCGGCGCGCGGCCTTTGGCTTCGAGCTCGCGACCGCGTTCGGAGCATCCGAGGCCGCGTCGCGCGCGGCGGCGCTCCCGACGGCGTTCTCCGTCGACGTCCTCACTCTCGTGCGATCGCTCTCCTTCTTCCTGCCGCTCGCGGCTCTCGGGGTGGTCTTTCTCGGACGGCCCGTGGGCGAGGCGGAGATCGTGTCGGGAGCGACCGGAGGCGATCGCCGTCTCGCGCACGGAATCCTCTGGGGAGCGTATGTCGTCGAGCTCCTCATTCTCGTCGCGGTCGCGGGGAGATACCGGCTCTCGTCGATTCCCGTGATGCCGGCGCTCGCCGCGTTCACGGGGCTGGGCGGCACGTGGCTCATGCTCGCGGCGCGGCGCCGGACCTCGCCGCTCGCGGGCCGGCTGGCACGAGGCGTCCTCGCGGTCCTCCTCGCGTGGGGGGGAATCGAGGCCGCCCGCCAGATCCGTCACGATCTCCTCACGCATCGGACGGGCGCGCGCGAGCTGGCGGATCAGATAGCTCCCGCGCTCGCGCCCGTGCCGCCGGCGGTCCCGTCGTTTCGCGCGACCGAGCCCGAAGGGCTGGAGTTCCGGCTGTTCCGGACGGGCCTGTCCTGGGAGGGCATGACCTCGGCGGCGGCGATCGAGGACGAGGTGCGTGCCGGACGCGTGCGCTGCTGGGCCTACCGGCCGGACGGAGACGTTCCACCGGCCGAGGTCAGGTCCTGGCTGACGGCCCATGCCCGCGAGGTGACCGCCGACGTAAACGCCCGCGCGCGCCGTGTCACCGGCCTCCGGGTGTTCGTCCCATAATCTCCTGTCCATGACGACCGTCCTCTTCGCCGACCGCGACGGCGCCTCCTTCGGGCCTCTCGGCGCGCGCATCGTGCCGGCGCTCCTCCCGCTCGGCGGCATCCCGGTGCTCGAGCACGCGCTGGAGGCGCTCGTCCGCGCGGGGCGGCGCTCGGCGCTCCTCGTCGTCGGCCCGCGCGCGGGCGAGATCGAACGCCGCTTCGGCAAGGGCATTCGCTGGGGAATCGCGCTCGAGATCGTGAGGCGGGAAGAGCGAGAGACGCCCGGCGACGTGCTGCGGCGGCTCGAGCCGCGGCTCGACGGCGAGACGATCGTCGTGCGCGGCGACGTCGGAACGCACGACGTCATCGGCGAGTTTTTCGCGAAGGTGGACGAGGCGCGCGGCCCGGTGGTCGCGGGCCTCCTGGGCGGCCGTCCCGCCGGGCTCTGGCGCCTCCTGCCCGGAGCGCTCAAGAAGAAGGACTTCCCGAGGGAGCCGGGTGCGGCCGAGTGGGTGAAGGACCCCGACTTCGCGGCGCTCGCGCTTTCCGACGGGCCCGTCCTTCTCGCCGACGTCGCGTCGTATTACCGAGCCGACCGCAGGACCGCCGGCGCCGCTCCGGCGATCTCCGAGCGCTCCCGGGTGGACGGGTCCGCGGCGGTTCTCGATGGCACGACCGTCGCCGAGGAGGCCGTCGTGCTCTCCGGAACGCGCCTCTCCGCGGTGAGCGTCCTCCCGCGCACGGCGATCCCGCCCGGCGTGGCGCTCGAGAACGCCATCGTCTCGGGCAACCTCGTCGTGGACGCGGCGACCGGCGCCGCCAGCCTCATCACGGATCGCCTGCCTCCCGTGGCGAAGAAGCCCCCCTCGTCCTCGAGCCGGGGGCTCGGGCTCGTCGCCCTCGCCCTCTCGCTCCCGCTCTGGCCCGTCGCCGCCGTCTGGAGCGCGATCGCGAACGCGGGCCACGCCACGCGTCCCGTCACGCTCGCGGGGAACGCCCGGGACGGCTCGCGCGCGCCGTTCTCGACCTTCCGGTTCGAGACGGCCGTTCCGGTTCTCAGAGACCTTCCGCTTCTCTTCGCCGTCGTGTCGGGGCGCCTCTCGCTTTCCGGCGTGACGCCGCTCTCGCCCGCGGAGGAGGCGGCGCTGAAGGAGCCGTGGGAGAAAGTCCGGAACGAGGCGCCGGCCGGCGTGCTCTCGCTCGCGCGCCTCACGGCTCCCGCCTCCGCGCCGGCCGAGGTGGCGCGCGTCGTGGACGCCTTCTGGGCGCGGACGAGAAGCCCGCTGATCGGGCGCGCTCTGTCCGCGCTCTTCTCGGCGCGGGCGTGGACGGCGCCGAAGGGCTGGAATCCCGACGCGCTCAAGGAGGAGGGCAAGGCATGAGCGCCGCAGACCTCGTCGTCATCGCGCCGTTCGGAGGCGGGGAGCTCGCGCGGATCCCGTCCCCGTCCGCCGACGACGTCGAAACCGCCGTCCAGCGGGCCGTCCTCGCGTTCGAGAAGACGCGAGTGATTCCCACTTTCACGCGCGTCGCGATTCTGAGAAAGGTCGCCGCCGCGCTCGAAGAGCGGCGGGACGAGCTGGCCCGGACGGTCGCGGCCGAAGCCGGCAAGCCGCTGAAGGCCGCGCGGGTGGAGGCCGAGCGCGCGTCGGCGACGTTCTCGGCGGCGGCAGCGGCGCTCGAGGCCTGGAAGGGCGACATGCTGCCGCTCGACGTGAACGCCGCCTCGCTCGGGCGCTGGGGCGTCGTGAAGCGCGTCCCTCTCGGGCCGGTTCTCGCCATCACGCCCTTCAATTTTCCGCTCAACCTCACGGCCCACAAGGTGGCTCCGTCGATCGCCGTGGGCGCCCCCGTCGTCCAGAAGCCCGCTTCCAAGACGCCGCTCTCGGCTCTCGCGCTCCGCGACATCGTCCTCGAGGCCGGCTGGCCGGCGGATGCGTACGCCGTCCTCCCGATCCCGGGCGCGGCGGCCGAGGCGCTCGTTCTGGACCCGCGCCTCCCGGTCGTCTCGTTCACGGGCTCGGGCGCCGTCGGCTGGCGGCTGAAATCTCTGGCGCCGAAGAAGCGCGTCGCGCTCGAGCTGGGCGGGAATGCGGCGGTGGTCGTCCACTCGGACGCGGACCTCGACGACGCGGCCCGGCGCACGGCCTCGGGCGCGTTCTCCTACGCGGGGCAGTCCTGCATCTCGGTCCAGCGCGCGCTCGTCCACCGGCCGGCCCTCGAGGCGTTCCGCGACAGGCTGCTCGCCGCCGCTGCGGTGCTCGTTGTGGGCGACCCGCTCGACGAAAGGACGGATGTCGGCCCCATGATCGCGCCCGCGGAGGCCGCGCGCGTCGAGGCGTGGGTCGCCGAGGCCGTGGCGGGCGGCGCGACGGCTCTTCGCGGAGGGACGCGCGCCGGAGAGTGCCTCGAGCCCACGGTCCTCGCGAACACGACGCCGTCGATGAAGGTCGAGGGGCAGGAGGTCTTCGCCCCCGTCGTCACCCTCAACGGGTACGACGACTTCGAGGAGGCGCTCCGGCGCGTGAACGACTCGAAGTACGGCCTGCAGGCGGGCGTCTTCACGCGAGACCTCGCGCGCATCCAGCGCGCCTTCGACGTCCTCGAGGTGGGCGCGGTCCTCGTCAACGACGTCCCGACCTGGCGCGCGGACCGCATGCCGTACGGAGGCGTGAAGGAGTCGGGCTCGGGGCGCGAGGGCCCCGCCTACGCGATGGAGGAGTTCACGGAGCCCCGGCTCCTGGTGATCCGGATCTGAGAAGAGGAGGAGACCCATGTCCGAAGTTTTCAAGATCTCCGCGACCTGGGACTCCGCCGGGAAGAAGGGCATGCTCGTGAACGAAGACGGCAGCCTGAAGATCCCTCACGGGGGGGCCGCGTCCCTCGGGGGAGGGCACGGCATTCCGAATCCCGAGGAGCTCCTCCTCGCGGCCGTCTCGGCGTGCTTCGTCCAGACGTGGGCGATCTTCCTGGGGAAGCTGGGGGTCCCGATCGAGGCCCCGGTCCTCGACGGCTCGTGCGAGATGGAGAAGGACCCGGCCGGGGGCTTCCGCATCACGAAGCTCGACCTCGCGCCGTACGTGCCGACGGCGCTCTGGGAATCACGCCGAGCGGACGTCGAGAAGACGCTCTCGCTCGCGGTGAGGTACTGCATCGTGTCCAAGGCGGTGAAGGCGTCGGTCATCTTCACCGTCACGCCGAAGCCGGTCTGAACGCTCGGGGCCTCGCGCTTTCCTAGAGGTTCTTCTCGAACCACTCGACGACGCGCTGGTTTCGGTAGAGGAGGGCCTCGCCGCGCGGGCCGTGCTGCTGGCGGGGAAGCGGCACGAAGACGAAGTCCTTGCGCGCCTTCATGAGCTCGTCGAAGAAATCGATCGAGTTCTGCATGTGGACGTTGTCGTCCGCCGTGCCGTGCATCACGAGGAGCTTCGTCGAAAGGTTCCGCGCGGCCTCGAGGGGCGAGGACGCCTTGTAGCCCTCGGGATTGTCCTTCGGGCGCTTCATGTAGCGCTCGGTGTAGATGGTGTCGTAGAACTTCCAGTCCGTCACGGGAGCGCCCGCCATCGCGCATTTGAACCTCCCGCCCGCGTGCGTGACCGTGTAGAGCGTCAGGTAGCCGCCGTACGACCAGCCCCAGATCCCGAGGCGCGACCCGTCGACGAACGGCTTTTTCGTCAGCTCGGCGACGCCCTCCAACTGGTCCTTCAGCTCCTGCGCGCCCATGTTCCTGAGGATCGGCGTCTCGAAGGCGTGACCCCGCCCCCACGAGCCGCGGTTGTCCATCGTCCAGACCAGGAAACCCCTCGACGCGAGGTATTGCTCGAGGCCGGAGAAAGGAGTCCACCGGTCCTGAACCTCCTGCGCGTGCGGGCCGCCGTACACGAAGACGATCGCGGGATACCTCTTCGCGGGATCGAAGTCCGCCGGTTCGACCAGCCGCGTGTAGAAGAGTGTCCCGTCGGAACCCCGGAAAGACCCCATCTCCACCGGAAAGAGCGCATAGCCGGCCCAGTTGCCGGCCGTGTCGTCGAGAACGCTCACGGGCGCCCCGGTAGCCCCGCGGACGAGCGTTCTCGGCGGCGTCGTGGCGTTCGAGTACGTGCTCACGAAAAAACCGCCGCCGGGTGACAGCGACAGGGAGTGAGAGCCGTGCTCCTCCGTGACGCGCTGGAGACCCGTCCCGTCCAGATTCGCGCGATACACGTGGCGCTCGCGCGGATCTTTTTCCGTGGCCGTGAACCAGACGACGCCGGCCTTCCCGTCGACGCACCACGGCCCGTCGACCATCCAGCCGCCCTTCGTGACCGCGTCGACGAGCGTGCCGTCCGAGGCGTAGCGGTAGAGATGCATGAAACCGGTCCGCTCGGACCGGAACAGGAACGTGCCGTCGGCGAGGAAGAGAGGCGGCTCGATCGCGTTGATCCAGGCCGGGTCCGTCTCCGTGAGGAGCTTCTTCGGCGCGCCGCCGAAACGGGGCAGGAGAAAGACCTCGAGCGTCGTCTGCGGGCGGTCCAGGAGGAGGAAGCAGGCCCGTCTGCCGTCCGCGGTCCAGGCGAGCTCCGGCGCCACGTAGACGTCGTCGGGAGTGGGGGTGAAGGACGCCGTCTCCCGGCCGGCGAGATCGACGACGTGCACCGACGGAATCGCGTTCTCATCTCCGGCCTTCGGATAGCGCTGGGGAAGGACCCTGCCGTTGACCGGGGTGAAGTCCACGACGGGGAACGCGGGTACGCGATTCTCGTCGAGGCGGAGGTAGGCGATCGCGGAGGAGTCGGGCGCCCACTCGTACGAGCGGCTGCCGCGCCGGTTCGCGAGCTCCTCCTCGTAGACCCAGTCGAGCCTGCCGTTGAAGACGTGCGCGGTGCCCGTCGACGTGAGGCGGGTCTCCACCCCCGTCGCGAGCTCGAGGGCGTAGAGATCGGACTTCTTCACGTACGCGAGGCGCGATCCGTCCGGGGAGAACGTCGGGGACTCCTCGTCGTCGGCGTCGTGCGTCAGGCGCCTCGGCCCGGCGCCCTCGGCGAGGAGCCACAGGTCGTGGTCGAACGCGACGAGGAAAACGTCGCCGTTCGGGCTCCACTTCCCGCCTCGAGGCGGGAGCATCCGCTCCTTCCCGGCGCGATCCACGACGGGCACGGGCGCGAAGAGCCTCGACTTCCTTCCGGTTCTCGTGTCGAACTGCCAGAGGGTGGCGGGCGCCTCGGGTCCCGCGCCTTCCGACAGGAGCCAGGTCACGCGCGTCCCGTCGCGCCAGGCGAAGCCGCTCGCCCCGGAGCCACCGAACGCGGGCTCGGAGACCTTCTCGAGCGTGAGGGGCTTTTTCGCGTGCTCACCGGCTTCGCGGTTCTGGGAGCGGGCGGAGAGAACGGCAAGGAGCGCGAGAGCGGCGGCCGCGGCGAGCGAAGTCCGTCTCATGGACACCTCTGTCGAGAATGGCGAAGCATCCTACGCCGGAAGGTCTGTCCGGGTTTCAGCCGTCTCGCCCGCGCCCGGAGTGAGAGAATCCCGACAGGTGGTTCCATTCCGTCCTGGCGAGGAGCTGTCCTTGCCCGCGCTCGCGCGGACGCAGGGATTCGACTCGGATACGTTCACCGTGGTGGACGTCATCCGGGGAGGAATGGGCGTGTGCGCGCGGGTGAGGCAGACGCCCTCGGGCCCCAGCTTCGCGCTGAAAGGGCTTCCGCGCGGCGCCAGCAGCAAGGAGGACTTCGAGCGCTTTCTGGCCGAGCTCCAGGTCTGGCTGACGCTCTCCGTCTGCGACGGCATCGTCGAGGCGCTCTGTGTCTTCCCCCTCGAGAAGATGCCGGTCGTCTGCTCGCGCTGGATGGCGGGCGGCAGCCTGAGATCGCAGATGTCCTCCCGGGACCCCGAGCTCTTCTACCGGACGATCGTGCGCATCGCGGGCGCCCTGGACTGGGCGGCCGTCGAGCACCACATCGTGCACCGCGACCTCAAGCCCGAGAACATCCTCCTCGACGAGGTGGGGCGCGCCGCGGTCAGCGACTGGGGCATCTCGTCGCCGTTCGGCGAGAGCGAGATGGAGTCGACGCCCGGCGGCGGACGCCTCATCTTCGGCACGGCGGCGTACGCCTCGCCCGAGCAGCTCCTCGGCGGCGTTCCGCTCGACCTGAGGTCCGACATCTACAGCCTCGGCTGCCTCATGTACGAGTGGGAGACCGGCCAAACGCCGTTCCTGGGCTCATGGCACGCGATCCGGGAGGCGAAGATCCGGGGTGAGCCCCCGAAGATTGCGAGCGGGCTCTTCCGGAAGACCGCGTTCGGGGCCGAGGACGTGTTCATGCGCTGCCTCCAGCGAGAGCGCCACGACCGCTATCCCGACTGGAAGGCGTTCGTCAACGTCCTCACGATGGCCGCGGCCCGGCGCGGCATCACGGTGGCGCCGTTCGTCCCGAAGATGCGCTATCAGACCGCGACGCGCGGGGCCGGCGTGCTTCGCGCGCGCGTCGTGGGCGGCGCGGTCGTGACGGGCCGCGGGATCGAAGGACGCGCGTCGGTCGACGTGCGCGGCGCCGCGCGCGACGTCGACGAGGCGAAGAGGCTCGCGGGAAAGGGCGACTGGAAGGCCGTCGTCGATCTCCTCTCACGCGTCGTCCTTCCCTCGGTCGTGCGCGACCTGCCCGACGACCCGCTGCAGCAGACGGCGGTGCTCACGTTCGCGCGTGGCCTCCTCGAGCTCGGCCGCGCGGCGGAGGCCGTGACGGTGCTCGACGCCCTGTCCGGCGCGGTCGAAAAACCGGCCGAGCTGTTCCTCTCCCTCGCGCAGGCGCATCTCGCCCTCGGTCACGCGCCGCTGGCCGAGCGCGCGGCCCGGGCGGGGCTCACCGTGCATGGTGGAAACCCGAGGCTCCTCGAATGTCTCCTCGAGGCGCAGCGGGCGCAGGGGCTCTTCTCGGACGCGGTCGCGACCGCGCGGCAGAGGCTCGCCGCCTCGCGCGACGCGGCGTCTCTCTCGTCGGCGGCCGAGCAGCTCGTCGACAGCGCCTCGCGTCTGTCCGAGGCGCGCCTGCCCGAGGGATTCGCGCCTCTGCACGAAGCGGTCTCCCTTCTTCAGGAGGCGCGGGAACGGGCGCCTCTCGATCCGTGCTGGAGACTTCCGCTCGCGCGTGCGTTCGCGGCGCTGGAGCGCTGGCCGGAGGCACGCGTCGTCCTCGAGGGAGTCACGGACGCGCGCGACCCGCGCCGTGCGCGGGAGTCCGCCGAGCTCCTCGCGAAGTGCCTTCTCGGCCTTCGGGAGTACGGGGCCTGCCTCGCGCAGTGCAACCGCTCGCTCGCCGCCTTTCCCGACAGCGTGACGCTCGCGCGGCACCGTGCGCTCGCCTTCGCCGAGGGCTTCGTCCTCGGGGTGGAGACGGACGGGCGGCGGGTCGTCGACGACGCGGCGATGGGCTTCTTCGAGAAGATCGTCACGGACGCCGCGCGCCGCGCGCCCGTGGATTTCCTGACGCTCGCGCGGTATCGGGAGTGGACGGGGCGGGCCGACGAAGGCGTCGCGCTGCTCGCGGAGGCACGAAAGGCGTTTCCGGAATCGTGGGAGATCGCAACCGCCGAGGCGCGGCATCTCGAACGGCGCGGCGCCTTCGAGGAGGCTCTCGCCGCGGCGCAGGACGCGGTGCGACTCGCGCCTTTCCGGCCGGAGGGATGGGGCGCTCTCGCGGCGATCCGCGGCATTCTCGGGCCGAAGGAGGAGGCGAGCGAGGCGCGCCGTAAGGCGGGACAGGCGGAGAGGCGGCTGAGGTCGCTGCGCGCGAACCCGCCGGAGGCGAAGAAGAAAGCCTGACCCGGCCGCGCCGCGCCGGAAGGCCGGGGCGGCCTCAGATGAAGCGGCGGATGTGCTCTTTCCAGAACGGCCAGTCGTGGCCGAAGACTCCGGGCCAGAACTCGGCCAGGACGCGCTGTCCCTGACGCTCGAGAAGGGCCGTGAACTCGCGGTTCTGCCGCGCGAGCGAGTCGTCCTCGCCGGTGGCGACGACCCATTCGACCTCGCGAAGCTTCGCCTTCCACGCCTCGTCCATGTTCGCGATGTACGCCATCGGCGTGTGGAAGTAGCAGGTCTCGTCCCAGTATCCGTCGAGGAACTGGTACACGTCGTACAGGCCGGAGAAGCAGATCGCCTTCGTGACGACGCCCGGGTATCGCGCCGCGACGTTCGCTGCGTGGTACGCGCCGAAAGACGCGCCGACCGTCACGATGTTCCCGCCGGTCCGCGCCGTGATGTACGGGAGCATCTCGTCGCGAAGGTAGCGGTCGTACGCGTCGTGGCGCCGCGCGCGATCGGCGGGCAAGATCATCTTGTTGTACCAGCTCTCGGCATCCACGGAATCGACACAGACGAGCTGGAGCCATCCGGCGTCGACCTTGTCGGCGAGGGCCCCCGTGAGGCCGAAGTCCTCGTTCTGGTAGAAGCGGCCCATCGACGTCGGGAAGAAAAGAACCGGCCGCCCGCGATCGCCGAACCAGAGGAACTCCATGGGCCTCGAGAGCGCGCCGCTCTTCCACGATCCGTACTCGCGCTTCACGGGCGGAGTCTAACCAAGTCCTCCTTCGCCGTTTCGGCAGGGCGCCGCGGAGCGCGGATTGCACCCTTTCTCCGCGGTCCGTTAGGATGCGCCCGCGGCGCGCGCCGCGCGGGGGAGCGACATGGCGGAGGCGGCGAACAAACGGATCGGCATTCTCTTCGGCATGGAGGACACGTTCCCCTGGGCCCTGATGAACGAGATCAACGCGCTCGCGAAGAA
>Ga0335077_10007795_pt1 | contig 13262 bp, 8 predicted proteins | sample Lox_Sample_31_FD_207151 | JGI IMG/M metagenome (GOLD analysis project Ga0335077, IMG submission 207151) | Soil microbial communities from Loxahatchee National Wildlife Refuge, Florida, United States - Lox_Sample_3.1 | ecosystem: Environmental > Terrestrial > Soil > Wetlands | place: USA: Florida... | reverse complement strand
GCGGTGAAGCGCGAGTTGGGATGGGCGGCGGGCTCCTTCGAGTCGGGCGTCCAGTTCCTGCCCTTCCAGTCGATCGCGTGCGCCGGCGCCGGCCCCATCCCCTCCCACCACACGTCGCCGTCGTCGGTCAGCGCCACGTTGGTGAAGATGCAGTTCTCCCGCAGCGTGTCCATCGCGTTCGGGTTGGTCTCGCGGTTGGTGCCGGGCGCGACGCCGAAGAACCCCGCCTCCGGGTTGATCGCGCGCAGCGTGCCGTCGGCCGCGGGCTTGATCCACGCGATGTCGTCGCCGACCGTGCTCGCCTTCCAGCCCTCGAACCCCTTCGGCGGCACGATCATCGCGAGGTTGGTCTTGCCGCAGGCGCTCGGGAACGCGCCCGCCACGTAGGTGCGCTCGCCGGCCGGCGAGGTGAGACCGAGGATGAGCATGTGCTCGGCGAGCCATCCCTCGTCGCGCGCCATCACGGACGCGATCCGGAGCGCGAGGCACTTCTTGCCGAGCAGCGCGTTGCCGCCGTAGCCCGAGCCGTACGACCAGATCTCGCGCTCGTCGGGGAAGTGCACGATGTACTTGCGCGCGATGTCGCCCTCGCACGGCCACGGCACGTCCGCCTGCCCCGGCGCGAGCGGCGCGCCCACCGAGTGCATGCAGGGGACGAACGAGCCGTCGCCCAGGGCGTCGAGCACCTTCTGGCCCATGCGCGTCATGATCTTCATGTGGACCGTGACGTAGGCCGAATCCGTGATCTGCACGCCGACGTGGGCGATGGGGGACCCGATCGGGCCCATCGAGAACGGGATGACGTACATCGTGCGGCCGCGCATGCAGCCCGCGAACAGGCCGCGCAACGTGGCGCGCATCTTCGCCGGGTCCTCCCAGTTGTTGGTCGGACCGGCGTCGTCCTTCGTCTTCGCGCAGATGAACGTCCGCTCCTCGACCCGGGCCACGTCGCTCGGGTGGGAGCGGGCCAGGAAGGAGTTCGGGCGCCTGGCGGGATTCAGGCGCACGAACGTGCCCGACCGCACCAGGCCCTCGCACAGCTCCTGGTACTCCTCCTCGGATCCGTCGCACCAGTGGACGTCGGCCGGCCGGCACAGCGCCTCCGCCGCGTCCACCCAGGCGAGCAGCTTGCGGTTCGTCGTGCACGAGGTCACCCGACTGGCCACCACGTCCTCCTTCGACCGGAACGCGCCGGCATCGGAGCGCAGGCGTTGTCTGGAGAATCCGGAAGCGGGTGCTTCGTAGCCGCAGATTCCGTGCTCGCGGCCCGGAGTGCGGCCTGGGAGGCCGCCGCGACGCTTCGCCCGCAGGCTCCATAGAGTCGCCGCACGGGCGCCCGCGTGTCAACCGGCGCCGATTCCGCACCCCGGGCGAGACTGGCCCGGCCCCTCGCCGCGGTGCACATTCCCCGGTGTAACGTCCGCGCGCGCATCGGCTTGGACGCGTCCGGGCGGCGAGGGAGGACCCGATCGGCGAGCAGCGCGCACCCAAGGCCCAGGTCGTCCGCGACCTGCTGTGGCAGAACATCCGGCTCGAGCCCGCCGCGGTCCGCGTGGTGGACACGCCGGCCTTCCAGCGGCTGCGCTACGTGCGGCAGCTGGGCCACGCGTTCCTCGTCTATCCCGGCGCCACGCATTCGCGCTTCGAGCACGCGCTCGGCACCTATCACCTGGCCTGCCGGGCGCTCGCCACGCTCCGCGACCGCGGGAGCCTGGGCGCCGCCGACGACCGCGACGCACTGCTCGTCCGCCTCGCCGCCCTGCTGCACGACATCGGCCACTATCCCTTCTCGCACGCGCTCGAGGAGGCCGGGTTCGCTTCGCACGAGGCGCTGGGCGCGGCGTCGATCCGGAGCGGCCCGCTGGCCGCCGCGCTCGCCGCGGCCGGCGGCGCGGACGCGGCGGCGGCCGTCGGCGCGATCATCACCGGCGCCAGCGCGCACCCGCTGGCGGGCCTCGTGTCGGGCTCGATCGATCTCGACAAGATCGACTACCTCAAGCGCGACGCGTTGATGTGCGGCGTGCCCTACGGGGAGATCGACGTGGACCGCCTGCTCGCCTGCCTGGTGGTCGTCGAGCTGGACGGCCGGCGGCGCGTGGGCCTGATGGAGAAGGGCCTCGCGGCCCTCGAGTCGCTGCTGTTCGCCAAGTATCAGATGTACCGCAACGTCTACTGGCACCATGCCGCCCGCAGCGCGAACGCCATGTTCAAGCGACTGGTGGGGGCCGCGGTCCGGGACGCGGCCATCCAGCCCGCGGCCCTGGCCGTGGCCACCGACGACGCGCTGATCCACGAGCTGGCGGCGCGCGACCGGAACGGCATCGCGCTGGCGCTCCGGGAGCGGCGGCTCTACAAGCGCGCCCTCGAGCTGCTGCCCGGCGAATTGGGCCGGGACGTGCCGTCGTGGCTGTGGGAGGGCGGCGAGCCGCTGCGCCAGGCGGAGGACGCGCTCGCGAAACGGTGCGGCCTCGCGCCGGGCGAGCTGCTGATCGACTTCCCGCACAAGACGGCGATGCTCGGCCTCGACCTTCCCATCGCGCGTGCGGACGGCGCGGTCGAGCTGCTGACCGACAGCGGGTGGCCGGGCCGGATGGACCTGCCGAGGATGGCGGAAGACCTGGTGGAGTCGGCGCGGCGGCTCCGGGTGTTCGTGGCGCGGCCGGCGACGGTCAACGCGTCGGAGTTGCGGGCTGCGCTGGCGCCGTAACGACTACCCCTCCCGCCTGCCGCCCGGCGCCGCCGGGGCAGTGACGCCCGCCTGACGCGCGCGCCGTAGCATCATCCCCATGCTCGCTCATCTACCGCCCGCGCTCGTCGCTCTCGGCGGTCGACTCGCTCATCACCGGACTGTCGAGCGAGCCCGGGGTGCGCTACGCGTTCGGCGTGGCGATGCGTGACGTGAGACGGCTGGGGCGGTGACTCTGCAGGACGGCGCTACTGCGCCGGCTGGGCCGCGGCCGCGGCCGCGTCGCCCACCGGCTCGTCGACCGTGTCCACCCGCACGATGACGACGGTGATGTTGTCGAGGCCGCCGCGCCGGTTCGCCTCGCCGACCAGCCGGTCCACCCACTTCTCCGGCGTGCCGTCGCTCTTGACGATCGCGGCGAGCACGTCGTCCTCCAGCATCCCGGTGAGCCCGTCGCTCGCGAGCAGGAACACGTCGCCGGCGCGCACCACGCCGCTGAACAGGTCGGGCGTCACGTCGCCGCTCGCGCCCACGCAGCGGGTGATGACGTTGGAGTACGGATGGGTGCGGGCCTGCTCCGGCGTGAGGTAGCCGGCGTCCACCTGCTCCTGGACGTACGAGTGGTCCTTGGTCAGCTGGTGGAACACGCCGTCGCGCATCAGGTAGCCGCGGCTGTCCCCGACCTGGCCGAGCAGGTAGCGGTTGGCGTGCAGCACCAGCGTGGTGCACGTGGTGCCCATGCCCCGCTTGTCGTGCTCGCTCAGGGTCCGCTCGTAGATGGCCGCGTTGGCGTCGCGAATCGCCTGGATCATCCGCGCGGCGGCGTCGTCGGGCGTGAGCCCGCGGAAGCTGCCGAGGTCCTGGGCGACGATGCGCACCGCCATCTCGCTCGCCACCTCGCCGGCCGCGTGCCCGCCCATCCCGTCGGCGACGATGAAGATCCCCCGCTCGGGGACCATCAGGTAGTTGTCTTCGTTCCCGGACCGGATCAGTCCGACGTCGGTCCGCGCAGCGCAGGTGATGTGCAAGCGGTGTCCGGCGTGGGGGTGGAGAATTATCGGGACGGGCCCGAGGGCTTCTTCAGGTCCTGCAGCTGCACGGCCGACATCGTCCGCGTGGCCTTCGGTGCGTTGATGTCCGCGTCGTCGTCGGTCGGCTCGAAGATCAGCTGCACGTCGCCGAAGCGCACGAACGCCCCCGGCGCGAGTGGAATGTCACCCTCGATTCTCTCCCCGTCCACCATCGTCCCGTTGGTGGACCCGAGGTCGGTGAGGACCCAGACGCCCTCGCGGCGGGTCAGCTTCGCGTGCTGCGAGGACACCGAGTCGTCGGGAATCTGCATGTCGTTGTACTCGGCCCGCCCGATGTTGACGATCGGCACCTTCACGAACAGCCGCTGCCCCTTGAGCGCGCCGGAGCGCACCAGGAACTTCGCCAGCGGCCCGCCCGGCGCCGACGCGCGTGGCCGCCCGGCCGGCGGCGCAACGGCGGGCGCCGGCGGCGGGGGCGGGGGCGCCGCGGGGCGGGACGGGGCCGGCGGCGGGGCGGGGCTCGGCGGCGCCGCTGCCGGGCTCGCCGCTCCAGCGCCCTGCGCCGGCCGCTTGCCGGTCTCGAAGTACCCGGTGGACTGCAGGTGCGCCGCGTATGCCGGCGGCGGGACCGGCGGCTCGGGTGCGGCGGGCGCGGGTGCCGCGGCCCGGGGCGGAGCCGGCGGGGCGGGAGCGGCCGCCCGGGGCGCCGGCGCGTCGGCGTAGAAGCGGAACTCCTCGTCGGCGATCTTGATCACGTCGGCGCGGGCCAGCAGCCGCTGGTTCTCCACCTTCTCGCCGTTGACGAGCGTGCCGTTGGTGCTGGTGTCGATGAGCACGTAGCCGCGCGGCGACGCCACGATCTCCGCGTGGCGGCGCGACACCTGCCCGCCCGGCACCACCACGTCCGCGCCCGCCTCCCGCCCGAACTTGAGCGCGGTCTCCACCCGGTATTCGCGCCCGTCGGTGAGCGAGATCACCCGCCCGCCGGTGGTCCCCACCGGCTGCGCCGTCGCGCCGCCCGGCGGCGGCGCCGGCGGCGTGAGGTTCGCCAGGTTCACGGCCGAGACGTATTGGGTGCTGCCGCTCTTGCGCTCGTCCGCGAACAGCAGATCCAGGCCCGCGACGGTGATCTTGTCGCCGTGCAGCAGCGGCTGGGGCAGCGGGCCGAGCCGCACCCCGTTCACCTCGACCACGGCGGCGTCGTCCGCCCGGCGGATCGTGACCGCCAGGTCGGGCGCGGGACCGGTCGCCAGCACGGCGTGGCGTGGTGCGATGCCCGGGCGCTCGAGACGGAGATGGCAGGCGGCATCCGCCCCCAGGAGCACCTCGCCCGCCGGGAGATGAAACCGCTTCCCCTCGTACTCGATGAACGCCATTCCCGCCGCCCGATCGTGAAGATTCGGAACAACGTAGCCGCCGCCCAACGGCGGGGCAAGCACGCCGATCACCGGGGGGCGTCGGCCAGGCCGGCGCCCAATTGCAGCTGGTACAACCGCTCGTACAGCCCGCCCGCCGCCAGCAGCTCCCGGTGGCTCCCGCGCTCCCGGACCACGCCGTGGTGGAGCACCAGGATCGTGTCCGCGTTCTGCACGGTGGACAGCCGGTGCGCGATCACGAGGCTGGTGCGGCCCTGCATCAGCTCCGCGATGGCCGCCTGGATCTGCTCCTCGGCCTCCGCGTCCACCGAGCTGGTGGCTTCGTCCAGGACCAGGATCGCGGGGTCCACGGCGAGGGCGCGCGCGAACGCCAGGAGCTGGCGCTCGCCCACCGAGACGTTCTGCCCGCGCTCCCCCAGCCGGTGCGCGTAGCGGGTCGGCAGCCGCTCGATGAACCGGTGGGCCCCCACCCGCCGCGCCGCGGCTTCGACCGCACGGTCGGGCAGGTCCGCGCCCAGCCGGATGTTCGACGCCAGGTCGCCGGTGAACAGGAACACGTCCTGCTGCACCAGGCCGATGAGCCCGCGCAGCTCCCGCTGCGCCAGCTCGCGGATGTCCACGCCGTCCACGGTGATGCGGCCCCGCTCCACGTCGTAGAACCGCAGCAGCAGGTTGATGATCGTGGTCTTCCCCGCCCCGGTGTGCCCCACGATCGCCACGGTCTCGCCCGGCCGGGCCTCGAACGAGACGTCGCGCAGCACCCAGCCGTCGTCGCCGCGCTCCTGGCCGTCGGCGGCGGGGTAGCGGAACCACACCCCCTCGAAGGCCACCGTGCCGCGCACCGGCCGCGGCAGCGCCACCGGGTGCGCGGCGTCGCGCACGGTCTCCGCCGTGTCGAGCAGCCGGAACACCCGCTCCGACGACGCCATCGCCGCCTGGACGATGTTGTACTTCTCCGACAGGTCCTGGAGCGGCCGGAAGAACCGGCGCGCCAGCTGCAGGAACGCCGCCAGCACGCCCACCGTCAGGGTGTGGCCGAGGGCGCGGCCGCCCCCGTAGAGCAGGATGCTGGCGAGGGCCACCGAGGTCAGCACCTCGATGGCGGGGAAGAACAGCGCGTAGGCGGCGATGGACGCGAGGTTCGCGTCGAGGTGCGCGCGGTTCACCGCCTCGAACCGCGCCGCCGCGTGCGCCTCGCGGCCGAACAGCTGCACCACGCGCATCCCGGTGACGTGCTCCTGGAGGAAGGCGTTGATGCGCGCCAGCTTGACCCGGATGTCCCGGTACGCGTGACGCACCGTGGCCTGGAAGATCCGCGCCGCCGCGAAGACGAACGGGATCACGGCGAACGACACCAGCGCCAGCTTCGCGTCCACGGCCAGCATCCACACCATGATCACCAGCAGCGTGAACAGGTCGCCGAACAGCGCGACGACGCCGCCGGTGAACAGGTCGTTCAGCGTCTCGACGTCGCTGGTGACGCGGGTCATCAGCCGGCCGACCGGGTTGCGGTCGTAGAACGGGATCGGCAGCCGCTGCAGCTTGACGAAGATCTCGAGCCTCAGGTCCACCATCACCCGCTGGCCGATCAGCGCCGTGAGCACGGTCTGGCCGTACTCGAGGACGAACTCCGCCGCCGACGCGCCGGCCATCGCCACGCCGAGCAGCAGGATGAGGTGGAGGTTCCGGGCCGGGATGGCCCGGTCGATCGCGACCTGCGTCAGGTACGGTCCCGCCAGCTGCAGCACCGCGCCGCCGAGCAGCATCGCGATGGCGCCCAGCGTGATCCACGCGTACGGCCGCAGGTAGCGCAGCAGCCGCCGCATCAGCGCCGTGTCGAGCGGCTTGCCGAGCGCCTCCTCCTCGTGGAACGGCGCGGTCATGAGACGGCGACGGCCTCCGCGGAGGACTCGGCTTCGTCCAGCCGGCCGTGCAGCATCTTGAAGAAGACGAACGAGCCCACGATCACCGTGGCGTAGCTCACGGTGAACCGCCACAGCAGCGTGTACACCCCCACCAGGGCCCGCGGCACGTAGAGCCCCATGAGCGCGGCCGACAGCGCCTCCGCCGCGCCCGCCCCGCCGGGCGTCGGCGCGAAGTAGAGCAGGAACGAGATCGTGGTCTGCACCAGCAGCACGTCCACCAGGTTCGCCTGGATGCCGAGCATGCGGAGCACGACCCAGGCGGCCATCAGCTTGTTGGCGTGGGCGAGCGACGAGGTCACCACCCCGCCGAGCATCGCCAGCCAGCCGGCGGGCGTGAGGAACTTGACCACGCACGCCTGCATCCGGTCGATGCCCTCCCGCAGCCCCGCCACGCGGCCGGCGATGCGCGCGCTGCCCCGCCGCTCCAGGAAGCCGATCGCCGCGTGCAGCAGCGCCCGCGCCCGCCCGGGGAACACGATCACGAACAGCAGCAGCACCCCAACCGCCACGAAGCCCCAGGCGCTCGCCTTGAATACGTCGTACAGCGTGACGTGGACCAGCGGCACGCCGTGCTGGCGCAGCGACCGGCCCGCGCCGAGCACGATGGCCAGCGGCCCCGCGATGGCGAAGAACACCACCGTGCCCACGAAGCTCATGAAGGCCGCGATGGTGGCCTCGGGCAGCGGGACGCCGTAGCGGGTCATCGCCCAGATCATCACCGGCCCGCCGGCGGTCTGCGACGGCGTGAGGTAGCAGCCCCAGGTGTTGAGGCCGCCCGCCACGATCATCCCGCCCAGCGGCGTGCCGCGGTGGAGGAACCGCGCCAGCAGCCAGAGGCGGAAGCCGCCGCCCCACCAGTCGGAGGACGCGAGCGCGAGCGCCGCGAGCACCCAGCCCACCCGGAGGCGCTCGACGGCCTCCAGCGACGCGCGCCAGTTGTTGCCGTAGATGAGCAGCGCGACGAGCGCGATGACGGAAGCGAGCGCGAATAGCTCGAGGCCGCGGCGCAGGAGCCGCGGCGAAAGCAGCGACGCCATGTGGCGCGTAAGCTACGCGCCGCCCGCCCCGCTGGCCATCCTGCGCGCATTCCAGTAGCCTTCGCGCGGGCCATGAGATCGCTCGTCGTCCGCGGCGCCCGCCAGCACAACCTCCGGGGCTTCACCCTCGAGCTGCCCCACGGCGCCCTCATCGTGCTGACCGGCCCGTCGGGGTCCGGGAAGTCGTCCCTCGCCTTCGACACCATCTACGCCGAGGGCCAGCGCCGCTACATCGAGTCGCTGTCCACCTACGCCAAGCAGTTCCTGGAGCGGATGCCGCGGCCCGCCGTGGACGCCATCGAAGGGATCGCGCCGGCCGTGGCGATCGAGCAGAAGAACCCGACCACCTCGAGCCGCTCGACCGTGGGCACCGCCACCGAGATCTACGACTACCTGCGCCTGCTGTGGGCGCGGGTGGGCCGGGCGCGCTGCGTCGCCTGCGGCGGCGAGGTGCGCTCCGACACGGTGCAGGAGGTGGTGGACCGCCTGCTCGCCCTGGGAGGCGACTTCACCATCGCCTTCCCCCTCCCGCCCGTGGTGCGCGCCACCCACGCCCAGCTGGTCGAGAACCTGCTGGCCATGGGCTTCGTGCGCGTGATGGTGGAAGGCGCGGCCGGGCGGGGCGACGCCGCCGCGCGCTCGCCCGGGGACGCCCGGCTGCTGCGGCTCGAGGAGCTGCCGCCGGACCTCGACCTCGGACGCGCCGCCCGCGTCCTGGTCGTGGTGGACCGCCTCGCCGCCACGCCGGCCAACGCGGAACGGCTGGCGGACTCGGTGGGGACGGCGTTCACCCAGGGCGACGGCACGGCCGTCGCGGTGCCCGCCGGAGGCGAGCGGGCCACCTTCAGCGCCACCCCGCGCTGCCTCGCCTGCGGCACCGGCGCCCCGATCCTGACGCCGGCGCTGTTCTCCTTCAACCACCCCCGCGGCGCCTGCCCCGGCTGCAACGGGTTCGGGGCCGTGCTCGAGTACGACGAGCACCTGATCGTCCCGGATCCGGGGCGGACGCTGGCCGAGGGCGCGATCGACCCGTGGACCAAGCCGCGCTACGACGGGCGCCGCCGCCTGCTGAAGCAGTTCTGCCGCGACGCGGACATCCCGTTCGACGCGCCGTGGAGCGCGTTGCCGGTGCCCGCCCGCGAGCGGCTGCTGCACGCGAGGAAGGGACGCTACCTGGGGATCTTCCCGTTCCTGCGGCGGCTCGAGCGCAAGCGCTACAAGCAGTACGTGCGGGTGTTCCTGCGGCAGTACCAGATGGCCAGCGAGTGCCCCGCCTGCGGCGGACGCCGCCTCAGGCCCGAGGCGCTGGCGGTGCTGGTCGGCGGCCACGCGATCGGCGCCGCCGCCGCGATGACCGCCGCGGCCCTCGGCGAGTGGCTGGCGGCCCTCGCGCTCGGCGGTCACGACCGTGCCGTGGCGGGCGTGGTGCTGGAGGAGCTGGCCCAGCGGCTGCGCGTGCTGAACGACGTCGGGCTCGGTTACCTCACGCTGGACCGCCAGACGCGCACCCTGTCCGGGGGCGAGGCGCAGCGGATCTCGCTCGCCAACGCGCTGGGCGGCAAGCTGACCGAGACGCTGTACGTGCTCGACGAGCCGACGATCGGGCTCCACCCCCGCGACACCGATCGGCTCCTGGCCCTGCTGCGCCGGCTCGCCGACCAGGGCAACACCGTGCTCGCCGTCGAGCACGATCCCGCCGCGATGCGCGCCGCCGACTGGCTCGTCGAGCTGGGGCCCGGCGCGGGCGAGCACGGCGGCTCGGTGGTGTTCGAGGGCACCGGCGCGCAGCTGGCGGCGGCGCACACCCTGACCGCCAGCTACCTGTCGGGCGAGCGCCGGATCGCGGTGCCGTCCGTGCGCCGGCGCATCGGGCCGCGCTGGATCACCGTCGAGGGCGCGACGGCCCACAACCTGAGCGACCTCACGGTCGCGATTCCCGTCGGCACGCTCACGGTGGTGACGGGCGTCTCAGGCTCGGGCAAGTCCACCCTCGTGAACGACGTGCTGTTCCGGCAGCTGGAGCGGCACTTCGAGGGCCGCCACACCGCCAAGGAGCACCTCGGCGAAGTCGTGGGGGGCGTGCGCCGCATCACCGGGCTCGAGGCCCTCGACGGCGCTGTGCTGGTGGACCAGTCACCGATCGGCCGCACGCCGCGATCCAATCCGGTGACGTACATCAAGGCGTTCGACGAGATCCGCGAGCTGTTCGCCGCCGCGCCGCTGGCGCGCGCGCGCCGCTACACGCCGGCGACCTTCTCGTTCAACGTCTCGGGCGGCGGGCGGTGCGACGTGTGCGAGGGGGCCGGCCACGTGCAGGTCGAGATGGTCTTCCTCGCCGACGTGTTCGTGCCGTGCGAGGCGTGCAACGCCACCCGGTACAGGCCCGCCGTGCTCGACGTGAAGCTCGCGGGCTTCTCGATCGCGGACGTGCTCCAGTTCACGGTGGACGAGGCCCTGCGGCGCTTCCGCCACCAGGAGCGCCTCGGCCGCGCGCTGTGGCACCTCGCGGAGGTGGGGCTGGGCTATCTCCGGCTCGGGCAGCCCGCGACCACCCTCTCGGGCGGCGAGGCGCAGCGCCTCAAGATCGCCCGCGAACTGGCAGCCGCCGGCCGGCGGCGCGGGCGCAAGCTCTACATCCTCGACGAGCCCACCACCGGCCTGCACCTCGACGACGTCCGCGTGCTGCTGGGCGTGCTGGACCGGCTGGTGGACGCCGGCAACACGGTGCTGGTGATCGAGCACCACCTGGACGTCATCAAGCGCGCCGACTGGGTCATCGACCTCGGCCCCGGCGCCGGCGCCGAGGGCGGCCGCGTGGTCGTCGCCGGCCCGCCCGAGGACGTCGGGCGGTCGCCCGAATCGGTCACCGGCCGCTACCTCCAGCCGATGCTGGGCGCCGAGGCGCCCGCGTTGACCGGCGGCGTGAGCGAACGTTAGCTTCTCCCGATGCGACGCCTCCGCCTCTCCCTCGCGCTCCTGTCCATCGTCGCCATCGGCACCGCTCGCGCCCAGAACCCGCCTCCCACGCCGCCGGCGCCCGCTGGGGCGCCCGCCGCCATTCCCGCCCGCGCGCCGGGCGTGGACACGGTCACGTCCCCGCTGGCGATCCGGCCCGGCGACGTGGTGAAGATCCAGGTGTGGGGCCACGAGGAGCTGTCCGGCGAGTTCCCGGTCGACGAGAACTACAACCTGCTGTTCCCGCTGGTCGGCTCGATCAACGTCCGCGACGTCACCGTCAGCCAGCTGCGCGAACGCCTGAACATGGAGCTGAGCCAGCTGTTCCAGCGGCCGTTCTTCACCTTGACACCGCTGTTCCGGGTGGCGGTCCTGGGCGAGGTCTACAAGCCGGGCCTCTACAGCGTGGATCCGACCCTCACCGTCTTCGACCTCCTCGCGCTCGCGGGCGGCGCCACGCGCCAGGCCAACGAGAAGAAGCTCCAGCTCATCCGCGGCGGCGCCAACATCCGCGTGCCGCTCGACCCGGCCGCCATCGCGCACTCCACCCTGCGCGAGCTGGGCGTGCGCTCCGGCGACCAGCTGGTGATGCCGCGCTCCACCTTCACCCGCGAGGACTTCGGTCTGCTGCTCGCGATCGTCAACACGATCCTGCTCGCCTACTCGATCTTCCGGAAGTAACCGCGTGAAGATCGCCTTCATCGGCTCGCACGGCGTCGGCAAGACCACGCTGTGCTTCGATCTCGCCTCGCGCCTCAAGCGGCTCGACCTCGGCGTGGACATCGTCAAGGAGGTCGCGCGCAACTGCCCGCTGCCCATCAACGAGGGCACCACCCTCGAAGCGCAGGCCTGGATCCTCCACGCCCAGATCGCCGAGGAGCTGGCCTCCAGCGCGCGGAACGACGCCGTCATCTGCGACCGCTCCGTCCTCGACAACTACGCCTACCTCGTGCACCGCTGCGGCCGCCGCCCCGAGTACGACGCCCTGGTCGCCGCCTGGGTCCCGTCCTACACCGCCCTGTTCAAGGTCCCGGTGCTGCAGCCGCCGTCGTTCGACGGCACCCGGGCCGTGAGCCGCGACTTCCAGCTCGAGATCGATCGCGGCATCGACGCGCTCGTCGAGGCGTTCCGGGTCCCGGTCCATCGGCTGGACCCGTCGGACCGTCCGGGCTGGGTCGAGGCCGTGCTCCACGCCGTCAGCCTCCCGCTCGAGCCGCCGCAGATCGATCTCTTCTCGCTGCGCGCCTGAATCGCGGGCGCCGGCCGGCCGCACGGTGGACTTGACTCCTGGCCCATAGGGGACTATTCCGTTCAGCAATGCGCACACAACGCGGGCTCGCCCGCGTGGCCTGGGCCCTCATCGCGGTCGCGGTGGGCATCTCGTTCGTGGGGCGGCCCCTCACGATGCGGGGGGGCGTAGGGGCCGCGGTGGCGCAGGCCGCCCGGGGCCAGGCCCCGGGCTCGAGTGCGCAACCGATGGACATGGGCACGGGTCGCGCCCCCGCGCCGTGCTCGCACCACAGCGGGCAGTGCTGCGCTCCGTGTCTCGCCTGCTGCCCCGGTTGCGCGACCGTGCCCGTGCCCGCAGCCTGGAGCCTGGGCGTGCCGTCGCCGGCCGCAGATCGGGTGGCCGCCGTCGCGGCGGACGCGACCCCGGCGATTGGCTCGGTCACGCGCCACCTTCAACCCCCTCCGATTGGCCCGCCGTCTCCGCTCGTCAGCTGACCGTTCGCTCGTAACACGACACTGACACCGGCCGCCGGGACGCGATCCCGCCGGCCATCAAGCGGAGCACCCATGCGATGGATGATCCTCGGCCTGGCGCTCGCCGCGCCGGCCGCGTGCCTTGCACAACAGCCGGCCCCCGACACGTCCCGGTCCCGCGCCGACACCCTGACGCGGCCTCCCATCACGCTGGTACCGGTGACCGTCACGGCCGCTCCCACCGTTCCCCAGCAGCCGGCCACGTCGGTGCACGTGACCCAGGCCGAAATCCAGCAAACGCCGGCGTTCGACCCCTATGACCTGATCCGGCAGACGGCGGGCGTCGAGGTCCACGACCAGGGGCAAGGCCCGGGCTTCGCCTCGGACGCGTCGGTGCGGGGCTACAGCTCGGATCACTCCACGGACATCGCGACGTGGGTGGACGGCGTGCCCCTCAACGAAGCCGTGAACGGCCACGCGGAGGGCTACGACGACTGGAACACCTTGTTCCCCGAAGCCATCCAGTCCGTTGACGTGATCAAGGGACC
>Ga0335077_10007794_pt1 | contig 13263 bp, 12 predicted proteins | sample Lox_Sample_31_FD_207151 | JGI IMG/M metagenome (GOLD analysis project Ga0335077, IMG submission 207151) | Soil microbial communities from Loxahatchee National Wildlife Refuge, Florida, United States - Lox_Sample_3.1 | ecosystem: Environmental > Terrestrial > Soil > Wetlands | place: USA... | reverse complement strand
CGATAATGCCTGTCGAAACGGACCCGTCAGGAATCATGCCCAAGATTGACCACGTCGTCACGACAAACAACGACAGGGTGCGTGCCGAAGTGGGTGCACTCCTCGGAGGCCAGAGCAACCCTGTCACTGTTTCCATCTCAGAGAACCTTCTCGAGGTGGCCACCTCTCTCAACCAGATCCACAAGATTGTTCGTCACTACTACCTCCTCGGGAAGAAGACCAATTCCTACATTACGCTCCTCCAGCTGCAGATGATCATGCCAATGATTATCCAAGAGGCGGACGCGCTCCTGAATGCCGTTGACTCGTTCAAGCTGGGTCAGCCCGTCGGTGACGGGATAGGTCCCGTTATTGTCTCAAAGTACATGGCTGGCAGAGAGAAGCGCGCCATCGCCAAGGACACGGTCATGGCGATCTCCGAGTACAAGGGAAGGAAGCTCTACGTCCTGAAGGCTGACGGGCCCATGGCCTACGTTGGCCAGCCTGGAGTGGCCATCACCAAGATAATCGACGAGATGGGGGTCAAGCCCAGCGCCATAGTCATGATAGATGCAGCACTCAAGCTCGAGGGCGAGAAGACGGGCGAGATAGCCGAAGGGGTCGGAGCTGCCATAGGCGGGATCGGAGTAGAGAAGTTCCAGATAGAAGAGGTGGCCACGAAGGCAAAGGTCCCTCTCTACGCAATACTTGTGAAGCAAAGCATACTCGAAGCAATTACAGTGATGAGGAAGGAGATTGCTGAAGCCGCAGACAAGGCATCCCAGGTGCTCAACAGGGTCATCGAAGAGAAGACGAAGGAAGGAGACGAGGTCGTCGTAGCGGGCATCGGCAACACCCTGGGTGTTGCCCAATGATGAGTTCCGTGCCCGGGCCGGACAAGAAGACCAAGCTTCTGGTCTATACAATTGAGGAGTGCCCCGCCTGCGGCCAGAAGACGAAGCGGGCGTTCACGGTCGGCGACTACGTTACTAAGGACGGCGCGAAGTGTACGAAGTGCGGGAACCAGACAAAGGTCACTTTGGTCTACGCCGAAGGCTCGAAGCCCTCAGGTTAGAACGGCCAGACCGCCTTCGTCCAGTGCCATTGTGTGCTCGAACTGAGCCACCGGCTTCCCTGAAGCTTCGACCAGGGTTGGGTATGCCCGGAGGACCTTCTTCTCGACGAGTTTCTTCGCTATTTCCGCGACTTTTTCCTTCCCGAAGTCGCCGGCATACCATCGGGGTGTGAAAGGCAGCGTCTTTCTCTCTGCCCACACACTCTCGGCGAATGCGTCGAGCTCCGAGGAGCCAGTCTTCTTCCGCGCGACTATCGAGAATATGGTCTGGCTTGGTGCGTCGACCACGTAGCCTGCCGCGTTACCAAGGGTAAGGAAGGGCTCTATGGCGAAGACGTCTCCCTTCTTCAGATCCTGCATGTGCGGCATGTAGATGTTCGGAATGCTTTTCCCGGCGTGTACGGTGTACCTGTCTAGGGTGTGCCCCGTCAGGTTCTCGATGGTTTTGAAGCCGAACCGTTCAGCCTCCCTGTGAATCACCCTGCCTATCTCCCCCGTCCGCCACTCCCTCCTAGCTGCGGTGATGGCTGCGTCGAGTGCCCTCTTGGTCGCTTCAAGCAGGAGTTCGAACTGAGGGTCGAGGGTCACGGTCACTGAAGTGTCAGCGATGTAGCCGTCAACGTGGACGCCGAAGTCCACCTTCACCAGGTCTTCCTCGGCAAAGACTGATTCGTCTCCCTCCTGTGGTGCGTAGTGAGCCGTGACCTCATTCACGCCGATACCCGTCGGGAACGCCAGCCTCCCTCTCCTGTCCTCGACCTCCTTCCTCACGAGATCGCACACGTCGAGGAACCTCACTCCTGGCTTCACTGCGGCCTCGACCAGTGGCTTCAATTCCCTGACTATGTTCCCGGATGTTCTGTACTGCTCGGGGATGGGGGACAAGCTGGCTCACAAATCCTATATTGCGTTCTGAGCTCAGCGGCCGCGTCCGTGGTATTTCAACTGATTTGGGGGTTCGGAGTTCTCTCATGAAGTATAGGATGGTAGCCACGGGGGGGACCTTCGACCACCTTCATCGAGGTCACATGGCGCTGCTGAGTCGCAGTTTCGAGGTGGGCGATGCGGTTGTCATCGGCGTTACCTCAGACGCATTCGCCCGCAAGGAAGGGAAGAATCCGGACCAGAGCTACGCGGAACGGGTCAGGCTCCTGGAGGCGTTCATCCACAGGGCCTTCCCCGGCAGGAGGTACGTCATTGCCAAGCTGGAAGACTACTTCGGCCCAGGCATAGCCGCTCCCGATGTGCAAGCCATAGTGGTGAGCCGGGAGACTGCGAAGAGGGTAGGCATCGCCAACACTCTCCGGAAGGAGAAAGGATATCCGCCGTTGGAGACGGTTGTGGTGGACTTCGTCATGGCTGAAGACTCGAAGCCCATTTCGTCTACTCGGATAAGGAAGGGAGAAATCGACACCGAAGGGAAGTCAAGGCAACGCCGTGGCTCATGAGAGAAGCGCATGCTAAAGAGTGGTTAAATCAGAACCTCCGCAGGCGAAAGCAGTTGAACGAGGATAGGCTGGACCCATGGGGGACGAGCTCGGTAAAGGACTACGACCGGCTTCAGTCCGAGTTCGGCATCGCGCCTGTGGAGCCTCTCGTCTCGCGATTCAAGAAGCCTAGCGCTCACCTGAGCCGGGGGATAGATTTCGGCCAGAGGGATCTGGTGCGTATTCTGGACGCCATTGACAACAACAGACCCTACGCCGTCATGAGCGGCATCAAGCCTGACGGTGCCTTCCACCTGGGGAACAAGATGACAGCAGACGACATGATTTACTTCCAGTCCCTGTCCAAGAAGGCAAGGGTCTACTACGCGATAGCTGACGTGGAAGCGTACGCCGACAACGGTCTTTCATTCGTCGAGACTTCAAAAACAGCCATCAGAAACGTTGCTGACATCCTCGCCCTCGGACTCGACCCTGACCGGGCAGTGGTCTACAAGCAGAGTGAGGAGATGAGAGTAATGCGACTGGCTACTATTTTCTCGCGCGGAGTTACGAACAACACGCTGAAGGCGATATATGGAGAGAGACAGATTGGTCTCTACATGTCGGCGCTGATTCAGGCCGGCGACATCCTCATGCCGCAGCTCCCTGACCTGGGGGGTCCGAAGCCGGTCCTCGTCCCCGTGGGGGCGGACCAGGACCCGCACATCCGGCTGACCAGGGATCTCGCTGCCAGGTACATCGACCAGTTCAACTTCATCCCTCCCTCCGCCATTTACCACCGTCTGGAGCTCGCGTTGACGGGGGGATACAAGATGTCGAAGCGGGCTCCGGAGTCGGGTTTCACTCTCGACGACGCGCCCACGGAAGCCTCGAAGAGGGTGAAGACGGCCTTCACCGGAGGGAGGGACACAGTGGAAGAGCAACGCCGTCTCGGTGGGAGGGCTGACATCTGTCCTGTGTACGACCTGTACCGCTTCCACTTTGCGAAGGACGATGAACATGTCAAGCTTGTCTATCACGAGTGCACCAAGGGCATCAGGCTCTGCGGCGAGTGCAAGCAGGAGGCAATGGGCCTCGTGAAGACCTTCCTCGAACAGCAGCACAAGAAGCGCGACTCGATGATGGGGGATGCCAGGGAGCTGCTGACAAAGAGCAGGGACTACCTGGCCTCCACCGGGAAGTGATGCGCGATATGTCCAGCTCCCTGCACCCACTAGAGAGGAAGATTCTCTCTGCCCTCGCAGCCTCGGGTTCCCTCCCCTTCGATTCCTTGGTGAAAGCCTCTGCAGTTCAGAGTGACCAAGCAAGGAGGGCCCTGCAGTGGCTCGCATCCAAGGGACTTGTCACTGTCGCCGACTCCAGGCGGAGCAGGCTCGATGTCGTCAGGAGCCCTCCGGAGCTCGCCCTGGTCACGAGGATTTCCGAGTCTCCGACCCCCCTGAGCGTGCGTCAGCTCAGGGACGCTTTTGAATCCGCAGAGGAGTTCTCGGCTGCCTTCGGTAGGGCGCGGGGCGCCGGCTGGATAACGGTGGCGAATGCGCCGCCTGTTGTTCGGCTTGCCGACTCCAAGGGACCCGATGCTCTGAGATCACTGATAGACGCAGTCAAGGAAGGCGGGGGGGAAGAGAGGTTGACTGAGGAACAAACGGCACTCGCTGCCGACCTGCTCAGGCGTGGAGTGCTGAGGCGCGTGGAGACGCGGACCACTTCTGTGTCCATAACCGAGGCCGGAAGAGAGGCCGCGCTGGCGTCGGTGGAACCTGGACTCATCGACAGGCTGACTCCAGAGATACTCGCCTCAGGTGAATGGCGGACTAAGACCCTGCGCCCCTTGGACGTTGAAGCGAAGGCTCCGGTGTTCCACCCAGGTAGGAGGCATCCAGTTAGGGACTTCATCAGAGAGATCAGAGAGGTCTACATCTCCATGGGGTTCACCGAGCTCCACGGGAACAGCGTCTATCCAGCTTTCTGGAACTTCGACGCACTGTTCATACCCCAAGACCATCCTGGAAGGGAGATGCAGGACACCTTCTATCTCGCGGGGCTGTCCGACCTCAAGCTCACCAGAACAGGCGTCGTCGCCAATGTGGCCTCAACCCACGAGCACGGCTGGAAGACAGGGAGCCGGGGTTGGGGGTACACCTGGCGACTTGAGGAGGCGAGGAGGCTCGTCCTGAGGACACACAACACGGTCCTGACCGTGAAGGCGCTCTCCCAGTCGAAGGAAAATGAGACGAGGGTGTTCGCAGTCTCGAAGGTTTACAGGAATGAAAACCTCGATTACAAGCATCTTGCGGAATTCCACCATATGGACGGGATCATAGTTGGTGAGGGGCTGAACGTCAGGCACCTGATGGGATTCCTGAAAGAGTTCTACAGGAAGCTTGGAATGAATGACGTGAAGCTCTGGCCCACATACTTCCCTTATACCGAGCCATCCCTCCAGGTCGTGGGGTACTCGAAGGCCACGAAGTCCTGGATAGAGCTGAGCGGCTCAGGGGTATTCAGGCCCGAGGTTACACTGCCACTGGGGGTAAGGGTGCCCGTCCTTGCGTGGGGGCCTGGGGTGGAGAGGCTGATGCTGATGCGTTACGGCTTAGAAGACATGAGGGATCTCTACGGGGATGACCTTTCTTGGCTGCGGGGCAGAAGAGAGCTTGCCAGTAGTTAGAATCGACATCAGGCGCTTCTCAAGAATGGTGGGCGCGGACAGGGCCAGAATCCTAGACCGCCTCCCCTACATCGGCCTCGACATCGAAGGGGTCGAGGGCAACTCTGTCCGTGTCGAGTACAGCCCCAACAGACCCGACTTCGGCACAGACTTCGGAATCGCCAGGGCTCTCAGGGGTCTCCTGGGGAAGGAGGTGGGCCTCCCCGAGTTTCACACTGTGCCCTCTGGCATTTCTGTGTCCTTTGACAGGAGACTGAAGACCGTCCGGCCATTCATAGCGTGTGCAACCGTCAGGGGGCTTGAGCTGGACGACGAAGGGATACGTCAGATCATCTCTCTGCAGGAGGACCTCCACAACGGGCTTGGAAGGAAGCGCAAAGTGGTCGCCATAGGCCTGCACGACTTGGACGCCGTTAAGCCTCCCTTGTTCTACCGCGCCGTCGATCCTTCTTTCGAATTCGTCCCTCTGGGGAAAAAAAGTCCTGCCGCTGTGAGTTCCATCCTCGTCGACACCGACGAGGGCAAAGTCTACGGCGGAGCTCTCCGAGGGAGCAGGCTCTATCCAATCATCTCCGATTCGGAGGGGGTGGTCCTGTCCTTCCCTCCTATAATCAACGGCAACGCCACCCGGGTGACCACGAAAACCAGGAACATGTTCATAGACGTCACGGGCACCGACAGCAGGGTCTGCGATGACGTCCTGGCGGTGGTGGCGACGACTTTGGCAGAAGCAGGGGGGAAGCTAGGGACGGTTTCCATACGCTATCCAGGCAGGCCCAGGGTCACCCCCGACCTGGCGCCTGTCGAGCTCCCGCTCAACCGGGGGCTCATCATGTCCGTCCTAGGGCTGGACCTGAGCTCTGCCGAGATTGTGAAGTTTCTAGCGAGGAGCCGCCTCGGCGCGAAGGGGTCCAAGGCCCTTGGGCCGAGGTACCGCGTCGACCTCCTTCACCCGGTGGACATCGCCGAGGAAGTGGCCCTGGGTTACGGCATCGACAGGTTAGAACCGGTTTACCCCCCGAGCGGGCAGGCGGGATCATTCAATCACTTCGAGGACTACCTGGACTCGGTTTCTACGGTGATGGCAGGGTCAGGAATGATTGAGATGATGACCTTCGAGCTCATCGACGAAGGGTCACTCTACACCCTTTTCCAGAGGGCGTCATCCGACAAGATAATAGTACTGAACCCGAAGAGCATCGAGCACTCGGTCCTCAGGGACGCGCTGATCCCGGGTCTGATGGCCACCCTCTCTGGCAACGTCAAGTCAGACTATCCCCAGAGAATCTTCGAAGTCGGCAGGGTATACGCGAAGGCTGAAGGGGGGGTCTCCGAGACCTGGCACCTTGGGTGCCTGGTAGCCCACTCCCAGGCCTCCTACACAGAGGCGAAGACGTTTCTGGAGTCCTTCTGCCGCATCGTTTCAGGGAAGGAAGCTGTCACGGTGCCAGGCCCGCATTGGGCCTTCACGGCCGGCAGGTGCGCGACGGTGAATGTCATGGGTGTGGACCTCGGCCACGTGGGAGAGGTCAGGCCTGAGGCCATCGACGCCTTCGGGCTGGGGGTGCCCGTAGCAGGTTTCGAGATCGACCTCACCGCTCTTCACGAACGCCTAAAATAGCGCCAGGGTTAGTCGGCGGCAGACGGCTTTCGTTCTAAAGCGCGCTAAACGGCCACCTGCGAAGGCGGAAACGCTTTGATGAGCGGATGGTTTACCCAGTCGCGCGACAAACGGAAGCCGTTTGCCCGTTGAAGAGGCTAGGTGATGATCCCCGCTGAAAGCTGGGACATGATCCGGGCTGTCAGAGACGGGCAACAATCCCCAAGAAGGTGAGCTGATTGCTCCACAAGAAGCCCAAGACGTACAAAGAGTTCGGGGAGTTCCTCGATGCGTTCATCACGGACCTCAACCATATGTCAGAAGCGGGTTGGTCCGTTCTCGTTGAAGGGCCGCGCGACGTCCGGGCCCTCAGGATGCTCGGCTGCGTCTGTAATGTTGTCACTGTGTCGTCCTTCGAAAGGTCGGGGAAGGCAGTCTTCGACGAGGACAAGAAGGTCGTCATCATGACCGATCTGGACCGTGAAGGGGCGGTACTAGCGGCAAGGTACATCAAGCGGCTTTCGCACGACGGCTTCAAGATCTCGCTCAAAGAGCGCCAAAGGCTGAAGAACGCTTCTCACGGGGTCTTCCGACACGTAGAGAACCTCTCAAGGTTCGCCCGCTACGAAGAATAGCGTTTCAGGCAGAATGACCTAACAGCATCATTTCTTCTTTTCGCCGGAGTCGGAGATCGCCACATTCCTGCCCCACCGCCTCTTTCACGCGTCCTGGGCCCCAGCATGGAGCCCAGACACAGAACGTGTGGAAACAAGAGGTTTATATCCCCGAGAATTTTCGCAAGAAATCAATTAACGATTAACACCGTTAAGCACGAGTGAAAGAGAAATGAAAGGAGTGAATGGGATTGCCAGATTCAGGTATAGTAAAGTATCTAGTAAAACTCAAGTTTGAAGTAGACGGCGTGGTTGAAAGGGCCGACGTAATTGGGGCGATTTTCGGGCAGACTGAAGGCCTCTTCGGTCCCGAGATGAACCTCAATGAGCTTCAGAAGAGCTGGAAGGTCGGCAGAATAGAGATAAACCTCGAGTCGAAGAACGACAAGACCAGGGGGGAAGTGATTATCCCGATGTCAACCGACATCGGTACAGCGGCGCTCATCGCTGCAGCGGTGGAGAGCGTCGACAAGGTCGGTCCATGCAGCGCCCGGTTCACGGTTGGAAACATCGAGGACGTCAGGGCGGTCAAGCGCAAGCAGATAGTCGACAGGGCGAAGCTTATCGTGAGAGACTGGAGTTCCAAGACCTCGAGTGAGGGCGAGAACCTCCTCAAGGACGTGACCGAGTCCACCAAGAGAGCCAAGGTGATCAACTATGGAATGGAGAACCTTCCTGCCGGTCCGGGCGTCTATTCCTCGGACATGGTCTATCTTGTTGAGGGAAGAGCCGACGTCGTCCTCTTCCTGAGAGCGGGAATAGAGAACGTTGTAGCCCTCGAAGGCACCAGCGTGCCTGACTCGATAATCGAACTCGGCAAGAAGAAGCGAGTCATAGCGATACTTGATGGCGACAGGGGAGGGGACCTCATCGAGAAGGAACTCGGCCAGGTAATGAAGGTGGAGAAGGTGCTCCACGCTCCTCAGGGGAAGGAGGTAGAGGACCTAACGCCAATTGACGTGCTCAACATGCTGAAGGCGGAGGCTCCAGCACCTTCGCGCAGGGAGAGGGCTACAGAAAGAGCAGCACCCAGGGCACAGGAGGAGCCGGACGAGCCTGTCGTCGTGAAGACCAGGGAGCTATACCCGAACCTCAACGGTACCTTGGAGGCGGTTCTCCTCGACCACGGCCTTCAAGAAATAGGGAGGTTCCCCATCAGCGAGCTGGTCCAGAAAATGGAAGCGACCAGCGGAGCCGAGTACCTGATCTTTGACGGGATAGTCACGCAGCGGCTCGTGGAATCTGCGGCCAGGGTGGGCGTCAAGGGAATAATTGGCCACAGGACTGGCGAGCTGAACGAGGTCCCTGGCGACGTAAGGATCGGCACCTTCAGAGACCTCGGTCTCGAGTAGCTTGGGCCGTTGATTGTCAGCGAGTTCAAACCTAAGCAGGGCCACTGCTCGCTCACCATCGAGTCTGCCGAGGACCTCTGGACCATCAGACGCCTGATTTCGAAGGGCGACGTCCTCGTTACTCGCAGCTCGCGGGTCGTCAAAAAGGAGGATGAATACTCCCGCCCCGACAAGGGGGAAAGGGTGAAGGTGACCATCGCGCTGGCCGTGGATGAGGTTCACCTCGACAGCAGTATCGAGAGGATACGCGTCAGAGGGACCATAGTGGAAGCAAGCGACGAAAGCGTCACGAAGGCTGGCTCCCATTCTGTCACGCTATCTCCGGGGCACTCCCTCACCCTCAGGAAACAGGAATGGACTCCTCTTGACATCCGTCTCGTTCGCCCATCGAGGCACAACTCATCGCGCTTCATTCTCGTGGCAGGCGACAGGAGGGAAGCGGGTATCGGGACCCTCAGCGGCTCTCACCTGGCGTTCGTGACTACCGTTGAGTCGGGGCTGGGGGGAAAGATGGGGGACGAGCAGAGCCCAAAGCCCTACATCTCAAAGGTCGCCGAAGTCGTCTTGCAGCTTGAGCGCGAAGGAGACCACGTCGTGGTGGGGGGGCCGGGGAATTTCAAGAACACCATCGCCAACCAGATCAGGGAGCGCCTGAAGTCCCAGCCCGTGAGCGTCATCGAGGGGCTCGACCTCACTGGGGCGGACGGCATCAGGGCCATTATCAAAGTCCCATCATTTGAGGCACTGGCAAGGGATTCCCTTGTGGTCGAGATGCAGAAGCTGGTGGCCGAGGTGGTGAGGAGGGTATCAACAGGCGACCTCAAGGTCGCCTACTCGCTCCCAAGGGTCGGAGCCGCCGCCGTTTCCGGGGCCGTGGAGTCGTGCGTCGTCTCGGACAACGTCTTCTCGGCCGGCATCAACGAGGAGCGACTCGTGGAGGTCCTCAACACGATCGAAGGTAAGGGCGGATCGGTGTACCTCGCCGACTCGTCAATGGAGTTCGGGAAACAGGTCTCGTCGTTCGGGGGCATCGTTGCCCTCCTACGCTACGCCATCAGAACCTAGTCAGCATGGGGAGGACGTACTCGGAGAGCACAGCTAGCGCCACCCCTCCCTTGATCAGGTCCTTCTCCAGGCGCCGCTCCACGGGTGTGTAGTAGAGAAGAAGGCCAACCATCACCAGAGGGACGTACGCGACTCTCGACACGTCTATGACCGTCGAGTCCACTGTTGCGAGCAGAAGAGTCACTCCCGACGTGAACTCTTGTGCGAACTGCTGCATGAGGTTCTCCGTTCCTGGAGGAGGCTGAACGTCGAGCAACTATGTTTTACCCGCTCTTGATATTTAACGGGCAATGACCGCTTTCAGATAATGTTCAGGTAGGCGGCAAGAGGGAAGCTCAACACGATCATGATTGTCACGAGGGTGGCTCCGGTGGTTATCCTGGAGATCGCCTTTTCGCTCAGCCTCCCTTTGGAGAGCCCCCTTACGCCCGCTTCGAACGACTGTCCTCCATCGAGCGGATAGATTGGCATCGCATTGAATATGGCCAGGTTCAGGTTGAGGAAGAACATCCAGTAGATGAGGTTCGCAAGCGGCCCGATTGAGGACCCGTAGCTCGATGTGTAGAAGACGGCCAGCTCGTCGGAGAATGGTGCGATGTCCTGACACCTGGGAAAGGCAGGGATGCAGAAGTAAGTGATGGGCTGGCTGAAGAATGCCCCCGAGTAGGTCGACACCCTCCCCTCGAGGTCGGAGAGGCTGAGACTTGTTATCCCGACGAAGCCGAGCGATTTGTTGTTGGGGTTGGTCCCGAGAGTCACGTTAGGAATCTGGATGGTCTGACCCTGTCTGTATATCGTCAGGTTGATGACCTGTCCTGGACGGTACCAGGGCGCGCCGCTGAGCTTCGAAGAGTCGTTGTAGTGGATTCCATTGACGGCGAGCAGGAAGTCGCCATGCTGGAGCCCGGCCGCGGCGGCCGAAGAGTTGACGGTCACCTGGTCTATGGCGATCCCGTTGGCAGCCGGGGTCATTCCTGAGACCACATTGGTCAGCATGATCAGGAAGATGATTCCCGCGATGAAGTTTACCCCTGCGCCTGCGGCCAAGATTCTGAGGGAATCCCTCGCCGGGGCTGCCTTCAGTGCCTTCTCGTCCACCTCCACGAACGCTCCGACGGGTACGACGAGAAAGAACAGGAGTCCGGAGGACTTCACCGGGTACCCGAGGCTCCTGGCCACCACGCCGTGTGCACCCTCGTGCACTACCATGGCCACTATGAGGGCGGCCCATCCGTCAAGAAGGGGGATGTAGGGGTTGATTCCAGGCAGCCCCAGGTACGCCAGGGGAGATATGCTCCTCACTGCGGTCCCTGCAGCGTGTGCCTGAGCCGAGAACAGGACCGCGAACTCCGTAAGGAAGATGTAGAACCCGATGCCTGCGGCGATGGGGAGGAGGTACAGCATGAACCAGCCGAGAGGCTTCGTGATCCTGTTGCGTCCCAACCTGTCCATTATCGAGGTGAATCGGGTGGTCCTGATCATTATCAGTCCGTAGATGAACTCGAATTTCTTGGGCTTCTCCTCAGGCTCCAAATTCAGAATCGCCGGGCTGCGTATCGCTTTAAGGGTTGAGAATTAATAGTCCATGAAGGCCGGATTCCTCGGATGTCTTCCTGCACGAGGTGCGGAGGGATGCCCTTCTACACCAGGAGGTATTCGGGTGAGATCCTTTGCGTTCAGTGCTTCAAGGACTCGATTTCGGAGAAGACTAGGAAGACTGTCTCGAAGTACAAGATGATTGGGCCTCGCGACCGCATCGCTGTTGCAGTTTCCGGCGGGAAGGACAGCCTGTCGCTGCTCAGGGTGCTTGGCGAGCTATACCGTGCAAGGCGAAACGAGCTCGTGGCCATCTCGGTGGATGAAGGGGTGGTGGGCTACAGGGATGAGGCGCTTGAGCATGCGCGTGCGCTCGTGGAGGAGATGGGCGTCGAGCATGTGGTGGTCTCCTACAAGGATCTCTTCGGGTTCTCCTTGGACGAGGCGCTTGACTGGAAGGAGGTCAGGCCCGTCTCTTCCTGCAGCTTCTGCGGCGTTTTCAGGAGGAGGGCCATTGATGAGGCCGCCGCCAGGGCGAATGCGACAGTCGTGGCCACAGCCCACAACCTCGACGATTACGTACAGACGTTCATGATGAATCTGATGCACGGCGACGTCGCGCGCCTGGGGTGGCTCGACCCGGTCTACGCCGACGATTCGTTCCCCGTGAGGAGGGTGAAGCCGTTTATGGAAATTTACGAGGAAGAGGTGGCTCTCTACGCGTTCAAGGCCGGCGTCCCCTTCCAGAGTGTGAGCTGCCCCTACATGCACGAGGGCCTGCGGAGCGAGGTACGCGACTACCTGAACATGATGGAGGCGAGCCACCCCGGCATCAAGAACGTGCTCCTCCGCTCCAGCCTTGATGTGATATCCCGAATTGGGCGTACCCACGAAAAGGAATCGGTGCCGTGCAGGAGCTGCGGCAAGCCATCTTCCAACGGTCTCTGCAACGTGTGCAGGATGAAGGCCCAAATCGAAGAGCACATGAAAATATCGTGAAATCCTCTTGTTTGCGGCTTTGATATCGATTGTCTTCTACTTGTCACCTCGCCGCAGACCGCGTACAACCCCATAAATTGTCGATGTAGACACATGATATGTGGGAGCCAACTGGTACATCGTTCGGCCTTTACTCGTATAGAACAAAGCGATTGTGACCCTTTGGGCTCTCGAGAGGCTGGTCCTTCGACACGATAGACCCTTGAGTGAAACGGACTTCCCCTGTGGATAAGTGAAAGGCACATCGAACTTCCTAATCTTGCCAGTCCTCTTGCCGATCCGGACTTCGTTATTGAAGCAAGTCCCCACCTCCGTTCCGGTGATCTTTCCTTCAAAATACTGAAGCATGTTTTCTATTTCGTCGCGCTTCTTGACAAGACATCCTTTTTCGAGCATCAGTCGACCGACTTTCTTGACTGATTCGATGGTCGCGATCTGGATCTTCCACCCTCCATGCCCAGAGCGTCTCGGCTTATTGACGCCAATTCCATGACGTTGAAGGAAAGACTTTGCAAGAGTTGGGGCGGCCAGTTATCGACGAAACTCAACGACCAATGGAGAGTAAAGGACCATGGATCAACATCAAGGCCTCCATCTCCGTCAAAAAATGCTCTGCTACTGCGCACCAATTCGTATATCCTTCTCTGGTCTCTGCAGCGGGGACGTGGTTCGTGGGGAGAACGTTCCCTTGTCCTGACACTTAATCCTGGATCTGCGCGTAGAAAGTGTGAAGGGAGTGTAACGTGAAACTGTCTCCGAGTCTTCTCGTTTGGATGACATGCTTAAAGCAAGGACCTTGTTTGCCAAATGCTCGGCGGTGGGTAGGGTCGGGAGGCCAGCCTTCTCCCAGAGTACTGCGACAGG
>Ga0335077_10007793_pt1 | contig 13264 bp, 14 predicted proteins | sample Lox_Sample_31_FD_207151 | JGI IMG/M metagenome (GOLD analysis project Ga0335077, IMG submission 207151) | Soil microbial communities from Loxahatchee National Wildlife Refuge, Florida, United States - Lox_Sample_3.1 | ecosystem: Environmental > Terrestrial > Soil > Wetlands | place: USA... | reverse complement strand
GACGGCGCGGCCGGCTGCGAAGAAGAAGACCACCGCCGAGAAGCCCGCCACGAATCGGACCGCCGAGAAGCCCGCCACCAATCGGACCGCCGAGAAGCCCGCCACCAATCGGACCGCCGAGCGCTCCGCGCGCGAGGAGCGAGAGCGGGCGCGGCGCGAACAGGCGGAGGCGCGCGCCGCGGCACGGGCGGCCGAGCGCGAGGCTCGCCGGCGCGTCGACCAGGCCGAGCGCGCTCAGAAGGTGTCGGCGGAGCGCCGCGACCGAGCCGCCGAGGCCCTCACCGAGGCCGACGCCGAGCTGGACGCGGCCGAAACGGAACTGCGCGAGGCGAAGGCGCAACTTGCCTCCGCGCAAGACGCCTCACGCGACGCGGCGCGGTAGCTCAGTGCACCAGCGCGATCACGATCAGCACGATCACGACCAGGAGCAGCGCAGCGCCGCCGATGGCCACCGGACGCTGGCGCCACCAGAACTCGGGGTCCGCACGATCCCGCGAGTACCGGCCCTCGGGCGGGGTACCCACCCAATCGTCGTCGTCGTCGTACCCGCTCATCACACCAGCTTAGGTGAGATCGCGAGGTCCGCATGCTGATCATCCGCTACGGAATCGGCGGCGTGATGGTGCTCGGCGGACTGATCATGCTGATCGTGTCGCCCTCTGGGCTTGGGGTCGAGGGCTTTGCGATGGCCGTTGGCGGCGGACTGTCGGTGCTGCTGATCAACTTCCTGTTCCGGCTCGGCGTCGAGAGCGACCGCGAGCGCCAGGAAGAGGAGCGCGCGCGGGACTACTTCGATGAGCATGGCGTCTGGCCGGACGAGGACGATCAGCCGAAGCGGCGCACGTGGGTCCTGCCCGCCGGCGTCAAGACGTACGAGCAGGAGCAGGAGGAGAAGAGGCGCCACGCGCAGGAGGAGAAGAGGCGCCGGCCGGGGACCTGAGCGCCTCGCTACGGTCCCGGGTATGAACTATCGAACGCTTGGAAGTACCGGCGTGAAGGTCAGCCCACTGTGCCTCGGCGCGATGATGTTCGGGGCCTGGGGCAACCCCGACCACGACGACTCGATCAGGATCATCCACCGCGCGCTCGACGCCGGGATCAACTTCATCGACACCGCCGATGTCTACTCGCGCGGCGAGTCGGAGGAGATCGTCGGCAAGGCGCTTGCCGGCGGGAAGCGCGACAACGTGGTGCTGGCGACGAAGGTCCACGGGACGATGGGCGACGACCCCAACGAGTTCGGCAACACGCGCCGGTGGATCACGCGCGAGATCGACAACAGCCTGCGTCGGCTGGGGACGGACTGGATCGACCTTTACCAGATCCACCGGCCCGAGGAAGACACCGACATCGACGAGACACTCGGTGCGCTAACCGACCTGGTCCGGGCCGGGAAGGTCAGATACATCGGCTCGTCGACGTTTCCGGCGAGCCAGATCGTCGAGGCGCAGTGGGTGGCCGAGCGCCGCGGGCGCGAGCGGTTCGTGTGCGAGCAGCCGCCGTACTCGATCCTCGTCCGCGGCGTCGAGAACGACGTGCTCCCGACCTGCCGGCGGCACGGGATGGGCGTGATCCCGTGGAGCCCGCTTGCCGGCGGATGGCTCACCGGCCGCTACCGCAAGGGCCAGGACCTGCCGGAGACCCACCGCGCTCAGCGGATTCCGGTTCGCTACGACATGTCGCTGCCCGGAAATCAGCTGAAGCTCGACGCCGCCGATGCACTGGCCGGGGTCGCCGACGAGGCGGGACTGAGCCTGATCGAGATGGCGCTCGGCTTCGTCCTGACTCATCCGGCGGTGACGGCGGCGATCATCGGGCCGCGCACGATGGAACAACTCGAGTCACAACTCGCGGCCGGCGACGTGGCGCTCAGCCCGGAGGTGCTCGACCGGATCGACGAGATCGTCCCTCCGGGAATCAATCTGAACCCGGCCGACGGCGGGTGGCAGAACCCGGCGCTCGCCCCGGACGCACGTCGCCGATAGGCCCGGACGCGCGTGCCGCTGTCCGCACAACCGTTCGAAATCTGGACCATTTGCGCAACTTTGCTGTCCGATCGCACGTTCATCCTGCGTACTGCTTAACGGAGGGCAGCAGCGGTGTTGGACGCAAACAACAGTGCAGTTTCCACAGCCGGGTACGTCACGGAGCTCCTCTACGAGCTGCTCGACGCGCATGTCGACACGATTCGGATGGCGTACGAGCTAGACACAGACCCGGCTTGGGCGGCTCACCTCGACTACCTGCGGGACCTGCAGCGAGTCGGGCGCGAGGCGCTGGCGCAGGGACCAAGCGGAATCTAGGACAGCAGGCGCGAGCTAGGGCGCGGCGGGCACCACGGCGCGGGGGCGGCCGTCGGCCTCCAGCGAGTCGGTGTCGAAGCCGGTCTCCGACAGCCGGTCGACCGAGGGCATCTTCTCGAGGAAGGCATCGGCGGTCTCGAGGAAGCCGATCCGCGGCGTCCGGTAGTGCATCGGCACGACCCACTTGGGTGCGAGGCGACTTACGATCGTCGCCGCCTGCTCGGCGCCGATCGTCGGGCCGCCGCCGACGGGCAGGAACAGAAGGTCGACCTGACCGACCGCTTCGGCCTGCTCATCGCGGAGCGCGCTCTGGCCGAAGTCGCCGAAGTGGGCGACCCGCACTCCATCGAGCGTGAACACGAAGATCGTGTTGGGTCCTCGCTCGGTGCCGGCGGTCTCGTCGTGCTCGGACGCGATCGCGACTACCTCCCCGATCGGGGACTCGAGGCGTCCCGCGGTCGAACGCAGGATCGTCGGGTCTCCGCCGACTGTCTCCACGCCGTTGTGGTCGAGGTGTTCGTGGGTGACGAGCAGCAGGTCGGCGTCGACGCCCTCGAGCGCGGGATAGTCGAACTGCATGCCCCGAGCGGCCAGTGGCGAGACATCGCCGAAGGGGTCGATGAACACCGTGCCATCCGCTCCACGCAAGCGGAACGCGGCCTGGCCGTACCAATCAACGCGCATGTCGCTCCTCTCGTGCCGTGTCCTCTGCCGTGCGGGACCGCACGCAGGCGGTCCGCCCGCGAAGCTTACGCGGCGCGATTTCGAGGGGCGCTCAGCGCCGGATCCCGGTCCTGGGAACGGCCTAGCGGATCAGGGCCTCAGTGGCGACAATCGCGAGCGCGACGATCACACAAAGTGCGATCGTGACGATGATCCGGTGCGCTTCGCCGCTCTCGCCAGAGAGGATCTGCATCAGTCCCGGCCGATCCGGATGGGTCTCCATCAGGGTGCCGGTTGTTTTTCCGCAAGTTGGGCAACGATCGAGCATTGCTCCCTCCTTCAAGGGAAGCATCAAAATGGCGACTTTGGATCACGGTACCCGGTAACGGCGGCAATCTCCCATCGAGCGCATTAACGTGGGGTTGTGTGCCGACGGTCACGAGGGAACCGGTTAGTCACTTGATCGGCAGCTCACCCCGACACTTGACCGCAACCCGAAGTCGCTAGGGTTCTCGCCCGTGCCAGACCGCGCCGCGATCGTCACCGGTGCCTCCCGCGGGATCGGACTCGCCCTCGCCGAGACGCTCGGCGAGGAGGGCTTTGGCCTGACGATCACCGCGCGCAAGCCCGACACGCTCCAACAGGCGGCGGCCCGGCTGCGCGACCGCGGGTTCGAGGTCGAGGACGTGCCCGCAAACATGAACGACGAGGAAGGAATCCAAGAGGTCGTGGAGCGACACCGCGAGCGCTACGGCCGGCTCGACGTACTCATCAACAACGCCGGTGTCGGAATCGGCGCCCCCGCGACCGAGCATCAGACCAAGTTTGTCGACCTTCAGCTGGGCGTCAACCTGCGCGCGATCATCCTCTTCTACCGCGAATGCACGGACCTGCTGCGCGCCGCCGGCGCCGAGCACGGGAACGCGCTCGTGATCAATATGGCGTCGATTGCGGGCAAGTCGCCGCAGGCGTGGCTGTCGGTCTACTCGGCGACGAAGGCCGCGGTCGCCGCGTATTCGGTGTCGATGAATAAGGAGCTCGCCAAGTACGGCGTGAAGTCCGTCGCGTTTGCGCCGGGGTTCGTCGACACGGACATGACGGACTACGTCAAGGACAAGGTTCCGCCCGAAGAGATGCTGCGCCCGAGCGACATCTCGGAGGGCTTGCGGTTCGTGCTGCGCGTGTCGCGCACGTGCCTGATCCCCGAGATCGTGTTCCAGCGTCCCGGCGAGATTGTGTGAGCGTAGATCTTTCCGGTCGACGCGTCCTCATCACCGGCGCGGCGCGGGGTATCGGGGCTGCGACCGCGAAGCGGCTCTATGAGCGGGGGGCCCGTCTGGCGCTCGCCGGGATCGAGCCCGACGTGCTCGCGCGGACCGCGGCCGAGTGCGGCAACGCGCTCGCGGTGGTATGTGATGTGCGCGATCGCGACCAAGTCGAGGCCGCCGTCGAGGCCGCCTCTGAACATCTTCGCGGGCTCGACGTCGTGGTCGCCAACGCCGGGGTGGCCGCGCAGCTGCCGCTCGTTGGCGGTGACCCCGCTGTGTTCGAGCGCACGATCGAAGTGAACCTCCTGGGGGTCTACTACACGCTGCGCGCCGCCGGTCCGCACATCGCCCACGAGCGCGGTTACGCACTCGCGATCTCGTCGCTCGCCGCGGCCGTCCACATTCCCCTGCTCGGCGCTTATTCGGCGTCGAAGGCCGGAGTTGAGGCCCTCGCCAACACGCTGCGAATCGAGCTCGCCCCGAGCGGGGCCCGCGTCGGCGTCGGGTATTTCGCGGAGCTCGACACCGACATGGTTCGCCAGGGGTTCGGTACGGCCGCGGCCGAGCGCGGCGCCGAGATCCGCCGACCGGTCACGCGGGTGAGCCCGCTTGAGGTGGGCATCGATGCGATCGAGCGTGGGATCGCCAGGCGCTCGCGGCGTGTGGTCGCCCCGCGCTGGGTGGCGGCGGCGCTACCGATGCGGATGCTGGTCCAGCGCGCCGTCGAGCTGGCAACGCGATCGTCAGTCGACGAGTTGCTCGAGATCGCGCGCGCCGAGAACGCGCCGCTGACGACGGTGCAGCCGGACGCCGCAACGCGCACGCGCTCCTAGCTAACTCTTACGCGCCTCCTACCGCGCTCCGACGACGGGCGAGCAACGTCCGCAGCGGTCCATCAGAAAGGAGGTGACCAGATGCGAAGGCTCAAGCCGCTACTGGTGACGATTGCGGCCACCACGGCGATTGCGGGCGGCGGCGCGGCGATCGCGAGCGCGGCCACGTCGACGACCTCGACGAACGGCCCGACCACGACCAGCACCGCGCCGGCGCGGACCGCTCCCACGGCTCCCGCGCAGGGCAGTCATGCCCCGCCGGCCCGCTCCGGCAGCAGCGGCTCCCATAACTGTCCCAATATGTGAGTCGCGGTAGCTGACGGCTGCCACAACCGCGACGGCGCCCACCCCCACCGACCCGGCCGGGCTCACCGGCCGGGTCGGCTTTAGTGGACCCGTCCACAAGTCCTACGACTTGCGTGCTTCGGAACGAACGCAACGCTCCGGTCCTCTACGGTCGAGCCACTAGCAGATCGGGTTGTCAGGACCTCGCACCGCACCGGAATCCGGTGTGCGTACAGTAGAAAAGCATGGCCTCGATTGGCAACGGACGGCGAGCGAGCAGCTTTGCGCTGCGCCGGCCCGACCCCCGAGGCGAGAACTACAAGTGGATCGCACTGTCGAACTGCACGCTCGGCGTGCTGCTGGCGACGCTCGACGCGTCGATCACGCTGATCGCGATGCCGGACATCTTCCGTGGCATCCACCTCGACCCGCTCGTTCCCTCCAACAGCTTCTACCTGCTGTGGATGATCTTCGGCTTCCTGATCGTCACGAGCGTGCTGATCGTCAGCCTGGGCCGGCTCGGGGACATGTACGGACGCGTGCGGATCTACAACCTCGGGTTCGTTATCTATACGGCGGCGTCGCTGATCCTCACCATCGACTGGTTGGGCGGGCAGGCGGGGGCTACGTACCTGATCGTGTGGCGGATCGTCCAAGGCGTCGGCGCCGCCTGCCTGCTGGCTAACTCCGCCGCGATCATCACCGACGCGTTCCCGGCCAACCAGCGGGGGATGGCGCTCGGGATCAACAACATCGTGGGCGTGAGCGGCATGTTCGTCGGCCTGGTGCTAGGCGGCATCCTCGCGCCGATCGACTGGCGGCTCGTGTTCTTGATCTCCGTCCCCGTCGGGTTGTTCGGGACGGTCTGGGCCTACCTCAAGCTCCAGGAGATCTCCACGCCGAGGCGCGCCCGGATCGACTGGGGCGGCAACATCACGTTTGCAGTCGGGCTGATCCTGATCATGATCGCGGTCACCTATGGGATCCGTCCGTACGGGAACTCCGCGACGGGCTGGGGGAGCCCGCGCGTGCTCATCCTCCTCGCATCCGGCGTCCTGTCGCTGATCGCGTTCGTCGCGATCGAGCGCCGCGTCCCCGACCCGATGTTCCGGCTTCCCCTGTTCAAGATCCGCGCGTTCACGTTCGGGACGCTGTCGACGTTCCTCTCGGCGGTGGCCCGCGGCGGCCTGATGTTCATGCTGATCATCTGGCTCCAGGGCATCTGGCTGCCGCTCCACGGCTACGACTTCACCGACACGCCGTTGTACGCAGGGATCTACATGCTCCCGCTGACGTGCGGGATGCTGATCGCAGGCCCGACGTCGGGCTACCTGTCGGACCGCTTCGGGGCGCGGGGTTTCGCCACCGGCGGGATGATCGGCGCCGCGGTCAGCTTCTTTCTGCTGACGCTGCTGCCGACCGATTTCGCGTATCCCGTGTTCGCCACGGTCCTTTTCATGAACGGCGTGTCGATGGGAATGTTCGCCTCGCCCAACCGCGCGGGCGTGATGAACAGCCTGCCGCCGGGCGACCGCGGCGCCGGCGGCGGTATGAACCAGACGTTCCAGAACTCCGCCCAGGTGCTGTCGGTAGGGATCTTCTTCACGCTGATGATCGTCGGGCTGTCGGCGACCCTGCCGCACACGATGGCGAGCGGGCTCGAGGCCCACGGGGTCTCCCGGGGTGCCGCCGAGCATGCCGCGAACCTGCCGCCGGTCTCGATCCTGTTCGCGGCTTTCCTCGGCTACAACCCGATCCAGCATCTGCTCGGCTCATCTGTGGTGCAACATCTACCGGCGCACACCCAGGCGATCCTCACCGGGCGCTCGTTCTTCCCGCAGCTGATCTCGGAGCCGTTCCGCAACGGCCTGCACGAGGCGTTCGCATTCGCGATCGTCGCCTGCCTGGTTGCCGCCGTCGCATCGTGGTCGCGCGGACAGCGCTACGTCGACAGCGGCGTGCCGGTCGGGGTGGCGGGAGCGGCCAACGGAGCCGGCGTCCCCGTGGGAGCGGCGGAGAGCGCCAAGACGTAGACCTAGACCGGCTGGCCGGCCAACCATTAGGATCGTGGGGCTGTGACGTCGACCCGCAGCGACCTCGACCACCTGCTCGTCTCAGAGCTCGAGCGCTGGCGCGACGGACCGCCTCACGATCTGTTCCGCCAGCTGCGCTCGGGATGCCCGGTCCACTGGACGGACAGCATCCCCGACTACCCGGGCGAGCCCGGCTTCTGGTCGGTGACGCGCCCCGATGACGTGCACGCCGTCAGCCGGGACTGGCAGACCTACTCCTCAGAGCTCGGGGGCATCACGTCGGTCGGCGTGTTCCCGCTCGAGCTGATCCGCTCGATGTTCATCGGGATGGATCCGCCCCGGCACGACCGTCTCAAGATGCTGTTCCAGGCCGGGTTCACGCCGAAGCGGATCGCCGCGCACGAGTCCGCGATCAGGGCAATCGTGGTCGAGGTGCTCGACCGTCTAGGCGATCGTGATCGATGCGACCTCGTGAACGATGTCGCGCAGCCGGTCGTCTCACGTGTGATCGGGAGCTTCATGGGGATCCCGCCCGCGGACGACGCCGCTTGGGCGAGGCTGATGAACGCCACGCTTGCGGTCGCTGACCCGGACATGAGCCCGCAGGGGGTGGAGACGCTGCGGGAGCGGAGCATCCCCGAGATCTTCGAACGCTGCCGGCGTCTGATCGCCGAGCGACGTGAGCGGCCCACCGACGATTTGACCAGCGTGCTCGTTCACGCCGAGGTGGAGGGAGAGAGGCTCAACGAGCAGGAGATCGTGATGGGGTTCTTCCTGCTGATGGCCGCCGGCAACGACAGCACCAAGGCGACCTACTGCAGCGGGATGCGCGCGATCCTCGAGCAGCCCGAGCAGCGCCGACTGCTGCTCGACGATCCGTCCCTGATCCCGGGCGCGGTCGAGGAGTCGTTGCGCATGTTCCCGGCGTTCGCCCACTTCGCGCGGACGGCGACCCGCGACGCCGAGCTCGCGGGACAGACGATTCGCAAGGGCGAGAAGGTGGTCATGTGGTACGTGTCCTCCAACCGGGAGGAGTCGCGCTATGGGGACCCGGACCGGTTCGACGTGCGCCGTAACCCCGAGCATCAGGCCTTCGGCGCCGGCGGGCGGCACTTCTGCCTCGGTACTGCGCTGGCGCGGCTCGAGTTGCGGATGCTGTTCGAGGAGACGCTCGCGCGCTATCCCGCGATGGAGCTGGCCGGCGAGCCCACCTGGGTGCTGTCGACGTTCGTGAACCAGCTGAAAACGCTGCCGGTCCGCTTCGCGCCCGCGTAGTTATTGGACCGGGAGGAGGCCCATCTTGTGGGCGATGCCGGCGGCGTCGACGCGGCGCTTGGCGCCGAGCTTGCGCAGGATGTTCGACACGTGCACGCCGGCGGTGCTCGCGCTGATGAAGAGGGCGGCGGCGATCTCGCGGTTGGTGTGCCCCGACGCGAGGAGCTCGAGCACGGCGAGCTCGCGTGGGGTCAAGAGTGGGGCCTCCACCGAGTCACTGCCCGCTTCACCGCCCTCGGGCGTGTCGATCGCCTCGACGACCAGATCGATCGTCGCGTCGAGCTCGCGGCCGCGGCCGTCCGACCAGGCGGCGCCGAAGGTGGAAACGTTGAGCTTGCGGACGAGCTGATCAACGATGGCGTCACGGTCTCCGGACTCGACCGGCGGGATCGGGGTGCCAAGGCGCTCGCGGACGGTTTCGGCGGCAGCCAGGACCTCGATCGCCAGACGCGGATCGTTCCGGGCCAGGACGCTCCCGGCGATCTCCTCGAGCACGCTGGCCAGCCGCCAGCGATCCCCGAGCTGCCGGTGGATCAGCAGTGCTTCGCGCAGCATCGGCGCGGTTTCGCCGGCAGGCCGACGGCCCCGGCGCCCCGCGATCGAAAGCTCGTGCAACGACCAGGCGATGCCTTCTTGGAAGCCGAGCTCACGCGCGGTCGTGAGCGCCCTCTCGAGCCGCTGGCGGGCGATCGGGAGCGCGTCGCGGTAGAGGGCGCAGGCGCCCAGGTTGACAAGCGCGGTTGCGGTCGCCCGAAGGTCGTTCGTCCGCTGAAACTCGGCGAGCGCCGAGGTGCACAACTCCTCGGCCGTGTCGCTCTCGCCGCGTAGCCAGGCGACGAACCCGAGGTAATCCTGCGAAGCGGCGACGCCGTCGGTGTCCTCGAGCTCTCTCCAGATCGCGAGGCTTCGTTCATGGAGTTCGCGGGCCTCGTCGTAACGAGCTTGTTCGCGGGCGATCGACCCGAGCCGCTGGAGCGCGGAAGCGGCGGCACGCCGGTCGCCGAGCTCGTCGACGAGGGCAAGGGCGCCGTGCAGATGCCGGCTTGCCTCGTCGTACTCGCACTGCAGGAACGCGACCTGGCCCACCTTCACCAGGATGTCCGCGCGCCGTTCGACAGAGAGCCTGTCGGCCTGAAGGAGGATCTGATCGAACCACATCCGCGCTTCTCGGTAGAAGCCACGCTGGTACCAGAACGGCCACATCAGCGAGGCCAGCCGCGCGCATTCCTCGATCGACTCCTCGCGCAGCCACTGCAGCGCTGTGATCAGGTTGTCGTGATCGCCGGCGAAGCGCTGCAGCCATGCGAGCTGCTCGCTCCCGGTGAGCCCGGCCTGCGCGCCCGCGGCCATCGACGTGAAGAACTCCGCGTGCCGCCAGCTGACGGTCGGCGCCTCCGAGGTGTCCCAAAGCTTGGCGGCGGCGTACTGGCGGACGGTCGAGAGCAGCCGGTAACGCGGCTCCTCAGGATCGTCGACGACCTGAACGAGCGAACGGTCGATCAGCACCGCGAGCAGGTCGAGCACGTCCGCGGCGTCGAGCAGGTAGCCGCCGCACACGAACTCCGCGGCCGGCAGCGAGAACGTGCCCCGGAAGGCGCCGAGCCGCCTGAACAGCCGCTGCTCGTCCGGCTCGAGCATGCGATGGCTCCACTCGAGCGTCGCGTCGAGGGTCCGGTGGCGTTCGGGCGCGGTGCGACTGGGGTGGCGGAGCACACCGGCGTCGCGCTCGAGCCGCTCGGCGATCTGCGAAACGGAAAGCACGGGCACGCGCGCCGCCGCCAGTTCGATCGGCAGGGGCATCCCATCGAGATACCGGCAGATCCTCCGGATCGTGTCGCGCACGCCGGGAGCATCGGGATCGAACCGGCTCGAGGCCTCAGCCGCGCGCTCGATGAACAGCGACACCGCACCGTCCTCGGAGTCGGTGTCCTCGCTCGCCTCGTGGTCGACGAGGTCGCCGGGGGTGACCGCGAGGCCCCCGACCCGCCACACCTGCTCGCCCGGCACGCCGAGCGGTTGGCGGCTCGTCGCGATCACCCGAAGCGACTGGGAGCGCTCCAGTAACGCGACGATCAGCTCAGCGCAGCCGTCGACTACCTGCTCGCAGTTGTCGAGGACCAGCAGGGTCGATTCCGGGAATCGGTGCGCGAGCGCGGCCGGCGCTGGATCCCCGGTCAGCTCGCGCTCCAGAACGGTGGACGCCACCACCTGCGGAACGAGGTGGTCCTCGAACGTCGACGACAGGTCGACCCACCAGGCTCCTCCGATGAAGTCCGGCCGCATCGCCTCCGCGAACGCGATCGCCAGGCGCGTCTTCCCCGCGCCACCGGGCCCGGCCAGGGTCAGCACCCGCGTGCCCCACACCAGCGACCGAAGCTCGCCGAGCGCCGCGTCTCGCCCCACGAGTCTCGTCAGCGTCACGGGCAGATTTCCAAGCGTCCCTTCGCCCGGCTGCATCGTCTGGGTTGCGGTTTCCTCGATCAGTGGGTGCCACCTCGCTGTCGTGGCTCTGCTGCCGCGAGCCCCTGGCCCCCACGGCGCTCACCGGCGATGAAGTCTAAAGACCACGGCGGGCGGCCTAAACGACCGACACGGACTTCTAAATCTCCGCTCGGCAAGACGGGGCGACTGCCCGATGTGCGGGACGCGATTTATCCGCAGGATCTCCGGCGACGGATTCCCTCGAGCCCGTCGGAACGGCACTCAACTTCGGAGGTTCCTGTGAAGCGACGTTTTTTCTCCCCCTCGTTTGTCCTCGCGCTCGTGGCCCTGTTCGTGGCCCTCGGCGGTGGCGCGGCCGTCGCCGCAAGCCAGCTCGCCAACAACTCGGAGCGTCTCGGTGGACAGCCGCCGAGCTACTACCTGGCGGCCAAGCATTTCGTCAGCTCCGGCGGCGAGAAGTTCCTGCACATCGGGCAGACCAAGGTGCTCGGCCACGCGGGGCACTTCACGTTCAGCTCGACCTGCTCTGACCCGAGCGGCAAGACGGGCGCACAGCAGGTGACGTTCGACGTCACCGCCAACACGACCGCAGACATGGACGCCAACGGCGGCCCGCAGCCGGCCGGGACGAAGATCAACATCCACACCAACAGCGACGCCATGGACACGACTCAGGACGCGCCGCTGAACGCTGGTGACTTCGACCAGGTCGGAAGCGCATCGGACTCGACGGAGATCGCGGCCGACGGCCAGGAAGTCGACGTCTTCTACAACGATGGCGTCAACTGGCCCGCCGGCAACGGCAGCCCAGCGCACGACTGCTTCGCCGGCTACACCGGCTTCATCGGCTGATCCCAACCCCGCCCCCCAGGAGGGGCCTTCCGTACCCCTCGTCGGAAGGCCCCTCCGCCCTCTTTGATCTCGGAACGGAGCCATCCATGACCCCTGCACTGATCCTTAACGTGGCGCTCGCGATCGCGGTGTTGCTGACGATCGTCGGCTCTCTGGCCTACAGCATCCGCGCGGACCAGACCCTCCCCAAATCCGTCTGATCCGCGCCCAACCGTCCCTTTGGAGCAGCCGCCCATGCGCACCCGCTTTCGCGTCCTGATCGCCTGCCTCGCCGTGGCGCTACCGCTAACACTGAGCGCGGGTGCGCAGGCGGCCGCCGCACCGAACACCCCGGTTCACCTTTCCGCCGCGCAGGTTTCGCAGGCCGTGTTCGTGGCCGGTGACGTCGGGCGGCTCAGCCAGATTCCGAGCGGGACCGAGGACGTGGTTCTCGAGAAGGTGCTCCAGCAGCTGTACACCGACGATCCGAACCTGCCCGCGAGCCAGGCCGTGAGCGACATCCACGGGCTCCAGGCGGCGCTGAACTCCGGATCGCAGGCCATCTCGACCGCGACGCTCACCGTGATGGGCGGGAACGAACGAATCCTGGCCATTCTCCGAGCGCTGACCGATTCGAACCCGTCCCCAGAAGTGGTCCGCGCGCTCGGCGAGGTGACCAATCAGGCCCTCACCGTTTCCTCGCAGTCGACCCAGTTCCTCGGACAGTCATTCGACGCCTCGGCGGATTCGCTCGACACGCTGTCGTTCAGCGCGTTCTCGCCCGAGGCCACGCTCGCCCACAGCTGGTCGCTCGCCGGCAGCAACAACTCCTTCGGCCAGGCCCGCGACGCCCTTTGGAGGCAGGCTTCGAACGAGAGCGTGTTCGACTCCACCCAGACTCTGATCGGTGAGAACCCGGCGCTACAGAACTCGTCGATCAGCGCATTGGTGAGCATGCTGAACTCGGACGGCAGCCTCGACACGACGGTTTCGCAGCTCGAGACGCTGATCGACGGCGGCGTCCAGGACATCGCCGGCGCGAACTGCACGCTCGCCTCCGGGACGAATGGGACCTCGCCGTCCGACTGCGCATCCGGCGCCTTGCACGACGCGCAGAACGTCTCCCAGAACTGCCCAAACGGCCCGAACGACACGTCGGCCAACTGTCAGGCGGCCCGGAGCCTCGCCGAAAGCGATCAGCCGGGCGAGCTCAACACGATCAATGCCCAGCAGGCAGCGACGACGGCCGAGGCCACGGCGCTCGGCGACGCCGACACGGCGCTCGGCGTGGCCAACGCAGGCGAGGCGCAGGCGGCCGTGCAGCTCGCCGA
>Ga0335077_10007792_pt1 | contig 13264 bp, 16 predicted proteins | sample Lox_Sample_31_FD_207151 | JGI IMG/M metagenome (GOLD analysis project Ga0335077, IMG submission 207151) | Soil microbial communities from Loxahatchee National Wildlife Refuge, Florida, United States - Lox_Sample_3.1 | ecosystem: Environmental > Terrestrial > Soil > Wetlands | place: USA... | reverse complement strand
TATCCGCCTTCGAAGGTAAGCAATCCGAATTCGTCAGCAGCGGCCGCCAATGGCCAATACATTCTGGTGAAGCGCGAAGCGTACGATGCAGTTGGCGGGCACGCGGCCGTGGCGGACAAGATTCTCGAAGATGTCGCACTCGCTCGCGCCTTTAAATCCGCAGGTCGCACGATCCGCTTTCGCTACGCCGCTGATGCGGTCCGCACACGAATGTATCGCAACTTCCGGCAGCTTCGCGAAGGCTGGACGAAAAATCTAGCGTTATTATTCCCAAGTCCGGGACGACTGGCGCTTTCCAATCTATTCTGGTGGTCGTCTGCACTGACCCTGCTGCTCATGCCAGTATGGGTCGGACTAACCATGAACGCGACCCAAAATCCGCACTCGCTGTCCGGTGTACGGAATCTGGTTCTTCAATTTTCCGATCATACGAAGGCTTGGGGGCTGTTGTGGATCGCGATTGCTCTCATACCTGTGGTACGTAATGTGGCGCTTATCCAGCGGGCAAACTTCAACGCGATTGCTGAGGGTCGGGCGGCTCTCTTCGGCATGCCGATGTTCGCCTACCTCCTACTACGATCGAAACACATGCACGGGAAGGGAAGTGTCGCCTGGAAAGGACGGAGCTACGCAGGCAGCGCATCTTCTGTGAAACAATCTGCTGACTCAAATCTCATTTCGGCTGGCAAATATTCATGAAGGCCCCTTCCGTTCTTCTCCCGACAATTTTTCTTTTTGCCTCGCTCGCCTCGTACGCGCAGAGTCCCGCGCCGCATTTCTCCAGCACGATGATCGAGCCCGGGCTCAGTCTCGGTCCGCTCAAACTCGGCGATAGCCGCGCCCACGCTCTTGAATTATTTCCCAAAAAAGATGAAGACCAGGAGTGGGAAGACCCTTGCGGCACCACACTCGATTGGGTCGATACGACCAATCCCATGGGACGGGGCGACGTTTTCATCCGCCTGAAGAAGGGCAAGATTTTTCAGATTGAATCGTCGAGCACGCGTTTTCAAACCGCAGACGGAATCACGACCTTCGACTCGCCGGAGAAAGTCGCGCATGCCTACAAAGATATGCGGGCCTACGTGTTGCTGGCGGCGCTCAGTCCGGCACTCGGCGACAGGCCTCTGGTCTTCTGGATCGACAAAAAGAAGGGAATCGCCTTCACCTTCGCCTATGATCGTCCGCATCGCAAGCGTTATCTGTATAAGATCAGCATTTTCGAGCCGAACAAGAATTTCTGCCCGGAGCAGGAGACAATCAATTCCATGAAATGGCAGGGGCTTGAGCCTTATGCTCTTGAGCCTCCGGCGGAGTTGAGTCCCGAACGGCAATGAGAAAATCGTTAGCCATAAAGGCATTGTGTAACCGGTTGCACTGAATTTCATCTTTGAAGAGAAGCAAATGGTCTACCTCACTCGTAAAGCCGAGTTTTCTGCCTCGCATTACTATCACAATCCGGATCTCACGCCGGATGAAAACCAGCGAATTTTTGGGAAATGCAACAACCCGAATGGCCACGGCCACAATTACACGCTCGAAGTCACGGTGAAGGGGGAAGTTGACCCGCGCTCCGGGTTCGTCGTCGACCTGAAGCGGCTGAAAGAAATCATGCACCACGAGGTGCTCGACGCCATGGATCATCGCTTTCTGAACAAGGAAGTTCCTGAATTCATGACACAGATTCCGACCACGGAAAACATCGCCATCGCCGTGTGGCAGCGCCTCGAACCGAAGCTGCAGAAAGCCAGGCTGCATCGGGTGCGAGTCTATGAGACGACGGATTTGTTCGTGGATTTTTACGGAGAGGAGTAAATCGAAATGTCGATTGCCGATTTGCGATTGCCGATTTGAATGGACATGAAGTCCAAAACTTTCAATCGGCACTCGGCAAATCGAAAATCCAATGATCGCTCACCTCACGCGCCGATACCTGTTTTCTGCCTCGCATCGACTGCACAGCGCCCAGATGTCGGCGGAAGAGAATCGTTCTACCTACGGAAAATGCAACAATCCTTATGGACATGGCCACAACTACGCGCTCGAAGTGACGGTCAGCGGCCCGGTCGATCCAGCGACGGGCATGGTCTGTAATCTCGTCGACCTGGATGCCTGTGTCGAAAGGGAAGTGCTCTGCCGCTACGACGTGCAGAATCTGAATGCGATGGAAGAATTTGCTGTAACCGTTCCCACCACGGAGAATCTATGTATTGAGATCTTCGAAATATTGCAGCGCTCGTTCCCGTACGCTCATCTGGAGAAGGTGAGGCTGGAAGAGACGATGATGAATTCGTTTGAGTATGCGGGCGGCAACGACCCGCGGCACTAAGCTTAAGAAGCTTAAAGTAAGACTTTAAACATGAAATAATAGAGGCGGGCCTAAATCAAAGAACTACGGATTACGGTATGCCATCAACTCCACTTGCCCCCAAAGAATCACTGACACTGACCAGCGCACGATTCGAAGACCTGGTTCGCGAGATGCTAGTGCGGCTCGGCGAAGATCCCGCGCGCGAAGGCCTCGCCGCCACGCCCGAGCGTGTTCGCAAGGCCATGCAGTACCTGACGAGGGGATATACGGAAGACCCCGAAGCGCTGCTCAAGGGGGCGCTATTTACCGTCAGCTACGACGAGATGGTCATCGTCAAAGATATCGAGATGTTCAGCCTGTGCGAGCATCACATGCTGCCATTTTTCGGCAAGGTGCACGTCGCGTACATTCCCAACGGCCGCGTGATCGGGCTTAGTAAGATTCCGCGTCTGATCGAACTCTTCTCGCGCCGCCTGCAGATTCAGGAGCGGCTTACGACACAGATTGCGGAAACGATTCAGAAAGTCATCCAGCCGCAGGGAGTCGGCGTCGTCATCGAGGCACGGCATCTCTGCATGATGATGCGCGGCGTCGAGAAGCAGCATTCGGCAGCAGTGACTTCCTCCATGCTCGGTTGCTTCCGGAATGAAGAAGAGACGCGTTCGGAATTCTTGTCGCTGATTCGGCAGCGGCCGAACGGCGTTTAGCATGTGTGGCGCGGGCGCTCTCGCCCGCGTGGCTCGATCAAGACTGATTTTGACTTTCTTTTCGGCGACCTCCACAATTCTGTCCGAATGAGCCTTCCACAAACCCAAGCCTCCGTCTTCATCGGAACCAGCCTTGATGGCTTCATCGCCCGTCCGGACGGCGCACTCGATTTCCTTCCGACCGATGGCGGCGAGCCGCATGGATACAACGAATTTTTCGCAAGCGTCGACGCTTTGGTCATCGGCCGCGGAACTTTCGAAACCGTCTGTGCGTTTCCGGAATGGCCGTACGGGAATAAGCTCGTCATTGTGCTGAGTACCCGGCCTCTGGATCTTCCGCAGTTGGGGGTTCCCCATGTCTCGCCGGGTTTGCGAGACGTGGGAACACGCAACGTCGAACAGATGTCCGGAGATCCCGCCGAGATTATTGCCAAGCTCAGTACTCGCGGGATCAAGCACATCTACGTCGACGGCGGCGTGACCATTCAGAAATTTCTACGCGCTGGCCTGATTCAGCGGCTGATCATCACCCGGGTGCCGGTCCTGATCGGACAAGGCATTCCGCTGTTCGCGTCGCTGCAGGAGGATGTCAGGCTCCGGCACGTGCATACGACCGCTTATGAAAGCGGGTTAGTGAAGAGCGAATACGAAGTGCTTTCTGCATGAGACCACGCGCAAAATCGTCGCTTCGCGGCCAGGTCGCACTTGTCACCGGCGCGACCCGCGGAATCGGACTGGCCCTCGCCCGCGCTCTGGCGGGCGAGGGCTGCAATCTCGTCGTCACGAGCCGCACTGAAGCCGCATTGCAGCGAGTCAGCAGGGAATTGGGGTGTGCCAAAATCCGTGTTATCGCCCAGCCTTGCGATGTCCGCGATCCGCACTCGGTTGACGCGCTGTTCCGTACCGTGCGTGGCGAGTTCCACCGGCTCGACATTCTTGTCAATAACGCCGGCATCGCACATCCCAATCTGACCGTCGACAAGTTGCCGTTTCCGATGTGGAAGGACGTGCTCGCCACCAATCTGGATGGAATGTTTCTCATCACCCAGGCTGCACTAGCCATTATGAAACCGGGCGGCACGATCGTGAACAATCTCTCCATCGCTGCCAATCGAGTATTCGCCGGATCCGCGGCTTACAATGCCTCGAAACACGCGGCACTCGGGCTGACGAATACTCTGCGCGAAGAATTGCGGCCTCGCCGGATTCGGGTGATCGGGTTGTTGCCCGGCGCGACCGATACCGACATCTGGAAGACTCTGTGGCCCGAGGCTCCGCGGCGGAAAATGATGTCTCCCGGGACCATTGCGGAAGCAGTGGTCAACGCGATCCTGCTCTCACCGAACAGCACGGTTGAGACTTTGGAAATCCTGCCCACGGCAGGGACGCTGTAGCGCTGGCTCGCTTTTCGCCGCGTTCCACGTCCGAGTACAATGGCCCCGCCAACTCACCTGTGGAGGAAATCGCAATGAAGAAAGTCCCGTTTCTCATTCTCGCCCTGATGCTCGCAATGTTCACCGCTCCCATCCATGCTCAAGACGCAGCCAAGAAAGGTGCCGCGGTGAAGCCGGCAGATCCGCCATCGAAGGTCCTGCTCGACTCCTGGAACGACATTGGCCGCAAACTCATCGCCATGGCGGAGGATTTTCCGGAGGACAAGTACGATTTCAAGCCGAATCCAGCCGAGCGAACGTTTGCTGAGCAGTTGCTGCATGCCGCTGGCGCGAACTACTTCTTCATCAATCCTGCGAAGGGCGAAAAACCTCCGAAGGAAGAGGATCCGAAGCGCGATCAGTACAAGACCAAAGCCGACGTTGTGGCGTTCGTGAAGAAATCGTTCGCGGACGGGGCTGCGGTGATCAAGGCCAAGGGCGACAAAGGGCTGAATGATATGTTTGTCGACTCGTTCTCGCACCAGCAAGTCCGGGTTGGCGACTACGCCTGGGGATTCATTGAACACAGTGGCGAACACTACGGCCAGCTCGTGGTCTACTATCGCGTCGCGGGGCTGGTGCCGCCCGAGTCGCGGCCGAAGAAGTGAGTTCGAGTATCGCAGCCTGACATCCAGCGGCGGTGTCGTAATGCGGGCAGATCAGGACACCGCCGCTTCTTACTCAAGCAAAGAAAATCAGGGCAAAAGCGCTATACTTGCCGTATATGTCTGGGGTGTCGGAAAGAAATCCACAGAAGACTTTTTACCTGGAGACATTCGGTTGCCAGATGAATGTCCACGACTCGGAAAAAGTGGTCGGGACGCTGGTACAGGAAGGCTATCGCCAGGTGGAGACTGTGGAGCAGGCCGATCTGATTCTCTACAACACGTGCTCGATCCGCGATAAAGCGGAGCAGAAAGTCTTCCATCGGCTGGCGGATTACAAGAAGCTGCAGGCGCAAGGCAAGAAATTTGGCGTCTTGGGCTGCGTGGCGCAACAGGAAGGCGAAAAGATTTTTGAGCGGGCGCCGCACGTGTCGCTGGTCTGCGGATCGGCATCCTATCGCAACCTGCCGCAAATGCTGGTGCAACTGGAGGCATCGTCAGCAGCTGACACCGCCTCCCACCCTGCGAACACCGCGCAGGGTGGGGCAGCCTCGTTCGGAAACGGCCTGGTGCGGATCACTGGGCTTGACGGCCGTCAGACTGATAAATGCTTCGAAACCGAGTTCACGTCCCGAACGAATCCGCATCGCGGATACATCACCATTATCGAGGGCTGCGACAAGTTCTGCGCCTACTGCGTGGTTCCCTTCACCCGCGGCAAGGAGCGTAGCCGGACATCAAGCTCAGTTCTGGCCGAAGCACGACAGATGGCCGATCTCGGATATACGGACATTCAACTGCTCGGGCAGAACGTGAATTCCTACCGCGATCCCGAAGGAAGAAAGACATTTGCGGAGTTGCTGGCAGCGGTCGGCGAGATGCCTGGGATCAGGCGGGTGCGCTTCACGACCTCGCATCCCCGCGATTTCGGGCGCGACATCGTCGAAGCCATCGATGCTGTGCCCACGCTGTGCGATCACGTGCATTTGCCCGTCCAGAGCGGGTCTACGCGCATGCTCGATGCCATGCAGCGGCTCTACACGCGCGAGCAATATCTGGAGCGCATCGCCTGGATGAAAGCCGCGAAGCGCGAAATCAGCATCACAACAGATGTGATTGTGGGGTTCCCCGGCGAGACCGAGGCCGATTTCACCGAAACTCTGAGTCTGCTGGATGAGGTCGGGTATGACGGAGTATTTTCGTTCAAGTACTCGGCGCGTCCGAACACGCCAGCACTCAGCCTCCACGACGCGATCCCAGAGGAAGAAAAGTCGCGCCGGCTGGAGGTGCTGATGGCTCGACAAAAGGATATTCAAGTTGCCCGTTACAGAAAATATATCGGGACAATCTGTGAAGTGATGGTTGAAGGATTCAACGAGGCTCGCCGACAGTGGATCGGACGCACGTCGCAGAACAAGACGCTGAACTTCACAGGGTGTTCTGAGGTGGCGCCGAAGTTTGGCAGCTATGTCCAAGTCCGTGTAACAGGCAGCTTTCCCAACAGCCTGCTGGGGGAAATGGTGGTATAAGGTACGCGTTTTGGAGGTCACGATGGAAGTGGAAATGACAATCCGCGGGTTGATGATGGATCCGGTAAGCAACATGCCAATCGTGATCTTGAAGGATATCGGCGGCGAAACCGTTCTGCCGATCTGGGTGGGTGTCTATGAGGCCAATGCGATCGCGCTGGAGATGGAGAAAGTCTCGACGCCGCGTCCGATGACCCACGACCTGATCAAGAACGTGCTGCTCGGCCTGGAGACGCAGGTTCACAAGGTGGTCGTGACGGAATTGAAGGAAGACACGTTCTACGCCGTGATCTGGCTGGAGCGCGGCGGCGAAGTCATCAGCATCGACTCGCGGCCCTCAGATGCGATTGCGCTGGCGCTGCGCGTGGATTGTCCCATCTTCGTCGAGGAAGTGGTGCTCAAGACCTCGAAACTCGCCGCCAACATGTCCGACCGCGTGACCAGCGAAGAACTCCGCAAGTGGCTGGAAGGCCTGAACGACGAGGATTTGGGGAAGTATAAGATGTAGGGATGATGCTGGTTTCATCTGTTGATGCGTTATATCATATTTGACATCATAATGATTGTATGGCATCATTTGACGAATGCGCACCACACTAAACCTCGAAGATGATGTCCTTGAGCTCCTGAAGAACTATGCCGCCGACCGCTCAATTCCGTTAGGAACGGCTGCTTCGGAGCTTGTACGCCGAGGTCTAGAGACTCCTGTACGAATGCGCTTGGAAAACGGCTTTTACGTGGTTGACCTTCCCGCCGACGGACCGCAGATCTCAAGCGCTCGTGTGAAAGAGCTCCTTGAGGAAGATCTCTGATGTCTGTCTTCCTGCTTGATGCGAATCTCCTGATCGCATTGGCTTGGCCGGCGCATCAATTCCACATGCAAGCTGCAGCTTGGTTCGCGCGCCATTCCCGTCATGGGTGGGCAACCTGTCCATTCACGCAGGCGGCTTTTGTTCGCGTACTGTCCAATCCGGCATTCTCGACCAAGGCTCTGTCTCCGAAAAACGCGGTCATTGCGCTCGAAGCGAACGTGAAGCTTCCAGGACATCATTTCTGGCCAGACAACATCTCACTTGGGGAAGCCTTTGAGCTGGTCGGCCAGAGAGTCGTCGGACATCGGCAGATTACGGACGCATATCTGCTGGCCCTCGCCATCCACCATCGCGGCCGGTTGGCAACGATGGATCAGAGCATCGGATCGTTAGGAGAGGGTGTCGAGGTCGTTTCGTGAGTTTACATAATACCTGTTATCGGACATTGAATATGGTGTGGCAACCCTCCTGCCTGCCGCCACACTTACGTATCGTCGAAGCATCTCCGAGAAAACTACTTCCCTTGTGACGCATCCAATCGCAGAAATCTCGCGGCGTTGTTGTACAGAACGTCGCGCTTCTGTTCTGGTGTCAGATAGTCGGCGTTTTGAATGACGCTGATTGAGTACGCCATCAGCTTGGGCCAAAGTAGTTGATCCGTGCCGAACATGACGCGGTCTTCGAATCCGGCATCGACGAGGCGTTCGATGTAGCGGTTTACCTCTTTGAGCGGATAGCTCCAGATCAACCCAGCCACGTCGACGTACACGTGCGAGTTCGCCTGCAGCAGCGTCAGCATGTTGTCGATCATGGGATAGCCAGCGTGCATCACCTGCACCCGCAGCTTAGGATGCCGGGCCAGCAGTTCCTAGAGCAGCAGTGGATTGCCCATCGAGCCGCGGAATTTCGGCATGGTGATATTGGCACGACCGGAACCGCCAGTGCCCATGTGGATGGCGACCGGGATGTCGAGCTCTTCGGCCAGGGCGAAATATTGGTCAACGGAAGGGTCGCTCGGAGACAGACCCTCGTATTGCAGGCCGATCTCGCCCATCACTTTGAATCCGCCAGTGGTAAAGTCCTTCCGCAACTCATCCAGGGGAACGCGCTGGTTGGCGGGAAAGCCAACCTCGAAACCAGTACCGGGGATGATGCGAGCTGGCGCGGCATCCTTCCACTTCTGGACGCTCTTCGGATCTCCAAAGACAACCGCAGTCACATTGAGGCGCTCCATCTCGGCAAGCACGTCTTTCATGTACTCTCCGGAGGCCGAAGGATACAACGCGGGGGTGCACGGCTCCTTCACCCAGCCGGACTGTTCTTCTTTGGTTTTGGGATCGGAGGCAGTGAATTTCGAGGTGTTGGGGCACATCGGCGGGAGGCCTGGGAAGTTGAGGTCCATGGCATGGACATGGACGTCGAGCACCGGCGGCGGAGTCTTGTTTTCGACGTTTTGAGCAAACGCCGTTGTGCCAATCAGGCAGAGTGCGAAGACCGGAATTTTGTTGATGAAGTGCCAGAACATGGAAGATTCCCTTTCAGATCAGAGTCGCTTTGCGGGGACAGGGTAAACGGAAGGGGGAAAGATCACAACCGGCAAAGCCTAGCGATGCACCGGGGCATCTGTCCCGCATAGCACGATTTTGGCGTGGAACAGAGTGCCGGCGACACGGGTCGCGATGGCAATCAAATCGCGCTGGCCGGAGAATACCTTGACCTGTCGGGCGCGAGAATGTTCCGGCAGATTGACGGGGCGTCCTGCACGAATGCGAGCGGCGGTCGCCTCGTCCGCAGTTACGGACGGCATCTCGGGCAGCAGCTTGCGCGGATGCACGAAAAAATCCTCAGCCGACTTCCCTGCTGACCCTGCGAGTTCGTCAAGGGTGCACGCCTCCGTAATGGAAAATTCGGCCACAGCCGTGCGGCGCAGCGATTCCAGATGCGCTCCGCAACCGAGAGCCTTGCCCATGTCATGCGCGACCGAGCGCATGTAGGTTCCGGAGGCGACACGGGCGCGAAAACACGCTCGGTCGCCCTCGACTGAGAGAATATCGAACTCCATGACCTCAACGGTCACCGGCTGGAGCGCGACGGGCTTTTGCTTGCGCGCCAGCTTGTACGCCGGCACCCCATGAATTTTCTTCGCGGAAAACGGCGGAGGAGTCTGCTCGATCGCCCCTCGAAATCTCGCAGCCATGTCCTCCACCTGTGACTTGGCTAGCGAGACTTCCTGTACTGGCGAGGTAGGTTCGCCTTCGGCATCGTAGGTGTCGGTGGCAAATCCAAAGCGAATCGTCCCCTCGTAGGTTTTTTCCGAAGCCACATAAAATTGAGCGAGTCGCGTGAAGCTGCCCGTCACCAGCGGCAGGACGCCGGTGGCCATGGGATCGAGCGTGCCCAGGTGTCCGACCGCGCGCTGGTTCAGAATCCGGCGCACCCGGTTGACCACGTCATGCGAGGTCAATCCGGTGGGCTTGTCGATGATGAGGACGCCATTCATGAGATCATTGGGTAATTTGGTAATCGGGTAATTCTGCAATTTAGTAAGCTATCTTCACAATCTGCGGGCATCTGCGGCCAGGTTCCAGGAAACGCTCTCGGATTTCAATTACCAAATTACCCGATTACAAAATTACCAAATTAAGTCTCCCTCATGCTTCCGCTCAAAGACGATCAGCCGCGCTACAGCACGCCGTTTGTGAACTGGTTCCTGATTGGGTTGAATATCCTCGTTTTTCTCTTCGAGTTGCAACTCGGCCGTTCGGGCCTGAAGCACCTGTTCGATCAATTCGCGCTGGTACCGGCGCACGTCTGGAACCCGCATTACAGCCTGCCGCAGATCATTGTTCCATTCTTCACCGCAATGTTCCTGCACGAGGGCTGGGGACACGTTCTGGGAAACATGTGGTTCCTGTTTATTTTCGGGGACAACGTGGAGGACTACCTCGGCCACTTCAAATACCTTGTCTTTTATCTTCTGGCCGGACTATTTGCCGATGCAGCGCAGATTGCCATTTATCCCAATTCGCACATCGGGATGGTGGGAGCCAGCGGAGCCATTGCGGGCGTGCTGGGAGCCTATTTTCTGCTTTATCCCCGAGCCCGCGTGCTGACGTGGTTCTTTGTGTTTGTCCTTTATCTGCCGGCGTGGGTCGTGCTGGGCGAGTGGTTCGTGATCCAGTTCTTCAGCGGCGCCCAGGCGCTCTCCGTAATGGAACAGACGGGCAAAGATGTCGGCGGCGTGGCCTTCTTTGCGCACATCGGCGGATTCATCTCCGGAATGTTGATGGTCAAGATCTTCCCAGAGCGGGCCAGGCGATATCCGTACGCGTACCGATGAAGCCTCCATTCGTCCGGAAGAGGCATGCTGGTTTAGCACAGCCTTCCTCTAAAGGACGTCTGCTCGCCAGGATCCACAGTTGCCCAAACCCCTCTTGGTCAATACAGCGATTTCCGTTGCCAACTCGGAAGCTCTCACGAGCCTCAAACTTCTATGTCCACTCCTGCCCGGCTGCGCGATGTCCCGCCCCGACCGCCGTTTCAGGTGCACGATCGGCGGCCCATCGCCGGCCGCAAGGCGACCGCGATCGTGCTTGTAGGGCTCGCTGCCGTTGGATTAGCCGCACTTCTGTTTACATTTTTGTGGCCGTTTTCTCAGGCATCGGTCGTGCAGAATCTCTCGGAGGCCACCGACAGTGCAGTGAGCGTGCAATCGTTTCACGCAACCTATTTTCCGCCCGGCTGCGTGCTCGATGGTGTCGAGTTTCATCATCACGGCGATCAATTCACACTGATCACGCTCGACAAACTCATCGTCGAAGGCAGTTACCTGGGCATGCTGAGAAAACACGTATCACGGCTGACTGCGGTCGACGCGAAGGTCTTTGTTCCTCCATTCGGCAGCCAGATGAGATTCAACACCCAGCATTCCAACATTGTCATCGACGAGATTGTCGCAAACGGCAGTTTCGTCGAGTTTGAGCAAGGCGAGCACAGCAAGAATCCCTTTCGCTTCGACGTGCACGAGGCCAAGTTCAGCGGTGTGCAGTGGGGCAGCCCCGTCACCTACGATCTCAAATTTCACAACCCAAATCCTCCGGGCGAGATTGCGGTGCGGGGAAAGTTCGGCGCCTGGACTACCGGCCATCCGCAGGACACTCCCCTCTCAGGCGACTACACCTTCGAACACGCCGATCTCAGTGTGTACGGCGGCATTGCCGGCCATTTGTCGTCGAAAGGACATTTCGAAGGCAGGCTGGGGCACGTCGATGTTGATGGAACGACCGATGTTCCGGACTTCGTCGTAACCTCCGGTGGCCACAAGATGAAGCTCGACACAAAGTTCGTCGCCTACGTGGATGTGCAACATGGCGACACATTCCTACGTCATGTTGAAGCGCATTTTGGGCGGACTACGGTCACCGCGGAAGGCAGCGTGGCCGGAGTTGAGGGAACGCAAGGTAAGACCGCGCGATTCCACCTGACCGCGCGTCCCGGCCGCATCGAAGATGTTCTCGGACTGTTTGTGACCGCGCGTTCTCCGATGTCCGGAGAGACCACGATGGACGCTCACGTAGAGATTCCGCCTGGAAGCCAATCGTTCCTCGAGAAACTCAAGATACACGGGACGTTTGGCGTGGATAACGGAAGTTTCCGGGCACAGAAAACACAAAGAGGCGTCGACCAATTGAGTGCTGGCGCGCGTGGCGAAAGCATGGAAAACCCGGAGACGGTTGTCACCGATCTTGAAGGACAGGTCAAGGCAGTGTCCGGCGTAGCTCATTTTTCCACGATAAGTTTTCAGGTTCCAGGTGCGAATGCGCTATTGAATGGCACCTATGGCCTCGTCAATCACAAGATCAATTTGCACGGCCGGATGCGCGTGGATAGCAGGATCTCGAAGACCACGACCGGGATAAAGTCACTTATCTTGAAAATAATGGATCCGATTTTCAGAAAGAAGAAAGCTGGGGAGGTTGTCCCCGTCCACATAGCGGGAACCTATGAGAAGCCCGATTTTGGGCTCGACATGAGCGACCAATCCGGTCATCCCCTTGCCCGTAAATAGCCGGCGCAAACATTTTTGGGCGTCGAGACATCAAAAACTGGTGCCGAGCTTTCGCGAACACAAGTTCCTACAATTCTGGCAACTCACATTCGCGGTTTGTCTGCTGCTGGCGCTCGCCTGCCTGGACCTAGCCTGTGGAGCCTCGAAGTCAGGCCCGCAGACACCGGCTCCTGCGAATCAGCCCACCTTCAGCCACGTCGTCCTGGTGGTGGAAGAGAATCATAGCTTTGCCGATGTCATCGGAAGTTCTTCCATGCCCTATTTGAACGGTCTGGCATCGCAGTACGCGCTGGCGGCGCAATATTTCGCTAATGGACATCCCTCGATGCCGAATTACCTGATGCTGACGACTGGGCAGACGGAGAGCTTTGACGACAATTTCTCCGGGACGATCAGTGACGACAATGTAGTTCGTGAACTGGTGAAGGCCGGCAAAAGCTGGAAGTGTTATGCGGAATCAATTCCTTCGGATGGATATCTTGGCGGAGACTCAGGAAATTACGTGCGGCGCCATAATCCATTCAGCTTCCTTTCTGACGTGCAGCAGAATCCATCGCAAGCCGCCAATATCGCCCCTTTCACGCAATTCGCCGCTGATCTCTCTGCCGGCACGCTGCCGCAATATGCATTCATTGCACCCAATGTCAACGACGATGCCCACAACGGCACGCTCGCGCAGGCCGACTCGTGGCTGCAGGCCAATATCGCTCCCTTGCTGGCTAATCCGGCTTTTGAGAGCAGCGGACTGCTGATTATCACGTTCGATGAGAGCGAGATGACGGACCTGGAGAACGGAGGC
>Ga0335077_10007789_pt1 | contig 13265 bp, 13 predicted proteins | sample Lox_Sample_31_FD_207151 | JGI IMG/M metagenome (GOLD analysis project Ga0335077, IMG submission 207151) | Soil microbial communities from Loxahatchee National Wildlife Refuge, Florida, United States - Lox_Sample_3.1 | ecosystem: Environmental > Terrestrial > Soil > Wetlands | place: USA... | reverse complement strand
CCGCCTCCTTTCCGTCTTGTGTACTGGCCGACCTTCAGGTCGGCTCTTTCCCGGCGGCGCCGCTCCCCCGATCGGCGCTCCCCGTAGCACCGCCATCCCCTCCGCTCTTATCTGTAAGCTCTTATCTGTCAACCCCTCCCGATTTTCCGATTTCCCCCACCACATTCTTGCGTTGGACTTCCCCCTCCCAACCCGCTACGTTTTCTCCATGAGTAATACCAACTCTCTACTCGACCGCGACACCCGCGAAGTTGACCTCCTCCACGAAATCGGCAGCCGCCTCGCCGCCGCCGATCCCCTCCATGAAGTCCTCCGCAAAGTCATCGACTTCATCTCCATCGTCGCCAAATTCGATTCCTGCTTCATCTACGTCCTCGAAGACAACGAACTCGTTCTCCGCTCCTCCAAAAATCCCCACGCCGAAGTCGTTGATCGCCTCAAGCTGCAGGTCGGCAGCGGCATCACCGGCTGGGTCGCCGAAAACAAAGTTCCCGTCGCCATCGGCAACAACGCTTACAAAGATCCCCGCTTCCGCGCTTTCAGCGAGCTCCCCGAAGATCGCTTCGAGGCTTTTCTCTCCGTCCCCGTCCTCAGCCGCGGCAAACTTGTCGGCGTCATCAACCTCCAGCGCCGCCAGCCCCACATCTACAGCCAGCGCGAAATTCGTCTCATCTCCACCATCGGCTTTCTCGTCGGCGCCGAAATCGAACTCGCCCGCCTCGAAGGCGCTTACTCCGAACTTTCCGAACAGCTCGACACCCGCAAGGCCCTGGATCGCGCCAAGGGCATCCTCCAACGTGATCTCCAGCTCAGCGAGGAGGAAGCCTATCTCACGCTCCAGCGTCAAAGCCGCCAGCGCCGCAAATCCCTTCGTGAAATCGCCGAAGCCATCGTCCTCTCCGACGAAATCAAGCGCCAGCCCCGCAAGCCCGACTGACTCCGCCTCCGTCTCTGACTCCGCCTCCTTGTAGGGGCGGCTTTATGCCGCCTCCGTCTCTGACTCCGCTTCCATGTAGGGGCGGCTTTACGCCGCCTCCGCCTCGCCTCGCAGTTTCTTTCCACACGCACTCCTCCCGCGCCACTCGCCCAATAGCACAGGCATTCCTGCCTGTGCACCCGATCCTCCACCAAAAACCAACAGAACTTGAACGCGTCCCATACCGCTTCTCGAAGGGTTGACGCCCAGCCCTTGAACTGTTAAACCTTCTTTGGGCCCTACGACCTCGCTCCGTCTAGGAGTCCCGGATGTCCAGCCTGTCCTCGTCAGTTCCCCTGTTCGCGGGCCTCTCCAAAGACGCGATCTCCGCTATTCTCTCCGTCGCCGTTCGCCGCAAATACCCCGCCCGCAAGCTCATCGTCGCTGCCAACTCCCCGGCCCGCAGCCTCTTCCTCGTCCATAGCGGCGCGGTGGATTACCTCGTCCACTGCCGCAGCGACCAGGAAATTCTCATCCGCCGCTTCATCCACGGCGACACTTTCGGCGTCGCCACGCTCCTCTCCGAACCGCTCGGCTATCTCGGCACCGCGCGCGCCGTCCGCGACTCCGTCCTCTACGTCTGGGACCACGCCACCGCCTACCGTCTCGTGAAACTCCATCCGCGCCTCGCCGAAAACGCCCTGCACATCGCCCTTCACTACGTCTCGATCTACTCCAAGCGCCACCTGCGCCTGGTCTGCGACTCCGCCGAATGCCGCCTCGCCAAGGCCCTCACGCATCTGGGCTCGCGCACCGGCAAAAAACTTCCCAGCGGCGTGGATGTCGAAGTCAAGAACCACGACCTCGCTTCTCTCGCCGACATCAGCCCCTTCACCGTTAGCCGCATCCTCCGCCTCTGGGAGCGCCACGGCGCCATCCGCAAGCGCCGCGGCCACGTCATTATCCACGCTCCCGAGAAAATGTTCCGATGAACTTCCGGTTCGCCAAAACTCTTTCATTCCTTGCGCTGGCGCAAACAACTCCGTCCGTGCCTTCGCTATCCTTTTTGGGCAGTCCTATCCAGGAGCGTTGCACGTCTCGCGGTCTGGCGCGAAGGGGGCGTCGCGTGACCGTCGACGATCTTTGGAAACCTCAGCCGTATCCGCTTGAAGCCTTGCAGAGAAAATTGCTCGAAGCTCGCGATCCTCAGGAAAAGCAGCGTATCCAGCGCCTCATCGCCGCGGAGACCGATCTCCTGGCGATTGAGCAGTTCGTCAAAACTCTGAAAACCAGGGAAGCCGGCGACATCATCTCCAACGCCAGCCTCCTCTTCCTCGTCAAACACGTCTTCAACGTTCGCGCCGAGTTCGACCCTCCCAAAAAATAACCGCCCCGTAGCACAGGCTTAGCCTGTGTTCTTCTCCGGGTAGCACAGGCATTCTTGCCTGTGCAGCCGATCCAACGCCGCTCACCCCACCGCTCACCCCACCGCCCCTTCACACGAATGCCGCGAGTGGGCATTCTTTCTGCCGCCAATCCCAACGCGACTTCTTGGTCGCCAAATCCCCGTGTCCTGTTGATCTCCGCGCACGCTCTGTGAACTCTTCTCTTCTCCTCCCTCGCCGCTTTTCCCGCCTTCCCCACGGTATAATCACCCAACAAATGTCCTCGCCTTTCCCACTCCCGTGCGCATAACCAACGCCGACGGCCACCGCCCCTCCAATTTCATCCTTTACGCCTGCATCACCCTCATCATGGCCATCTGGAGCGTCAACTACCTCACCACCAAGTACGCCCTCCGCTTTCTTCCGCCCCTCACCATGGCCTCGTTCCGCGTGATCTCCGCCGCATCCTTCATGCTCCTCGTCTACCCCATCGCCGCGCGCTCGCGGGCCTTCGCCGCCGACCTCCGGGCTCACAAGCAGCCCCGCACCCTGCGCGACTTCTTCACCTTTGCGTATCTCGGCTTCTTCTGCGTCACGCTCAACCAGATGTGCTTCACCGTCGGTCTGCGTTACACCAGCGTCGCCCACTCCGCCATCATTCTCGGCATGGGACCCATCTACGCCCTCATCCTCGCCGTCCTGTTCCGGCTCGAATCGCTCACCTGGAGCAAAGCCCTCGGCATGGCCGTTTCGTTCACCGGCGTTGCCATCCTCGCCTCCGCTTCCGGCGGAGTCGGCCGCCACTCGCCCACGCTCGCGGGCGACCTCATCACTCTCTGCGGCTCCCTCGCTTTCGCCTTCTATGTTGTTCTTGGCAAGCGCGTAGCAGGGAAGTACGACGCCCTCACCATGACCACCTGGAACTACCTCCTCGGCGCCGCCATCGTCCTCCCCCTCGCCATCCACCAAGCCGTCGCCTTCGGCCCTCTCGCCAACTATCGCGCCGTCCCCTGGCAAGCCTGGGCCTGCTTCGCCTTCACCGCCCTGTTCAGCTCCACGCTCGCCTACCTCTTCTACTTCTGGCTGCTCCGCTATCTCCAGGCTTCTCAACTCAGCGCCTTCACCTATTTCCTTCCTGTCGCCGCCACCATCCTCGGCATCCTCTTCCTCCACGAACGCGGCTCTCTTGCCGAACTCTTCGGCGCCGCCCTCGCCCTCCTCGGCCTCTACCTCACCGAATCCGCCCGCGCCTCCTGACCGAATCGGTATTGGCCTACTTCTGAGCCGGGCGCCTTCCTCCGCGTGGCGGCCACCTTCAGGTTTGGCCTGATGAAGGAAGTGTGCCCCGTGTAGGGGCGGCTTTACGCCGCCTTCTTTCCTTTCGTCGCTTAGCGGCGCGAGCCCGTCTACGGGCCATCAACTCTCCGTTTCCCGCTCGCCTCTGCTAACTCTGCCTGCCCCGAGCGCTCTCGGCGAAGAGTGGTGAACTCTTGCGCTTCGCTCTCGCCAAACCTCCAGCCATTGACTCTGCCGCCACAACTGGACCACCGGCCAGTTATTGCGGAAAACTCGAATTGCTAGGCTGAAAGCAGGCCGCAAAACAACGGCCCGGCGCGCAACTTGCGCACCAAAGACTGAGAAAGAAAGTCAGGTAACGTGAACGTGCTTCGGTTGGACTATATCTCTTGTATCCTCACGGTCTTTTCGACCGTCCTCATCGGTAGGAAAATTTGGCAAGGCTGGATGGTTGCCGGCGCGAACAGCGTGGTTGTCTGCGTCATCGCGCTCCGCACCGCGCAATTCGGCTTCATCCCCGCGAATCTCTTCTGCATCGCCCTCTATTCCTACAACGTCTGGAATTGGCGCGCACCGCGCGTCCCCGCTTCCGAATAGTCCTTTCGCCGGCCGTCGCCGGAAGAACCCTTTCGCCGCTCGCGTCTCGCCCGCCCGCGCTTGCGGTTCTTCGGCGCTTCCTGCGCGAATCTTGCGCGCCAACGGCGGCGCCGCTCCCCCGTCTCCAACTCTTTTTCTCTCCGCCCGGTGCTATACTCCCCGTCCATTGCACCGTCCCTGAATCTTTTGCACATGAATCCAGAATGATCCTGGCCGGGTAGCCCAGCCCGCAATCTCTGTTTGGAAGGAATCTTCATGAATCGCTCTCTTCCGCTCGTCCTCGCAGCCGCATCCGTCATTCCTCTCTCTGGCTGTTATTCGGGCGCCGCCCTCAGGCCGGTTCAAGGTCCCTCGCCAAAGGCGGACCCCCTCATGGACCCTCGCGGCGCGTTCAAGTCCGGGCGTTTCTACGTGGATCTCGACAATATGGCCAAGCCGATTCTTCATGAAGAATGCGTCGGCCACTGGGACCCGCCGGCTCCCCCGCGGCGCGGCGCCGCCGGCGCTTCCGATGCAAACAGCTTGGCCGTCGCGTGGGATGTTGCCTACGGTGCGGGCTATTACCAAACGACCGTCCTCAAGGCGAAACTCTGCGCGCGAGGTTCGGGCAAGAGCGCGCATGGAACAACCCTGGAAGCGGAATTCTGCCAGTTCGAGGAGCAGGTCAACGGAAAGCGGAAAATCGCAAAGCGCGGCGTGGCCCGGGACAATTACGAAAACATCTACCGCATTGAATAATCCTCCGCTTCGCGCACTTAGTTCGTCTCCTTGGCCGCCGATACCGTGATCGACTTCAACATCCTCACCCAGCGCGCCGCGCGCTTCCCGGCAATTCGCCTCGAAATCGCTTATCATGGCTGCCATTCGGAGGAAGCATGCCCACCTTGTTCCGCGGTTGCGTCCCGGTCGCCCTGTTCGTTCTCGCGCTCGCCTGCGGGCCCGCGCCCGCTCGCGCCAAATCGAACATCGATCTCAATCCCAATCTCGATTTCACCCGCTACAAAACCTTCGCCTTCATCGGCGGCGTCGAGCATTTCGACAGGCTGCAGCTCAATCCCGACGAGCTTCGCGACACCGTTCACGCCTCCGTCTCCCGCGCGCTCACCGCCCGCGGCCTCCGGGAAGTCCGTCGTGACCAGAATCCCGATCTTGTCGTCCGCTATCTCGCGCAGACCAATTCGATGGTCAATTATGCCGGCGACGACTGGGGCGGCTATGACATGTTTACCGCCGATTGGTGGTCCCAGGCTTACACCGTTTGGAACGCTTCCACCACGCGCCAGGGTTCGCTGATGATCGACCTCATTGACGCCAAGCGCCGCGACCTCGCCTGGCGCCTCTTTCTCCAGCAGCAGCTTCTGAATGTCGACAAACTCCCCGAAAAAATCGAGAAGGAAATCGCCAAAGGTTTTGAGAGTTTTCCGCCCACCGAAAAAGACAAGGAAGAGGCCCGCAAGGAACACGCCAAGCAGGCCAGCAAGAAACAGAAGCCCGACTTTCAATGACGATCCCGCAGGTCGTTCCGCCTGCGGCCGCCCTAGAAAGTCGTTGTCAGCCGCAACGCAAAGCTGCGGGAAGGCCCAATCGCGTTCCCGGAGAACAGTCCGCCGAAATCGATCACGTCCACCACGTCCGTCAGGTTCTGCCCGTCCGCCTGAAATCGCACCTTCAACCGGTCGGACTTGTATATGTCCGCCCCGATCGAGGCGTTCACTTGGAACGCCGACCGGATCCGCCCCGTGTCGAAGTTAACGCGATCCACCACCTTTTGCCCGTAGATCGCCACCTGGTCCGCGATGCACTGATCCAGCGTCTCGCTGGGATCGCACTGAAACTCGAAGGGCAACCCGCTGTCATATTGAATTCCGCCCGCCACCCAGAGCCTCGGCTTGATCTGGTAACGCAGCCGCCCGCGAATGGTGTGCCGCTGGTCCTGCGACACCGGGAAATGCCCCGTCGTCGGAATCTCGGCCTCGTCGCCAAGAAACAGTCCTCCGGTCACCGGATTCCACGCGTTCCCCACCTCATACGAGTAGCTCAAGAATCCGGAGAATCCCTTCCAATCGGGCAGATCGAGCTTCCCCTCCGCGCCATAGATGATCGCGTTGCGAAACGCGATCGGAAAACTGATCGTTGTGTTGTCGATTTGGTCGTCGTCCGCGAAGTTGCTCACCAGCCGCCGGAAGTAATTCGCGTCCAGCCGCAGCTTATCGAAGAAGACCTTGGTCACGCCCGCTTCGTAATAATTTCCTTCCGAAGGTTCCACCGGAAGCTGCAGCGATACCGGATTCAGCATCGTCGCCGCCGTCGAGCTCGATAGCAGAATGTTCTCGAACGACGGCGTCTGGAACACCCGGTCGTACGAAAAGTGCACGATCAAATTCGCGGAAGGGAAGTAGCGCGAAATCGCGAAGCGCGGGTCCACCGCCTGCCGGTTCAGAATCAGCTGGTAGTGATCCCAGCGCAGCCCCGCGTTAATCGTCCATTTTCCCAGGCGCATCAGGTCCTGCACGTAAGCGGACTGCTCCAGGTCCGGACGGTTCGCCAGAAAACGGAACGTCAGTGGCGTGTCCGGGTCGTATTGCGTCGGGTCCGTGATGTTGTAGCTGAAATTCTCGTTGAGAAACAGATTGTCCGACTCCACGCCCACTTTGATCTCATGCCGCCCGTGGCTGATCGTCAGGCTGCCCTTGAAATACCCTTCCCGAAACCAGTTGTGCTGCGTGATCTCGATGGGTGTCGAAAAAGGATTCGAGTAGAAATCGTTCGAGTTGTCGCGCACCATGCCGCGCAGGTCTGCCAGCACGTTGGGCGAAAACGTATGCTGGTAGGAAATAATTCCCATCGTCTCGATGTTATCCGCGTTTTGCAGTTGCCCTGCCGCCTGCTGCACCTGCTCGTTCGGCAGTTGATACCGCGAAACTTCGTGGCGCACAATCAGGCTCAGCCGGTCGCGCGGCGTCAGGTCCCGCTGGTAGTGCGCGGAAAAATCGCCGAGGGTTCCCCGGTTGGTGTAGTTCTGCACCACCACCGGGTTCAGGTAGTGGTCCGTCATGTCTCCGCTGGCGCTCGCCCCGAAAACGTTCTTCCCCCACGAATATTGCCCCTGCGCGAACGCTCCCGCGGAGTCAAAACTCCCGCCGGAAAGCGCCACTTGCCCGTGAAAGCCGGGCTGCGAATCCTGCAGCGTGTTCACTTCCACCACGCCGCCCATTTTCCTTCCATATTCCGCAGGGAATCCCGCGGTATAGATGCTCATCGATTGCACGTCTTCCGCTTCGATCTCCGGCCCGAAGCTGGGCGACCGGTTATCCGTCAGCGGAATGCCATCCACCACGAATTGCGTCTGATATTCCGAGCCGCGCGGGTGCAGCACGGCGTTCCCTTCATAAAGCCAGCCCGGCTGCGAATTCACCAGGTCCTGGATCGATCGCCCGGGAACGGAGGTCACGCGATTCTCGAGGAAGTCGGTGCCCAGTTGGTTCACGGCCCCCGCCTGCTCCGGGTTAATCAGCGTGTCCGCCGCGGTCACATTCACGGACTGGCTGACCAGTGTGAGCTTCAGTTGGATCGTGCGCTCCGTCGGCAGGGAAGAGCGGATTTCCACCGTTTCGGACACCTCCGCAAAGCCCGCCTGCACGATCAGCACCTGGTAAATGCCGTACGGCAAGCGCTGCGCCGTCAGATTGCCCGCGTCGTCCGTCGTTAACGTGCTCCGGTATTGGTTTCCTTCGCTGACGATCTGGACCGTGGCCTTTACCCCGCTTCCCGAAGGATCGGTCACCTTGATTCGCAGTTCGCCTTTATTGCTCTGCCCCAGCAGCGGCAGGGCGCAGAGCAGCAGGAGAGGTACAAACCTCTTCATCAATGGTCGGCTCCTGGCTTTCCCGTGGATTCTCCGTCTACCTTCAGACACACCTGCCCGGCCTCCGGAATCTTCCGGGTGCGCGCCCAATACCCCTTCATCTGGAATATTCCCCTCCGGCCCTTTTTGTTCAGTTTTTTTTCGGGGCCATGCGGAAAGAGGTACGCCGCCGCTCAAAAAGCTTGAACAAAAACCCGCGAAAAGGAATATTCAGATAGGGATTTATGTCCATTCCCCCCACTGACGCGCTCCGCGACCTGCCCTTTGTTGCCGTGCAGGCCCATCCGGCTTCCCTCCAGCCGTCCGAAATCGAGTGCGAGGTCATCGGCCATTTTGACCAGTTCCGCAGCCCTCTACTCCGCTACGTCCTCTCGCTTGGCCTGACCATCCACGATGCCGAAGAGATTATCCAGGAAGTCTTCCTTGCGCTCTTCCGCCATCTGCACTCCGGCAAGTCTCGTCGCAACCTGCGCGGCTGGATCTTCTCCGTGGCCCACAATCTCGCCCTCAAGCTGCGCCAGGCGAATCGCCGCTCCTGGGACGCCGCAACTTCCAACGAAACGCTCGCGCGGATCCAGATCGATCCGGCGCCGAACCCGGAGGAACAGCTGCTCTCCACGCAGCGCCAGAAACGCTTGCTCACTGTTCTTTCTGCCATGCCGGAACAAGACCAGTGTTGCCTGCGCCTTCGCGCCGAAGGCCTTCGCTATCGCGAGATTGCCCAGGTCTTGGGCATCTCGTTGGGATCCGTTTCCGTTACTTTGACGCGTTCGCTGGCGCGCTTGATGCGGCTCGATGAGGTGTAAATCTATGCGCGACGATAACCTTCATCCTTCCGACCACGACCTCCTGCTTTTCGCGGATGGCGAGCTTCCCGGCCGCCGCGCCTCCCAAGTGCGCTCCCATCTCTCCGCCTGTTGGCATTGCCGCGAACGCCTGGCCAAAATCGAGTCCGCGATCCTGGACTTCGTCCGCCTTCATGACCGCTCTGCCGGGAGCGACCTCCCGCCGGCGTCCGGTCCTCGCGCGCTTCTCAAAGCGCGCTTGGCGGAATTAGCCGCCGCTTCCTCCTCCTCGATCTTGCCGTGGATTCGCCAGGCGCTTCGCCCGCGCTCGCTCGCTTACGCGCTCCCGCTGCTTTTGGCCGCCGCCGTCGGGGCGGCGCTCCTGCTCCATCGCCCGGCGGAGATCGCGCCCGGCGACATCGCCCAGGCGGAGATTCTCCCGAATCCACAGCTCACGCCCGGGGCGACCCGCCCCATTTCCTTGGGAGCTTTATGTTCGATTCGGCATGACGAAGTCGTTCGGACCGTGCCCAGCGCATTGCAGCGCCAGGTGCTCACCGAATATGGCCTCTCCAACACGCGCGCCGCCGATTTCGAAGTGGATTATTTGATTACGCCCGGCCTGGGCGGCGCCGACGATATCCGCAACCTCTGGCCCGAGCCCCACACCGATGCCACCTGGAACTCTTACGTGAAGGATCAGCTCGAGGAGCGCCTTCACGACCTGGTCTGCTCCGGCCAGCTCGACCTGGCCACTGCGCAGCGCCAGATTGCCGGCAACTGGATCGTGGCCTACAAGAAATATTTCCGCACCGAGAATCCGCTGGCACTCCACCCCCACGATGCGCCGGACGCGCCGTTCCTCGCCGCGCGCGCGCCGCGCGATGCCGGAAACACCTCCAAACGCGAGCCCGCGGAACCCGGCGTCTTGCCGCGGCGCTTTCGCAGGATTGTGGAATGGAATCGGCCCGGATGGGCCTGAGCGCGAGCCGCCGGGGAGCGTTCGCTATGCCAGGGAGTCCCTCGCGCCCGCCGCCCCTTACACGCCCTGATACACCAGCCCAGTAAACATCCGCGGACTCATAAACCCGCCGCCCCACTTTTCGTCGTACGCCGCCGTGGGTTTCGCGGCCACCACCTCTGCCAAGGGCTTGCCCTGCTTCTTCATCGCCGCCACTTTCTCGCGCGTGCTGGTCAGCAGGTCGTAATAAAACGCCAGCTGCGCCTTGTTGGCCACGTCTCCGTGACCCGGAATCACGATCATCTGGTCCGTCACCCGCGCCAGATTCGCCTTGGTCGCGGCAATCGTTCCGTCAATGCTTCCGCCGGTCGAATAATCGATGAACGGGTAGTAGCCGTTCCAAAACGTGTCGGCTACGTGGAGAATGTCCGCATTGGCAAATAGGATCGAAATGTCGCTGTCGGTATGCGCCGGCGGATAGTACTGCAATTCGATTTTGGTGCCGTTCAATTCCAGGTGGTGTTCCGAAGAAAATACCTGGCTGGGAATCGCCCCGGCCGGAGCGGCCGCGAACGTAAAATCCCATCCCTTCACCAGCGTCGCCGTCGAGAGGTGCTTCCGCGTATTCTTGTGCGCCAGAATGGTCGCTCCGGCCGCGTGCACCCAGTCGTTGCCATCCGTGTGGTCGAAATGCCAGTGCGAATTGATCAGATGCCGCACCGGATCGCTGCTGATCCCGGCCAGCGCTTCGCTGATCTGCGGGCGTGCCCCGGCGAATCCGGCGTCCACCAGCAGTTTCCCATCCCGCCCGGGAAGCACGGCAATATTTCCGCCTGCGCCTAGCAGCACGCGCACGCCGCCGCGCAACTCTTGCACTGTAACCTTGTCGGACGCCGCGGTCTCTCGCGCCTTCTGCACCAGCCCGGACACGGAAACTTCCTCGTCCCCGAACAACCGCACCGGAGCCGCCATCGCCGCCATGGCCATGCCCGCCGCTTTCAAAAATCCGCGGCGCGTCACGCTCGCTGAATCGCGCTGTACCATTGCCTCCCTCTTTCTCCCGGATTGTGCGTTCGCCTTCGTGAACCCCGGTGTGCAGCATGGATGATCCAGCCCCAAGCAAGGATACAAAATCGAAGATCGACCCAGCCCCCCGCAGGGCCGGGAATTCCGCGCTCCTCCCGCGTCATCTCACAGGCCGTGTGTGACCCCGGTCATAGACTTATCTTCCTCTTCAAGTCACTATCCTTTACCGGAAGACCTGAACGCGAGCGAGGCCGCTTCGCGTTCCGTTAGCCAGCAACCTTTCTCTACACCAATTTTGCATCCGCAACGGAGCCCGTCCTGCTCGTTCTGCCTCGCAATCGTTCAACCGACTCCAAAATTCGATTTTCGACAGGAAGGATCCCATGCCAGTAAAAACTCCGAAAGAACTCTTTGTCATTCTTCTTAGCGACGTCCGGCACAACGCCGAGAAGGCCACTCAAATTTACGAGGAGATTGGAAGAATCGCCCAGGAACCGGAGATCAAGGAAGCTCTGGAAGCCCGCAGATTCGCGTCCAACCAGATCCTCGCCAGGCTCGACGAGTGCTTCCGCATCATCGGCGAGAAGCCGGTCAAGATCGACAACCGTCTCCATGATGTATTCGTGGAGGATCTCCGCAAGGAACTCGCGATGATCGAAACGCCGGCGGTCAAGAAGCTGTTCGCCGTCGCCAAGATCCGCCAGCTCGCGCACCTGCGCATCGGCGAATATGTTGCGCTCGTCGAAGCTGCGGACCTCGCAGGCTACTATGGCGTCGGACTGCTGCTGGAGACTTGCCTTGCCGACAAGCTCGCGTTTGCCGAGAGGACCCGCCGCTTCCTGCGCGGTGTTGTGGAAGCCAAAGTTGCCGAGCGGGCCATGGCCGCCGCCCTCTAGTTTCTTTCAACGCGAAGCAAGACTTCGCCACTTCGAAACAAACACAAACGCGAAGAGGCAGCTCTCACGAGCTGCCTCTTCTTGGATTCGTTCCTCTCCCGGATAACTCCGCCCCGCTTCGACAACCTCCAGCGGTCGCAAACCAATCACTGGACACTGGACGCTTGCCGCGATCCCCCTTACGCATTCTCCTTGAGCTTCTGCACCTTGATCACCGTCCGGTCCGCCGAGGGATGCAGCACGATCCCTTTCACGCCGATCCGCAGATTCTCCAGCTTTTGAAACTTGTGCGGATCGCCATCCAGCTCCACCGCCGATAGCGACTTTCCGTCGATGTTCACCGGGTTGGGGAAGTGCAGTTCCCATCCCGTCGTCGTCGTCCCCACCGCTGACACCTTCACCAAAATCCCGGTCAGCTCGACCACCTCGCCCTTTTCTTCCCCCGCCGCTGCCGCCGCCGTCGTCTTCGCCCACATCCCAACACTCAGCGCCAGCACACCCAATAGAGTTCCGATCACCACCAATTTCTTCATCGCTTCCTCCTGACCCGCCTCGCGGTTCCGCCGATTCTACTCATCCACCTCGCATTCTCCCAATACTTTCTTAATCGGGAGCCTATAGCAAACCGCTGACGTCCTCATTCTTCTCACGGATCACGGATAACTGAGTACTGATTACTCTCCCGCTGTGCTAACTTACCAACGAACTGCACCCCACTCCGGAGCCACTCCCGTGTCCAATCTTCCCCTCCGCGACGGCGGCCCCAAGGCGCGTATCGCGGTCATTCCCGGCGACGGCATCGGCAAGGAAGTCACGCCGGTCGCGGTGAAATGCATGCAATCCGCCGCCGCCAAGCGCCAGCGCCCGCTCGAATTCGTCGAGTTCGACTGGGGCGCCGATAAATTCCTCCGGGAAGGGGTCACGCTCCCGCCCGGCGCCGTTGAAATGCTGCGCAACGAATTCGACGCCATCCTCTTCGGCGCGCTGGGCGACCCTCGCGTGCCTTCCAATCAGCACGCCGCGGACATTCTCCTTGGCCTGCGCTTCAAACTCGATCTCTACGTCAACGCCCGCCCCACTGAACTCCTGCACCCGCGGTACACCCCGCTGCGCGATGTCACTCTCGACGACATCCGCCTGATGGTTTTCCGGGAAAACACCGAAGGCATTTACGTCGGCGTCGGCGGTTTCTTCAAGAAAGACACGCCCGATGAAATCGCCGTCCAGGAAGACGTCAACTCCCGCAAAGGCGTCGAACGCATCATCCGCCACGCCTTCGAGTTCGCCCGCGGCCGCAAGCTCAAGCGCCTGTGCATGTCGGACAAGTCCAACGCCATGACCTTCGCCGGCGACCTCTGGCAGCGCGTCTTCAAATCCGTCCGCGCCGAATATCCCGAGATCGACTCCCGCCATCTCTTTATCGACACCCTCGCCATGGAGATCGTCCGCGATCCCCGCCAGTTCGACGTCATTGTCACCAACAACCTTTTCGGCGACATCGTTAGCGACCTCGCCGCGCAACTCGCCGGCGGGCTCGG
>Ga0335077_10007787_pt1 | contig 13266 bp, 9 predicted proteins | sample Lox_Sample_31_FD_207151 | JGI IMG/M metagenome (GOLD analysis project Ga0335077, IMG submission 207151) | Soil microbial communities from Loxahatchee National Wildlife Refuge, Florida, United States - Lox_Sample_3.1 | ecosystem: Environmental > Terrestrial > Soil > Wetlands | place: USA: Florida... | reverse complement strand
ACATTCTCGATCCGGCCCGCATCCTGCAGGTCGGACGATTCCTCGAGCTCAGCCACGTACCCGGTCTGGTCGAGCACCGCCGCCGCGAGGTCACCAACCGGGCCGCCGGTCTCGGCCTGCGCGCGGAACGACGCCATCAGCTCGTTGAACCCCTCGATCGCGCGCGCCGAGCGCGCGGCCAGGCCGGGCACGTCGTCCGGGCGCCGCAGCGCCGCGGCAAAGCTGATCTTGTCCCGGCCGGCCAGCGCGGCGACGCACTCCTCGGCCCGGTCCCCGATGCCGCGGCGGGGGGTGTTCAGCACCCGGCGCAGGGAGACCTCGTCCCCCGGGTTCGCGATCAGCCGGAGGTAGGCGAGCAGGTCGCGCACCTCGCGCCGGTCGTAGAAGCGGACACCGCCGACGACCTTGTAGGGCAGGCCGGACCTGATGAAGATCTCCTCGAACACGCGCGACTGCGCGTTGGTGCGGTAGAAGACCGCGACCTCACCGGGGCTCGCCTCGCCCGCGTCGGCCAGCCGGTCCACCTCCTCGGCCACGAACGCCGCCTCGTCGTGCTCGCTGTCGGCGACGTAGCCGATGATCGGCGGGCCGTCGCCGGCCTCGGACCACAGGTTCTTCGGTATCCGGCCCGGGTTCTGGGAGACGACGGCGTTGGCCGCGGCCAGGATGTTCTGCGTCGAGCGGTAGTTCTGCTCGAGCATGATGACCCTGGCACCGGGAAAGTCCCGCTCGAATTCCTCGATGTTCCTGATCGTCGCGCCGCGGAACGCGTAGATCGACTGGTCGGCGTCGCCGACCACGGCCAGCTCGCCCGGCGCCAGGTCACCGGCCGGGGCGCCGCTGTCCCCGACCCCGACGAGCTCGCGCACCAGGACGTACTGGGCGTGGTTGGTGTCCTGGTACTCGTCGACCATGATGTGCCGGAAGCGCTCCCGGTACTCGGTGGCGACCTCGGGAAACGCCTGCAGCAGGTTGACCGTCACCATGATCAGGTCGTCGAAGTCCATCGCGCCGGCCGCGACGAGGCGGCGCTGGTACTCGCCGTAGGCCTCGGCCAGCGCCTCCTGCCGGTATCCCTTCGCCCTGGCCGCGACCGTCTCGTGATCGAGGAGCTCGTTCTTCAGCGCGGAGACCTGGTTGGCCAGGCCCTTCGGCGGGTGGAACTTGGGGTCGAGGTCCAGCTCCCGGCAGACCATCGCCATCAGCCGCTGCGAGTCCGCCTGGTCGTAGATCGAGAAGCTGGCGGGATACCCGAACCGGCGCGCCTCCCGGCGCAGGATCCGCACGCAGGCGGAGTGGAACGTCATCAGCCACATGGACCTGGCGCTCGCGCCGGTCAGCCGCGCCGCCCGGGCTGCCATCTCGCCCGCTGCCTTGTTCGTGAACGTGATCGCCAGGATCTGGCGGGGTGACACCTCGCGCTCGGCCAGCAGGTAGGCGATCCGGTGCGTCAGCACCCTGGTCTTGCCCGAGCCGGCCCCGGCCACGATCAGCAGCGGGCCGCCCTCGTGCACGACAGCCGCGCGCTGCTGCGGATTCAGCCCGTCCAGGAGTGCGTCTACGGCCATCGCGGTCACGAGCCCAAGACTAGGCGAGCGCACCGACATCCGGGTGCCCGCGACACTTTGCCCCGGCGGGCGAAAGGGCCCGGCTTTCGCCGGGCCCTTCGCGTCTACACAGCTATCACTCGTCGGGGACGAGGGTCGGGGTGGACCTGGTGAGGGTCTGCTTCTTGAAGAACGGCGGCTGCGCGAACCGCAGGTAGATGAATACCAGTATGCCGGCCAGCCACGAGAAGAAGACGATCACGAACACGCCGCCGATATTCCAGTGCAGGCCGGGCACCGTCCAGCTGGTGTACGAGGCCTCGTACGGGCTGTTCATGTCCCAGTCCAGGTACAGGCTCCAGCCGCCGAGGAACCAGAGGATGAGCCCGCCGAGCACCGGCAGGATGCCCTGCATCCACAGGTTCCTTGCGCTGGAGGTCAGGTTCCTGCGGTAGTACCAGGCGCACGCGAACCCGGTCAGCCCGTAGTACGTCGCGATGAACACGCCGCAGCTGGTCACCGCGTCGGAGATCACCTGGCCCTGGGACAGGTAGTTGAAGATCGCGTACAGCACGATCGAGATGCCGCCCATCACCAGGGTCGACACGGTCGGCGTGAGGTACTTGCGGTGCATCTTCGCGAACGACGGCGGGAGCGCCTGGTAGGTCGCCATCGACAGCGTCGTGCGTGCCGTCGGCAGGATCGTGGTCTGGGTGGACGCCGCCGCGGACGACAGCACCATGATGAGCAGCAGCCGGTAGAAGACGTTGCCGATCGTGCCGGAGCCGAAGACCGCGTGCCCCAGCACCGACAGCACGTCGCTGGCGTTGTTCGGGTTCGCGAGGCCGATGCCCTTGTCCCCGATGCCGGCGAACGACTGGGCGCCGAAGATCGCGATGCCGTAGGTGACCACCAGGATGATCGTGGACAGGATCGCCGACCGGCCTGGGGTCTTCGCCGGGTCCTTCGTCTCCTCGTTCACCGACAGCGCCGTGTCCCAGCCCCAGTAGATGAACACCATCAGGATCAGGCCCGAGGCGAAGGCCGGGAACGCCAGGCCGGACGGGTTCAGCCACGACCAGGTCGGCGTGATGGACACCGCCGGGTGGTTCCCGGTACCGACGCGGACCAGGGCCACTACCGAGAGCACGATCAGCATCGTGATCTCGATGGACAGCAGCGCCTTCTGGAAGTTCGCCGAGACCTCGATGCCGCGGTAGCAGATATAGGTCATGAACACGATCCAGGCGACGCCGGTGAGCAGCACCCAGCCGCTGGCCGGGTTCGTGCCGATGCCGTTGGCGTTGAACAGCAAGAAGATGTACTGCCCCGCGACCTGCGCCAGGCTGGCCATGACCAGGACGTCGGCGACGACGATCGCCCAGCCGCCGAACCAGCCGGTCTTCGGCCCGAAGGCCCGGCTGGCCCAGGTGAAGGTCGTGCCGCAGTCCGGGTCGGCCTTGTTGAGCTCGCTGTACCCGATCGAGGTCAGGATCATCGGTACAAACGCCGCGATGGCGACCAGCGGCGACTTCAGCCCTACCGCCAGCACGATGAATCCGAGCGTCGCCGCGAGGCTGTACGCGGGCGCAACCGACGCTGTCGCGATGACGGTGCTCGAGATCAGGCCGAGGGCTCCGGTCTTAAGGCCCTTTTCCTTGGATTCCTCGACGATGCCAGTGACGGCCATGCCCACCCCTCATTTCGGCTTACCCCATTCGAGCTGGCAACACTCCAGCCGACGGGATTCGCTCGCTTTCTCGCTGCTAGGTCAAGTTGGGGCCCACAGCACATGGATACTAGGCCCGGCGGTATAGACCCGTTAATATAGGCCACGGTTCTAGCACGTATTACGCGAGATCGCAACGATTTCAGTTGTATCGTGCAGTAACTGCAACTGGTCCCGTCGGATCCAGCCCAGCTCCCGGAGCTAGGATCGCACCATGCGCATACTCCTCGTGGGGGCCGGCGGCGTCGGCACTGCATTTGCCCGCATAGCCGCCCGCCGGCCCTTCGCCGAGCTCGTCATCGCCGACTACGACCTGGCGAGGGCCCAGCGCGCGGCGGCCGCCAGGGACTCATACCAGGCGGTGCGGCTGGACGCCCGCGACCAGGCGGCCATCGAGGCCCTCCTCGCCGAGCACTCCTGCGACGTCCTCATGAACGCGGCCGACCCGCGCTTTGTCATGCCGCAGTTCCGGGCCGCGCTGTCGGCCGGGGTGCACTACCTGGACATGGCCATGTCCCTCTCGCACCCAGACCCGGACGAGCCCTACGCCAGGTCCGGCGTCAAGCTCGGCGACGAGCAGTTCGCGATGGCCGCGGACTGGGAGCGGTCAGGCAAGCTCGCGCTGGTCGGGATCGGGGTCGAGCCTGGCCTGTCGGACGTGTTCGCGCGGCATGCCGCCGACACCATGTTCAGCCAGATCAGAGACCTCGGCGTCCGGGACGGCGCGAACCTGGCGGTCGCGGGCTACGACTTCGCGCCCAGCTTCTCCATCTGGACGACGATCGAGGAGTGCCTGAACCCGCCCGTGATCTGGGAGTCCGGCCGCGGCTGGTTTACCACGCCGCCGTTCAGTGAGCCGGAGACGTTCAGCTTCCCGGCCGGGATCGGCCCGGTGGAGTGCGTGAACGTCGAGCACGAAGAGGTCCTGCTGATGCCGCGCTGGGTGACGGCACAGCGCGTCACGTTCAAGTACGGCCTGGGCGAGGAATTCATCAGCGTCCTGCAGACCCTGCACAAGCTGGGCCTGGACAAGACCGATCCGGTCAGCGTCGGTGGCGCGAGCGTCTCGCCCCGGGACGTAGTGGCCGCGTGCCTGCCCGATCCCGCCACCCTCGGCGACAAGATGTCGGGGCTTACCTGCGCGGGCACCTGGGTCACCGGCACCGGCAAGGACGGCAGGCCGCGGGAGGTCTACCTCTATCACGTGGTCGACAACGCCTGGACCATGGCGGAGTATGGCTCGCAGGCGGTGGTCTGGCAGACCGCGGTGAACCCGGTCGTCGCGCTGGAGCTGATGGATTCGGGCGTCTGGGCGGGTGCGGGCGTCCTCGGCCCCGAGGCGCTGCCCGCGCAGCCGTTCCTGGATCTGCTCACCGAATACGGGTCGCCGTGGGGCTGCGAAGAGCGCATCCCGGCCGGCGCCTAGACCCTTACAAACTGGAATGGAGTACCCCGTGGCGAAGGTAGAGCTGCAGAACTTTGTCGGCGGCCAGTGGACCGACACCGCGTTCGACAGCCGGGCCGACATCATCGACCCGAGCACGGGTGAGGTGTTCGCCACCGCGCCGATCTCCGGCGAGGCCGAGGTGGACGCGGCGTTCGCGGCCGCGGCCGACGCGTTCCCCGGCTGGCGGGACGCGACTCCGGCCGAGCGCAGCCTGGCCCTGCTGAAGATCGCCGACGCGCTGGAAGGGCGGGCCGACCAGTTCGTCAAGGCCGAGTCGCAGAACACCGGCAAGCCGCTCGCGCTTACCGCCTCGGAGGAGATACCGCCGATGGTGGACCAGATCCGGTTCTTCGCCGGCGCGGCGCGGATGCTGGACGGGCGCTCTGCCGGCGAGTACATGGCGGGGTTCACGTCGTTTATCCGGCGCGAGCCCGTCGGCGTCTGCGCCGCGGTCACGCCGTGGAACTACCCGATGATGATGGCGGTGTGGAAGTGGGCGCCCGCCATCGCCGCGGGCAACACGATGGTGCTCAAGCCGTCGGACACCACGCCGTACTCCACGCTGCTGATGGCCGAGCTGATGGGCGAGTTCCTGCCCCCCGGCGTCTTCAACGTCGTCTGCGGTGACCGGGACACCGGCCGGGCGCTGGTCGCGCACAAGAGGCCGCAGATGGTCTCGATCACCGGTTCCGTGCGGGCCGGCATCGAGGTGGCGACCGCGGCCGCCGCCGACCTCAAGCGCGTGCACCTCGAGCTCGGCGGGAAGGCTCCGGTCATCGTGTTCGACGACGCCGATCCGGCCAAGGCCGCCGAGGCCATCGCGATCGCCGGCTACTTCAACGCGGGCCAGGACTGCACCGCCGCCACCCGGGTACTCGCCGGGCCGCGGGTCCACGACGACTTCGTCGCCGCGCTGGCCGAGCAGGCGGCGGCTCAGGTAACGGCAGGGCCGGACAACGAGGACGCGACGTACGGCCCGCTCAACAACGCCAACCAGCTGGAGCGGGTATCCGGCTTCATGTCCCGGCTGCCCGACCACGCGCGCGTCGTCGCGGGCGGGCACCAGACTGGCGACCGCGGCTACTTCTACGCGGCCAGCGTCGTAGACGGCCTGCACCAGGGCGACGAGATCATCCAGAACGAGGTGTTCGGGCCGGTCATCACCGTGCAGAAGTTCGGCGCCGAGGACGAGGCGCTGCGCTGGGCCAACGGCACGCAGTACGGGCTGGCGTCCTCGGTGTGGACCAGCGACCACGGCCGCGCGATGCGGATGGCGCGCGCGCTGGACTTCGGCTGCGTCTGGATCAACACCCACATCCCGCTCGTCGCCGAGATGCCGCACGGCGGCTTCAAGCACTCCGGCTACGGCAAGGACCTGTCGATGTACGGGTTCGAAGACTACACGCGCATCAAGCACGTGATGTCTGCCCTCGACTGAGCCAGGTTCGCATTAGGGGAGGGTGCGGAGTCAGAACCGACTCCGCGCCCTTCCCCTTAATCAGCTGCGGCCGCGCGCGCGGCGGCGGCGGACGCCGAAGATCACCAGGATCAGCGCGAGCAGGCCGGCCGCAGCCGGTATCGCGCGCTTGAGCACCGGCAGGCCGGCCACCCCCAGCAGGTCGATGGCCTCGTCCTGGGGCTGCCACCGGACGGGCTCGCGCGGCGCGGCGCCCGACTGCGCGGCCGCCCCGCCATTGGCCGCGGCCCGCTCGGCGGCGTCGCGGTAGCTCGGGCCGGCTGCCCGCGCTGCGGCCGCCGGCTCGGCGGCCGCCGGAACGCCGGCCTCGCCCGCGGCGCCCCCGGCCGGCTCGGCCAGGGCCAGGCCGCGGTCCTGCAGCCGGCGGCTGATCTCGGCCACCGACGCGGGCCCGATGTTCTCGACCGCGAGCAGTTGCTCCGGCGTCCGGCGCACGAGGTCGCCGAGCGTCTGCACGCCGTCGCGGCGCAGGCTGCTCCAGGCCCGGGTGGGCAAGTTCAGCACATCGATCGGCAGCGCCTCGTCCGGGCTGCCGGCCGGGCCGGCGGACACGCTGCCGTTACCCGCCTCGTCCTCCGCCTCGCCCGCGTCGGCGGCCGTCTCGCCCGCCGCAGTGCCGTCCGCCGCCCCGTCCGCGGGCAGGCCGGCCGCGATCATCGCGGCGAGGTTATCGGCGAAGATGCCGATCAGCTTGCCGCCGACCTCGGCCATGACACCGCGCCCGAACTGGGCCGGCTTGCCGGTGACGTTCAGCGAGGTGTGGACGACGACGTGGGTCTGGTCGCCCACGCCCTCCAGCATCGAGCGGACCTTGGCCGAGGCCGTGCCGGCGCCGCGCGTCTCCTTGCCGGCTGCCTCCAGCGTGATGACGTGGGCGGCCGGATCGCGCTCGGTGAAGCGCGCCGTGCCCTTGTACACCATGTTGATGGGCCCGACCTTCACCCTGATCGAGCCGTGGATCTCGTCGCCGTCGATTGACTGGAGGGTGGCGCCCGGCATGCAGGGCGCCACCCTCTCCACATCGAGCAGCACATCCCACGCCCGATCCTCGGGGACCGGAACCGTGAACGAGTGCTCGAGCTCCATGTATCAGACTCCCGCCGCAGCTGCCAGGGCCCGCCCGGTCAGCACCCGCGCGAGGTGGCTCCGGTAGTCGGGCGCCCCGTGCAGGTCCGCAGGCGGGTTCGTGCCATCGGCCGCGGCGGCGGCGGCGGCTGCCAGCGCGTCAGCGCTCGCCTGCGCCCCGGCCGCCGCCGCCTCGACGGCAGCAGCCCGGACAGGCACCGGGCCCATGTTGGTCAGCCCAACCCGAGCCTCGGCCACCTGGCCGTTGGAGCGCCGCGCGAGGGCGGCGACACCGACGATCGCCCATGCCTGCGCGGTCCGGTGGAACTTCTCATAACGATAGCCCCAGTCACTGCCGAGCTTCGGCACCCGGATGCCTGTGAGGATCTCGCCCGGGCCGAGCGCCGTGGTCAGGTAGTCCACGAAGAACTCCCCGGCCGGGATCTCCCGCTGGCCGCCCGGGCCCGCCGCGACCAGCGTCGCGTCCAGCGCCAGCACGACGGCGGGCAGGTCACCGGCCGGGTCCGCGTGCGCGATCGAGCCGCCGATCGTGCCCCGGTGCCGGACGGCGGGATCGGCGACAGTGGCCGCGGCCTGCGCGAGCAGACCGCAGTGCGCCGCGATGAGCGGATCGTGGACCACCTGGTAGTGCGTGGTCCTGGCGCCGATCAGCAGGCTGTCGCCCGCGTCGGTGACGCCGCGGAGCTCGTCCAGCGCGCCGACGTCCACGAGCAGCTCCGGATAGGCCAGCCGCAGCCGCAGCAGCGGCAGCAGGCTCTGCCCGCCCGCGATGACCTTCGCCTCGTCGCCGCCGTCTGCCAGCGCCCTGATCGCCTCGTCCAGCGACGTCGGCCGCGCGTACTCAAACTGTGCCGGGATCATGCCTGGCCTCCATTGCCGCTCTGAAGTGCCCGCCACACGCGCTCGGGCGAGCACGGCATCGTGATGTCGTGCACGCCGAACGGACGCAGCGCGTCCACTACCGCGTTGACGACGGCCGGGGTGGACGCGATCGTGCCCGCCTCGCCGACGCCCTTGACGCCGAGCCTGTTCCCGGCCGGGCTCTCGGTCCTGCTGGTCTGGTAGGACGGCAGATCGGGCGCCGCCGGCACCAGGTAGTCGGCGAGGGTCGCCGTCACCAGGTTGCCGTCGTCGTCGTAGACGCCGTCCTCGTAGAGCGCCTGCGCGACACCCTGCGCGATGCCGCCGTGCACCTGCCCCTCCACGATGAGCGGGTTCACGACCACGCCCACGTCGTCGACCGCGACGTACGAGCGGATCTGCACGAAGCCGGTCTCGGTGTCGACCTCGGTCGCGCACAGATGGGTCCCGTGCGGGAACGAGAAGTTGTCCGGGTCGTAGGTGGCGTCCGAGTCCAGCGACGGCTCCACGCCGTCGGGCAGTGCGTGCGCCGCGAACGTGGCGAGGGCGATCTCCTGCATCGACTTGCTCGCCTCCGGGTCGCCGCGGACCGAGAACTTCCCGGCCGAGAACTCCAGGTCGTCGGCGGACGCCTCGAGCATCGCCGCGGCGATGACCTTCGCCTTCGCCACGACCTTGTCGCAGGCCTGCACGAGCGCGAGGCCGCCGACCGCGAGCGACCGCGAGCCATAGGTGTCCATGCCCTTCGGCGAGATCTGGGTGTCGCCGTGCAGCACGCGGATGTCCTCGAACGGGATGCCCAGCTGGTCGGACACGATCTGGCTCCACGCCGTCTCGTGTCCCTGCCCGTGCGCGCTCGACCCGGTCACGACCTCGACCTTGCCGGTGGGCAGCATGCGGATCGACGCGTGCTCCCAGCCGCCGGCCCCGTACGACAGGGAGCCGAGCACCCGGGACGGGGCCAGCCCGCACATCTCGGTGAACGTCGAGATGCCGATGCCCAGGCGCACCTTGTCGCCGCGCGCGGCGCGCTCGGCCTGCTCGCGCCGCAGCCCGTCGTAGTCGAAGATCTCCTTCGCCCTGGCCGTCGCCGCCTCGTAGTTACCCGAGTCGTACGTCAGCCCGCAGATCGTCGTGAACGGGAACTCCTCGTGCCTGATCCAGTTCCGCGCGCGCAGCTCCAGCGGGTCAACGCCCAGCTCGACCGCCAGCTCGTCCATGATCCGCTCGATCGCGTAGGTGGCTTCCGGCCGGCCCGCGCCGCGGTAGGCGTCGGTCGGCATCTTCGTCGTGAAGACGCCGGTGCACTTGAACGAGTACGCGTCCATCTTGTAGATGGCCGGGAACATGAACGCGCCGAGCAGCGGTATACCCGGCGTAACCAGCATGAGATAGGCGCCCATGTCGGCCAGCAGGTCGACCTCGAGCCCGCGGATCCGGCCGTCGGCGTCCGCGGCGATCCGGATCGTCTGCCACTGGTCCCGGCCGTGGTGCACGGTCATGTTGCCCTCGCTGCGGGACTCGGTCCACTTGACCGGCTTGCCGACCCGGCGGCCGACCAGCACCGCGAGCACCTCCTCGGCTGTGACCTGCAGCTTGGAGCCGAAGCCGCCGCCGACGTCGGGGGCGATGACGCGGACGTCCTGCTCGGGGATGCCGAAGAACGCGGCGAGCGCAAACCGCAGCACGTGCGGGATCTGGGTGGCCGACCACAGGGTCACCTGCTCGCCGACCCACTGCGCGACGACGGAGCGGGGCTCCATCGCGCACGGGATCAGCCGCTGCTGGCGGTACTTGCGCTCGAGCACCACCGGGGCGTCGCGGAACGCGGCGTCGGTGTCCCCGTTGGCGAAGACCCACTCGTAGCTCTTGTTGCCCGCCTCGTGCACCTTCGGCGAGCCCTCGTCCAGCGCGGTGCGGATGTCCAGCACCGGCGGCAGCGGGTCATAGTCGACGTCCACGTGCGCGACGGCGTCGGCGGCGGCGTACCGGTCGCGCGCGACGACGACGGCGACGGCCTCGCCGACGTAGCGCACCTCGTCGACCGCCATCGGCGGGTGCGGCGGGATCACGATGTCCGGCGTCACCGGCCAGGCGCACGGCAGGCTGCCCTGCTCGGCGGCCAGGTCCGCGCCGGAGAAGGCGGCGATGACGCCCGGCTGCGCGAGCGCGCCGCTGAGGTCCACCCTGGTGATCTTCGCGTGCGCGAACGGGCTGCGCACGAACGCCATGTGCAGCATGCCCGGCAGCCTGATGTTGTCGGTCCAGTTGGTCTGGCCGGTGATGAGCTTCGCGTCTTCCTTGCGGAGCCGGGCCCTGCCAACCTCGGCGGCGGGCGCGTCGACGGTCGCGGTCATTCGCTGACTCCTGCCTGCGCGGCGCGCCGCACGGCGCGGACGATGTTCTCGTATCCGGTGCAGCGGCACAGGTTGCCCTCGAGACCGTCCCGGATCTCCTCGTCGGTCGGGTGCGGGTTGTCGCGGAGCAGGTCGGTCGCGGCGATGATCATGCCGGGCGTGCAGTACCCGCACTGCAGCGCGTGCTCCTCGTGGAAGGCGCGCTGCAGCGGCGTCAGCCCGCCGTTCGAAAGACCCTCGATGGTCGTTATGTCGGAGCCATCGGCCTGCACGGCGAGCACCGCGCAGCTCTTGACCGAGACACCGTCCATCAAGACGGTGCACGCACCGCAGTTCGAGGTGTCGCACCCGATGGGGGTGCCGGTCTTCCCGACGGTTTCCCTTAGGTAGTGGACGAGCAGCAGGCGAGGCTCGACCTGGTCGGCGTACTTCACTCCGTCGACCGTGACGGTGATGTGCGTCATGCGCTGGCACCTCCGGGGACATGGCAAAATGCACTGCCCCAAACCTAGGCCGGTCAGCCCTGCCGCACCAGTCCCTGCAGTCGCGCGAACGCCGCGGCCGTCAGCCGGACTGCAGGACCTGAAATGCCTCCGCCAGGCGGCCCTCAGGGAGCCCGCCCTGGGCGGCCGAGCGCGTCAGCCAGCCGCGCAGCATCTCCTCCAGCCCGTCCGGATCCCTGATCTGCGTCACGTGCGCGCGCAGCGCGGCGACCTTGCGCCCGAACGTGTCGGTGATGTCGACGTACTCGGTCGGAGCCGGGCTGCCGGAGATCCACACCTCGCGGACGGTCCACGGCTCGAGATTCTCCTCGGCCAGCAGCTCGGGGAACGCGAACGGGTTGCGCGCGTCCGGGTACACGGCATCGAGCGCGGCCGTGCCGACCGCGCGATGATCGGGGTGGCTGACGCCCATGCGCAGGTAGTTGCGCTCCGGCGACTGGCAGACCACCCGGTCGGGCCGCAGCAGCCGGATGACCCGGGCCAGATCGCGGCGCAGCCCGACCGTGGCCTCGACCCTGCCGTCCGGATAGCCCAGGAAATGCAGGTCATGCACGCCGACCTGCTTCGCCGCGGCGGTCTGCTCCGCCTGCCGGATCACGGCCATGTCGGCCCTGGACACCGACGGGTCGCTGCCGCCCGCGTCGCCGTTGGTGACGATGCAGTAGCTGACGTCGAGGCCGGCGTCCGTCCATCTCGCGATCGTCCCGGCCGCGCCGAAGTCCACATCGTCCGGGTGGGCCGTGATCACGAGGATCCGGCCGATCTCAGCATCCACAGGCACCATCCGATCCTACGGTGGTCGTGAAAGCGCCAGTTCCGGGGCCGGGAACGGCAGGCTCCGCGGGCACGGCGAGCCGGGCGGGCCCGGTCGCGAGCCACGGCAGGCCAGGGCGGCCACGACCCAGGAAACCCGCGTGTCACGTTAGGCAGCACGCGCACCGGGTACCCGGAAAGCGCCAGGTCGCTCAGCTAATGTGGGGTTGTGATGACTTTCTCGGCAGATCGGTCATATGCGGAGTCACTTGACGGAGCGGACGAACTAGGGGGCTTCCGCGACCGGTTCGTCCGGCCCGACCGCGAGCTGATCTATCTCGACGGGAACTCGCTCGGCCCGTTGCCGTTCCGCACCCAGGCGCGCATCGCCGAGGTCGTCGACCAGGACTGGGGCGTGGGTCTCGTCCGGTCCTGGGACTCCTGGATCGAGCTGCCCCGGCAGGCCGGCGAGATGATCGCCGAGCACCTGGTCGGCGCCGGACCGGGCCAGGTGATCGTGTGCGACTCGGTCACGGTCAACCTGTACAAGCTCGCCATCGCCGCGGTGCGCGCGCAGCCGGCCGGCCGCGCCGTGATCGTGACCGATGACGACAACTTCCCGACCGACCGCTACGTGCTCGAGGGAATCGGCGCGCAGCTCGGGATCGAGCTGCGGATGCTGCACACCGACATGGACGGCGGCGTCACCGCGGCGGCGCTGGACGGGGTGCTCGACGACCGGGTCGCGCTCGTGAGCCTGTCGCACGTCGCCTACCGCAGCGGCGCGCTCGCCGACATGCGGGCGCTGACCGAGCGGATCCACGCGGCCGGCGCGCTCGCGCTGTGGGACCTGTGCCACTCGGTCGGGGCGGTTCCGGTCGAGCTCGACGCCGCCGGCGCGGACATGGCGATCGGGTGCACGTACAAGTACGTGAATGCCGGGCCCGGCGCGCCGGCGTTCCTGTATGTGCGCAGCGACCTGCAGGAGAGGCTGCGGCAGCCGATCTGGGGCTGGTTCGGCCAGCGCGAGCAGTTCGCGATGGGACCGTCCTACGACCCCGCGCCGGGCATCGGCCAGTTCCTGACCGGCACGCCCAACGTCATCGGCACGGTCGCGGTTGAGGAAGGCGCGCGGCTGCTCGGCGAGGCTGGCATGCTCGCGCTGCGGGCGAAGAGCACGGCGCTGACCTCGTATCTCATCGCGCTCGCGGACGAGTGGCTGACGCCGCTCGGCTTCACCGTGGCCTCGCCCAGGGACGACTCCAGGCGCGGCGCGCATGTCAGCCTGCGGCACGTCGACGCCTGGCAGATCAGCCAGGCGCTGATCCGGGAGAAGGTCGTCGGCGACTACCGGACGCCGGACCGGGTCCGGCTCGGCCCGGTGCCGATCACGACCCGGTTCACCGACGTCTACGACGCCATGGACACGCTGCGCCGGATCGCGACCGACAAGTCCTACGCCGACATCCCGCCGGGCCAGGCCAGGGTCACCTGAGGGCAGGGCGG
>Ga0335077_10007786_pt1 | contig 13266 bp, 13 predicted proteins | sample Lox_Sample_31_FD_207151 | JGI IMG/M metagenome (GOLD analysis project Ga0335077, IMG submission 207151) | Soil microbial communities from Loxahatchee National Wildlife Refuge, Florida, United States - Lox_Sample_3.1 | ecosystem: Environmental > Terrestrial > Soil > Wetlands | place: USA... | reverse complement strand
GCTGGCGGGCTACGCGGCGAATTCGAAATATCCATTCCTCGGCGGCATCCGTTCGAGCGCCCAGATGATTTCATACGAAGTTTCGATGGGCATGTCGGTCATTCCAATATTTCTCATCGTGGGCAATTTAAATCTGAGCCAGATCATCGGCTGGCAGGCGCAACACGGCTGGCTGGCACTTTACTCGCCGGTTTCGTTCATCATTTTCCTGATTGCGTCGTTCGCAGAAACGAACCGGCTGCCGTTTGATTTGCCGGAGGCGGAAACCGAGCTGGTCGGCGGCTACCACACGGAATACAGCGCCATGAAATTCGCGCTGTTTTTTCTCGCGGAGTATTCCAACATGATCGCCTCGGCGGCGATGATGGTGACGCTGTTTTTTGGCGGCTGGACGCTGCCGTTCTGGGGGCTGGATCATCCGGCGGCGAGTCTGGGGATCGGAATCGCGCAGATTCTCGTTTTCCTGGTGAAAATGCTTTTGTTCGTGGTGCTGTTCATCTGGGTGCGCTGGATATTTCCGCGGTTCCGGTACGACCAGTTGATGGACCTCGGCTGGCGGCGATTCGTACCGCTGGCGCTGGCAAATATTCTGGTCACGGCCGTGGTGCTGTGGATGAAGAGTTAAATGATTGTTAACCGCAAACCATTGACGCTTTGGGAACGGCTTTATCTGCCGGCGATTGCCGGCGGGTTCAAGGTCACCGCCCGGCATTTGTTCCGCTCGTTGTTCGGCGGCAAAACCGTCACGATGGAGTATCCGGAGCAGAAATGGGTCGTGCCGCCGGATTATCGCGGCGCGCCCTATCTTGTGCGCGACCAGGAGGGCAAGACCAAATGCGTGAGTTGCCAGCTTTGTGAATTCATCTGCCCGCCCAAGGCCATTAAAATTATTCCGCCCGGTCCGACCGGGCCGCTGGCGGATCGGCCGAATGCGGAAAAGATGCCGCTGGAGTTCGAAATCAACATGCTCCGCTGCATCTTCTGCGGCTATTGCCAGGAGGTCTGTCCGGAGGAGGCGATTTTCCTGCTGAAGGATTATTCGCTTACCGGTCTGACCCGCGAAGAAATGATTTACAACAAGGAAAAACTCCTTGTGCTCGGCGGCGTCCACGGCGGCATCCAGAAATGGAAACACCAACTGGAAGAGGCCAAGGAGCAGGAAACTTTTCCGGTGAAGGTCTGACTAGGGGAAAACATGGGACTGCCTGATATTTTATTTTATGTCTTTGCGGCGCTGACGCTGTTATGCGGCGTACTCGTGGTGGCCAATCCGTTCAGCCGCAGCCCGATCACCAGCGCGATGTTTCTGGTGCTGACCATCATTTCGATGGCCGGCCTGTTCGTGCTGCTGCATGCGTTCTTCCTCGCCGCGGTGCAGATCATCGTTTATGCCGGCGCGGTCATCGTCCTGTTTCTCTTCGTCATCATGCTGCTCGATTTGAAGGAAGAGGCCCGCCGCAAAATCAAATTTTTCGGCCTCGTGGCCGGGCTGATTTCCGTCGGCGCCATCGTGACCATTTCCTTGCAGGCGCTGGGAGCGACGCAACCGGGCGCGAATCTGCCGGCGCCGCAACTCGAAGGCGGCACCACTGCGCTCGGCCAGCTCCTGTTCACGCAATACGTGTTGCCGTTTGAGGTCGTCTCCGTCCTGCTGCTGGTGGCGATGGTCGGCGTGATTTTGCTGAGCAAAAAGGACCTGAAATGAGAAGCGGAGATAGAAGATGGAAGATGGAAGATGGCGGCGGGTTCGTGCTGTTTCCATTTTTCATTTTTCATTCTCCATTCTTGCCGTCGAGAATATGAACGTAGGCTTGGAACATTATTTGGTGGTGAGTTTTTTGTTGTTCGCGCTCGGACTTTTGGGCGTCATCATGCGGCGCAATCTGCTGGTGATTTACATGTCGCTGGAGTTGATGCTCAACGCGGCGAATCTCGCGCTGGTTTCGTTTTCGCGGTTCAACAACAATCTGAACGGTCAGATTCTGGTCTTCTTCATTATCACCGTGGCGGCGGCGGAAGTGGCGGTGGGCCTGGCGCTCATTGTCGCGCTCTACCGCAAACGCCAGTCCGCCCATGTCGAAGACTTAACCGCGATGAAGCTGTAATTTAACCACAGATGAAACACGGATTGAACACAGATAGAAAAGCGTCCACAGATTTCGCCGATGGACGCAGACTGAATTTATTGGAATCAAATCCGCGAAAATCTGCGCCATCTGCGGATAAAAAATCCGTGTTTCATCTGTGTTTATCTGTGGCTGGCAAGCAATGAAATACGAAATTTTGCCCTGGCTGATTCTGTTTCTGCCGCTGGTTGCGGCGGGCTGCATCACGCTGTTCACGTTGCGGTATCGCACTGTGAGCGCGCTGTTGTCCATCGGCGCGATCGTCACCGGCTTCATTCTCGCCCTCGTCTTCATCAACGCAAACAGCTGGCATCCTTCGCCCGGCGAATCCGTCGCCAACTGGCTGACCATCGGCGGCCTGCGCGTGGATTTCGGGCTGAAACTCGACGCGTTGAGCCTGATGATGTTGCTCGTCGTCACCGGTGTCGGCGGCGCGATTCACATTTATTCGTTCGGCTACATGCACGCCGACCGCGGCTTCTCGCGCTTTTTCGCGTTCATGAGCCTGTTCACCTTCTCGATGCTCGGCATCGTGCTGGCGAACAATTTCATTCAGCTCTTCATTTCCTGGGAACTGGTCGGTGTGTCCAGCTACCTGCTCATCGGGTTCTGGTTTGAACGGCCCAGCGCCGGTGACGCAGCGAAAAAGGCGTTTATCGTCAACCGCCTCGGCGACTTCGGTTTTCTGCTCGGCATCTTGATGGTTTGGGGCTTGCTCGGCTCGCTCAATTTCACGGCGCTGGAAAACAAACTCATCGCGGAGCCCGCCGCGCTCGGCGGAATGGCGTCCCTCGCCGCGCTGCTGATTTTCTGCGGCGCGGTGGGCAAATCCGCGCAATTCCCGCTGCACGTGTGGTTGCCCGACGCCATGGAAGGCCCGACGCCCGTCAGCGCGCTCATCCACGCGGCGACGATGGTGGCCGCTGGTGTTTACATGCTTTGCCGCATTTTGTTTTTGCTCAATGCCGACGCGCTGCACGTCATCGCGTGGATCGGCGGTTTCACCGCCTTGCTCGCCGCGCTGATTGCCGTCCAGCAAAACGACATCAAACGTATCCTCGCCTACTCGACGGTGTCGCAACTCGGTTACATGATCATGTCCGTCGGCTTGACCGGCCCGACGCCGGCGATGTTCCATCTCACCACACACGCGTTTTTCAAGGCGCTGCTGTTCCTCGGTGCCGGCTCGGTCATCCACGCTATGCACGACGAGCAGGACATCTGGAAAATGGGCAGCCTGCAAAAGAAAATGCCCGTCACGTTCTGGACCTTTTTGATTGCGACCCTGGCCCTGAGTGGCGTGCCGCCGTTCAGCGGTTTTTATTCCAAGGACAGCATTCTCGGTCAGGCTTTGGACCAGGGAAATTACGCGCTCTTCGTCCTCGGGGCGTTCACGGCGGGTTTGACGGCGTTCTACATGTTCCGGCTGTTCTACGTCGCATTTCTCGGCAAGCCCAAGACCGAAGCCGCCGAACATGTCCACGAATCGCCTGCTGTCATGGCTTGGCCGTTGCGAGTGTTGGGCGTCTTTGCGGTGATTGGCGGCGTTATTGGCGTCAGCCAGACCTATGCTTCGCAATTCTCACCTGAAGAACCCGGGGTCTCATTTGCGCAGAGCTTGGTTGAACCGTTTGTTCATTCACCCGTGGGCGTGTTGATTGGACTGGCGTTCATTGCGGTGGGCTTTTTCGCGGCACGCGCGTTGTATCGCGACGCCGCCAATGATCCGTTGCCCGCAAAACTTGGCGGCCTGGCGACCGCGATGAAAAACAAGTTTTACTTTGACGAGATTTACGAGGCCACCGTCATCCGCCTGCACGATTTCATCGCGGCGGTGATGGATTGGATTGACCGCTGGCTGGTGGAAGGTTTTTGCATCGGGCTGGTGCGCGGCGGCACGGATTTGACCGGGCGCGCGCTCCGGCTGGTCCAGACCGGTAATCTCCAGACCTACGCCTTCCTGTTCGTGCTCGGCGTGGCGGTGGTGCTGTATTTCGTGCTTGGAAAATGACGACAACACGCAAGAACAACAAATGTATTGAGGTGAGTGGTGGCTGGACCGCCCTCACCCCAGCCCTCTCCCCCAGGAGAGGGAGAATTATCGTCAGCAAATCGGCGAAACGGGTCTGGTTGAAAATTTCGAAAGGCGATCTTTCCTGTTCCCTCTCCCCGGGGGAGAGGGTCAGGGTGAGGGCGAACGTTCGGACTCATTTCGAATTCCAGTTTTTAGAAGACGCTTTTTACAACTAATGTCTATTTTAACCTACATTTTTGGCTGGCCGCTCGTGGCGGCGCTGGCATTGGTGTTCGTGCCGCGCAATTACCGCGTCATCCTCCGCGGCATCGCCGTACTGGCAACGCTCATCTCGGCGGTGTTGGCGGTGAAAATGTTCTGCACCTACGGCCACATGCCACTGGATGCGGACGGCTATCGTTTCGTGCAGCAGGTTCCCTGGGTTGAGTCGCTCGGCATCAGTTATCACGTGGGCGTGGACGGACTGAACGTTGGCCTGATTTTGATGGGCGCCATCGTTGCGTTCGCGGCGGCGTGTTGCTCTTGGGAAATCAAGGAACGCGAAAAGGAATTTTACATCCTGCTGCTGGTGATGAGCGGCGGCATTCTCGGCGCCTTTGCGTCGCTGGATTTGTTTTTCTTTTATTTCCTGCACGAACTCGCGCTGGTGCCGACGTTCATCATGATTGGCGTCTGGGGCCGCGGTGAACGGAAGAATTACGCCACGTTCCAAATTACGCTTTACCTGAGCCTGGGCGCGCTCATCGCGTTGATCGGCCTGATTGCGCTTTATGTGCAATCCGACGCGGGCACGTTCGACATTCCTAAACTTACGGAATCCATCCGGCAACATCCGCTGTCGGCGTCCGCGCAAAATTTCATTTTCCCGCTGTTATTGTTCGGGTTCGGCATTCTGGTTTCGCTCTGGCCGTTTCATTCCTGGGCGCCGCTGGGCTACGGTTCCGCGCCGTCACCCACGTCCATGCTGCACGCGGGCGTGCTGAAGAAGTTCGGTCTTTACGGCTTGATCCGTATCGCCCTGCCGCTGATGCCGCAGGCCGCACAAAGCTGGATGCAAATCCTCGCCTGGCTTTGCCTTGGCAACATCCTGTACATCGGCTGGGTGGCGATGCGACAGAAGGACCTCAACCTGCTCATCGGCAATTCCAGTGTGGCGCACATGGGCTTTGTCTTCCTCGGCATTGCGAGCCTGAACCTCATCGGCGTGACCGGCGCGGAATTCATCATGGTGGCGCATGGCTTTCTCGCGGCGCTGACGTTTGCTCTGAGCGGCTACATTTATCAAAAAACCGGCACGCTCCAGATGAGCGAACTCGGCGGGCTGTGCCGGCAATTACGGTTCATCGGCACGGCACTGCTCATGGCGGCGCTGGCCGGCTGCGGGTTGCCGGGCTTTGCCAATTTCGTTGGCGAGGTCACGGTGTTTTTCGGTGCGTGGACGGTATCCCCGCTGGTGACCGGCCTCGCGGTTTGGGGCGGGCTCATCATCGGCGCAGTTTACATGACACGTGCGGTCCGTAATGTTCTGCACGGGCCGCTGCCGGAAAAATGGGCGGGCCTGGCCGATGCGACGAGCCTCTGGCGCAAGCTGCCTTACGCGCTCCTGCTGGTGAGCCTGTTCGTGTTCGGCTGCTTCCCGCGGTTGCTCACGGAGAAAATCACGCCCGCCGCAGAAAAAATTGTGGCGATGGCGCGAGGTGAGACGGTGGCTATGGGTAGCGCCCGCCTCTGGCGGGTTCAATTCGGCGTCCCGCCGAATTGCGTCGGCGCGCAGACGACCAATGTGGATTACACAAGCAATCGCGGGCTTCGTCCGCAAGCGGTTTCGGGCGCGACGCCCGAAACAACCCGCGAGACGCGGGTGCTACACGACAATTCCCGCGTCGCCTTGGCAGATAATACGGTTTTGAATCAATGAACACGTCTTTGGTGAGTCTGGAAATCTGGGTGATTGTGCTCGGCACCGTGCTGATGCTGGCGGATTTCTGTCTCTGCATCGCTCCCGAACGCCGGCGGTTCCTCGCCTATATCGCCATCGCCACGCTCGGAACCCTGTTGATCACAAACCTGGGCGACTGCGCCACCGGGACGGCTTTCAAGGGCATGTTCGTCGAAGACACGCTGGCAATCTTTTTCAAACGGTTTTTCCTCGTCGCCGCGATGCTGGTGTTGTTCATGTCGGCGGAATTTTCCGACCGCATTGGCGGCGGCATCAGCGAATACTACTCGCTCATTGTTTTTGCGCTGTCGGGCATGTTGTTCGCGGCGTCAGCCAACGACTTCTCCATGCTTTTCGTTTCCATCGAGCTGATCACCATCACGTTCTATGTGCTGACGAGCTTCCAGCGCGGGCGGCTGATTTCGCTCGAAGCGGGTGTGAAATACCTGATTCTTGGCGCGCTGTCGTCAGCCTTTCTGGTATTCGGCATTGCGCTGGTGTGGGGCACGACCGGGAAGTTGAATTTCACCGAACTCGCGCCGGTCGCCGTGCAGTTTGAGACCAACAAAATCTTCCTGCTCGGCGTGCTGTTCGTGCTGGTCGGGCTCGGTTTCAAAATCGCGGCATTTCCGTTTCAGATTTGGGTGCCGGACGTTTATCAAGGCGCACCGACGCCGACTACGACGTTTCTTGCCGTCGGTTCCAAAGCCGCCGGCTTTGCTCTTTTGTTGCGCGTACTCTTTACCGCCTTGCCGGACGTGGCGAGACACTGGGCCGATTTGCTCATCGTCATTTCCGGCATCACGATTCTCTACGGCAACCTGTGCGCGCTGCCGCAACGCAATTTGAAACGGCTGCTCGGCTATTCGAGCATCGCCCACGCGGGCTATCTGCTGTTGGGCGTGGCGGCGTTGAGCGTGACCGGCCAGGCGGCGTTACTCTATTATCTGGTCGGCTATTTGTTCACGGTGGTGGCGGCGTTCCTGGTCATTTGTGTCGTGATGCGGCACCTGGACAACGAGGACATCTCGGCGCTGGCGGGTTTGAATCAACGCTCGCCGTTGCTGGCCGGGACGATGGCGCTGGCCATGGTATCACTGGCGGGCATCCCGCCCATGGCCGGTTTCTTCGGAAAATTTCTGCTGTTGAAGGCCGTCATCCAGCAGGGCGCGGCAAATCACAACCACGGTTATTATTGCCTCGCCTTCACGGCGCTCATCGGCGTGGTGATTTCGCTTTACTACTATTTCGGCGTGATTCGCGCGATTTACTGGAGCAAAAATGCGCCGGATTTGTCGCCGATCCCTTTGTCGGCACCGGTTAAATTCTGCGCCTGCGTCTGCATCGCCGGCATGTTCTGGATCGGCCTGTTCCCCAGCGTGGTCCTAAACCTTGCCACCGAGGCGGCGAAAGCATTGACGTTGTAAATTCCGTCCGCGTGCTTCAACGGTGTTATTCAACAGCGTTATGCCGTTTGAAAACTCATTGAGGCCGTGGTTCACTGCCCCACCATAACAGACACAATTCACCTTCGTGCGTTTCCGCATCCGGGAAAACTGATTTGCCCGAATTCTCTTCCGCCACCGTCGTCCACGCCCGCGTATCCAAACCCTCAACGTACCGTGGATTTTTCCCGATCTGCACCGGTTCCACCGGACCAAACCAATGGAATTTCGGCTTGGGGGCTTTGAAGGTCGTGGAGGCGGACGGATTATTGGTCTGTGATGCGGATGCAGCACTGATCTGTGATGTCGGTTGAGCGCTGTTCGGTTGCTGGGCCACGGCTTGGCACGCGGCGAACAGGAGAACCAAAAATAATGTTCGCTCCTTTTTCATACTTTAACTTCGACCCGTTTCGCGGGGTCTGTCAAGTGAGGCCGAACCGGGAAGCAGCCGCCGCCGAAATTTAATCATACCACCCGCATCTGGACGGCGTCCACGATTTCGGTGCCGACAGAAATGGCGCCGACGATGACCGCGGTCATGCCGCGTTGCAGGCAGCCTTGTTCGACCAGGGCTTTGAGCGCTCGTTCAATGGTGTTCTGCGGATTGATGAAGTCAAACTCCACGACGAACGGCGTGACGCCCCAGCACAACGTCAGTTCATGGGCGCATTTTTCATTGTCGCACAGGCCATAAATCGGCGAATAACGCGGGCGCATCCAGGCGGCATAGCGTGCCATGTGGCCGTGGCGCGTGAACGCGAGCACGGCGCCGGCCTTCAATTCGTTGGCCATGACCACGGCGCTTTTGACCAGTTTTTCGCGCGCGCCCGTCAATTCCGCCGTGTCGTGAAATTGCGCGTTGCCGCTGCGCTCAATGCGTTTCGCGATACGATCAAAGACCTCGATGCACTTGAGCGGATATTTGCCAACGGTGGTTTCGCCGCTGAGCATGATGGCGTCGGCCTCCTCATAAACGGCGTTGGCCACGTCGGTCACCTCGGCCCGGGTGGGCATGGGCGATTCGATCATGCTTTCGAGCATGTGCGTGGCGACAATGACAGGCTTGCCGTGGCGCAGACACGTTTTGACGATGCGGCGCTGGACGATGGGCAGTTCCTCGTAAGGGATTTCAATGCCCAAATCACCGCGCGCCACCATGATGGCGTCGGCCTCGCGGACAATGGATTCCAGATTAGCCACCGCCTGCTGGTCCTCGATTTTGGCGATGACCACCGGCTGTGGTTTGCCGTCTTCAAACAATTCCCGGAGTTGCAGTAAATCGCGGGCTTCGCGGACGAACGACAACGCGACAAAGTCCACACCGACCTCCAGGCCGAGCTGCACGTCCTTGATGTCCTTGGCCGTGAGCGCGGGCAGGCTGACTTTGACGCCGGGCAGGTTGATGTGGCGCCGGCTGCCGAGCGTGCCTTCGGTGAGGACCTCGCATTCCACCCGGTTGCCGGACTTGGCCAGGACCTTCATCTCAATCGCGCCGTTGTCAATGAGCACCACGTCGCCGGTCTGGATGTCATTGACAAAATTCTCATAATTTACGTCCACCGAATGCTCCTCCAGATCGCGCTCGCCGCGGACGGTGAGAGTGAATTTCTGGCCGGGCTGCAAATCGAGCGGCACGCCAAGGTCACCCGTGCGAATCGCCGGGCCTTGGGTGTCCATCATGATGCCGATGAATTGCCGGCGCGCGGCGGCGGCGGCGCGGATGTCCCTGACGACGCGGCGCACCCAATCATGCGGCGCGTGGGACATGTTGAGGCGGAAAAGGTTGACGCCGGCGTCAATGAGTTTGCTGATCATCTCCGCCGAATCCGTCGCCGGACCGAGGGTGGAGATGATTTTCGTTCTGCGCACGTTACCCCGTTGCACGCGCCAAACATACTAGCGCACAAGGCAATTAAAAGTTTTTAATCGGGCGAAGCAAATTCTAATGGCAAATGGGGCTTGCCAGCCTGCGGAGCGGTGTTCATATTAAATGAGGAATTTATGGCAGACGCGGCAAACAAATATCCCGAAAATATCCCGGGCAAATACTACGTGGACAACCAGTGTATTGACTGCGACCTGTGCCGCGAGACGGCGCCGGACAATTTCAAGCGCAACGACGACGGCGGCTACTCGTTTGTCTATAAACAACCGGCTTCACCCGAAGAGGAAACACGTTGCAAAGAAGCCAAGGAAGGCTGCCCGGTGGAAGCCATCGGTGACAACGGGGCTTAGTTTTTCAAAAGCATCGTTCCCATCCACGGCTCAGGCGCGCGGATGAAACTTCCGATGGATGTCGCGCAGCCGATTTCCCGTGACGTGCGTGTAAATCTCCGTGGTGCTGATGTTTGCGTGGCCGAGCAATTCCTGAATCACCCGCAAATCCGCCCCGTGCTCCAATAAATGGGTCGCGAAACTGTGCCGCAACATGTGTGGCGTGATGTTGCGTGAAATCCCGGCGCGCTGCACCCGGCGCTTGATTCGCAGCCACAGTGTCACCGACGCGAACGGCGTGCCGCGCTTCGTTAAAAAAACATTCGCCGGTGAACGCGGCGTGACGAGCTTTGGCCGGCCGGCGGAGAGGTAGCGATTCAAGGCTTCCACGGCTTTTCTCCCGACCGGCACCACGCGTTCCTTGTTGCCCTTGCCGACGACGTTGACGAACCCGGCGTCGAGATGAAGCTGTTCGAGGCGCGCGCTTTTCAGTTCGGCCAGCCGCAAACCGGAGGCGTAGGCCAGTTCCAGAATCGCCTGATCACGCAAACTTTCGGGCGTTTCCGGCAATTCGGGAGTGAGCAGTTTCGTGATTTCGTCGTTCGTCAGCGCCTTGGGCAAGCGCTTCCAGCGGCGCGGCAGTGAAAGGTTTTCCGCCACGTTGGCCGGCAGCAACCTTTCGTTTTCCGCAAAACGATAAAACGCCCGCAGCGCGGCAATTTCGAGATAAACGCTCTCGCTGCTCAGGCGGCGCGGCGAATTTTGGCGGGGCGAGGCTGCGGACGAGCCGCTGCCGCTTTGCTCTGGCGCGCCAAGTCCGGCTCGCGAGGACGCTCGCCCCACCGGCATCAAATTCCGCTCGCGTTCGTGCTGCAGGAACGCCATGAGATGTTTCAGCTCAACCTGTTTCCAATCGGTCAGATTTTGTTGCGCCGCCCACGCGACGAATTTGCCGAGTAAAGCCGCGTAGGTCTTCGCTGTGTTATCCGATTGCCCGCGCTCGTGGCGCAGGTATTGCAGGAAGTCTTCGACGAGCGTTTGCACGTCAGGACAATAACGGAAGCTGCGCCCCAAGGGGACGACGAAATGCGCTCGTGGAGAGAGTTCCCGGCCGTCGTTCTGAATCCCCGCCTTGCGCCGCGCCACTTCGAACATCTGCCCGATTTGGTCGGCAAAAATGCCCTCGCCTGATATACGTGTTCCCTATTGCGAATCGTTTGATTTCCCGCCACGCCGGGAACGCAACCGGTTCAGCACCTTTTTCTTCCGGTCTGGAAAATACATTCCCGCCATTTTTTAAACAATGGTGCGAAGCTGTACGGCAGACGGACCACGGCATATCCGGCGCGCCGGAAATCCCGCATAAATTTTTTGCGGGATTTTTTGCCGCTTGGTATATAATAGCCGTAGTTGTACCCAACATTGACATTGATTATGAACAAACTAAAAACGCTCGCCGCCATTGCGCTGATAATTTCCTTCCTCACCACGCCGCTCACCGGTCTGGCGGACAATACAAACCAAGTCACTGCCGCCAAGCCCAAGCCGGATTTGTTGACGACGTGCCCGGTGTCCGGCGACAAACTGGGTGAAATGGGCAAGCCTTATGTTTTTATCTATGAGGGCCAGGAGGTCAAACTTTGCTGCCCCGATTGCAAAAAGGACTTCGACAAGGATCCGGCCAAGTATCTCAAAAAAATCCGCGCGGCCGACAAAGTCGCTCCAGCCAAGCCTGACGCCAAAAATTGACAGAAAGAAGCCAAAAGCGGTTGAGCTTCTTTCGGGCGATTGGCTGATATTCAAAACGTGAAAACGACGCTGGCCATTGTTTGCAGCCTGTTGCTGGCTTGGACGCCCGTCCTTGCGCAAGCACCGGCGGCCGGTGTCGGGCGTGTCGCGCACGCTTCCTGCCATTGCGGCAAGGCGTGTTGCGCTGCGCCAGCTTCCCCGGAGTCGCAGCCTGTCCCTGCGGCTCCGGTTCTTCCTTCACCACAAAATCAGCTTTCGACCCTAGCGCCCGCTGTGGTGTCTGTGCTTTGCCAGTAACACCGGCGCAGACGTGATGAAACGCATTGCCACGCCAATGGTCGGCGGCGTCATTACCGCCACGCTGATGGCCCTGCTGATTTATCCGGCGGCCTTTTACCTGTGGCGTTCACGCGGCTTGGCGGCTTATTCGAAGGACACCGCCAACAGTACTGAAAAGTGACGAGACTGCTGCTCACAACAATTCCAACACGCGCTGCAATTCCGCGTCGGTGTTGTAATAGTGCGGCGAAAGCCGGATGTAATTTTTCCCCGCGCGGTCCGTCCGCAGTGACGTGACCACGCCCGCGTCTGCCAGCTTTTTGTGCAGCACCGTGAGGTCCTTGCCCGGCTGGTGAAACGAAATAATGCCGCTCGCATTCTCAGGTTTTGCGTCCGCGTTCAAAACCGTGAAGCCCTTGGATTGCAAAGCAGGCATAAGCCAGGCGCGTTTGCGCAGCAACTCGGCGGCGGCGTTTGTCACGCCGATTTCCCAAGCCAGTTTCATTGCAGCCATCAAACCGGCCAAGCCAACGAGATTGTGCGTGCCGGCCTCGTATTTCGCCGCGCCGCTGCGGAAGACGATTTTTTCTTGCGCGACAAAATTCGGGTTCTGGACGTTGTGCCAGCCGTAAATCGGCGGGGTCAACCGGTCCTGAACTTCCTGCCGGACGTAAAGGATGCCCGCGCCGCACGGGCCGAGCAGCCATTTGTGCGCGTCGGCGGCCAGAAAATCCACGTGTTCGACCGACAGGGGAAATGCGCCGAGCGTTTGAATCGCGTCGAGGCAAAACCAAATGCCGCGCTCACGCAGCAATTTTCCGATGGTCTCAAATTCAATCCGGAAGCCGCTGACGAAATGGCAGGACGCCAGCGCCACGAGGCGCGTGTTTTCGTCCGCCTGCCTCCTCACGTCCGTCGGATGAATCACACCGAGACCGCGCGGGTTCAGCCGGCGCACTTCCACACCGCGTTCGGCCAGCGCCATCCACGGATAGACATTCGAGGGGTAGTCGTCATGATAAATAAGAACGTTGTCGCCACGGCGAAAACTCAACCCGGCAGCCACAAAGCTCAACGCGAGTGACGTCGGCCCGACGAACGCGATTTCCTCCGGCCGACAGTTGAGCAATTGCGCTGCGAGTTTGCGCCCCTCGTTCAGTCGTTGGGGAAAGACCATCGTTTCCTGATCGTGAGTCGTGCCGCGCTGCGCGCAATCGGCAATCGCCTGCGCCACGCGCCGCGGCAACGGGCAGACGCCCGCGTGCGCGAGGAAAACTTTGTCCTGCGCGACGGGAAATTCGCGGCGGCGCAGTTCTTCGTTCGTGAGCAATTCAGTCAACGTCATCTGGCGAAGTTAATGTGTGGATGCCCGGGGCGCAAAGCGGAACTAAAAATGGCTCATCTGGTTGATTTCATTGAAGTAATTCGTCCAAAACCGGATCACAATGTAACCGACAAAAAGGGCCACCATGAAATAAA
>Ga0335077_10007785_pt1 | contig 13266 bp, 13 predicted proteins | sample Lox_Sample_31_FD_207151 | JGI IMG/M metagenome (GOLD analysis project Ga0335077, IMG submission 207151) | Soil microbial communities from Loxahatchee National Wildlife Refuge, Florida, United States - Lox_Sample_3.1 | ecosystem: Environmental > Terrestrial > Soil > Wetlands | place: USA... | reverse complement strand
CCACATCCGCGTCCGCCGAGCGAGCGCGCCGGCAGGAAACGCGCAGCGCGTTGTGGCGCCTGTTCGTCGCCGGCTTCGGCATGATGCAGGTGATGATGTACGCCGTGCCCGTCTACCTCGCCGACGAGGGAAGCATGAGCGAGGACATCAAGCTGCTCATGCGCCTGGCGAGCTTGATCCTCACCGTGCCGGTGGTCTTCTACTCGGCGGGGCCGTTCTTCCGCGGCGCATGGCGCGATGTGAAGCTGCGCCGCCTGGGCATGGACGTTCCGGTCGCGCTGGGCATCGGCGTGGCCTTCGCCGCGAGCTTGTACGCGACTTTCACGGGCGGCGCCGCGGTCTACTACGACTCGATCGCCATGTTCGTGTTCTTCCTGCTCTGTGCACGCTATCTCGAGATGCGTGCGCGGCAGCGCGCCGCAGCGAACCTCGAATATCTGGACAAGGCGTTGCCGGTCGCCGCCCACCGCCTGCGTGGCTTTCCCGCGAGCATGGAGACGGAGGAAATCCCCGCGGTGAGCTTGGCCCGGGGAGACTTGGTGCTGGTGCGCGCAGGGGAGTGCTTTCCCGCCGACGGCCGCGTCGTACAGGGCAGCAGCGAGAGCGACGAGTCGCTGCTTACGGGCGAAAGCCGCGCTGTACACAAGCGCAACGGGGACCCCGTCACGGGCGGGTCGATCAACCGTGTGAGCCCGCTCGTCGTGCGCGTCGAGCACGTGGGCGAGGACACGCGGGTGTCCGGCATCCGCCGGCTGGCCGAACGGGCAACCGCTCAGCGCCCGCGCATCACCGAGCTGACCGAGCGCATCGCCGGCTGGTTCGTTGCCGGCGTCTTGGTCGTCGCCGCCGCGAGCGCGCTCGTGTGGCTTCGAGTCGATGCGTCACGCGCGCTGTGGGTCGCGGTCGCGGTGCTGGTGGTGACTTGTCCTTGTGCGCTGTCGCTCGCCACGCCGGCGGCGCTGACCATCGCGGTGGGTCGGCTCTCGCGCCGTGGCGTGGTCGTCGCCCGCGCGCATGCCATCGAGGCGCTGGCGCACGTCACGCATGTCGTGTTCGACAAGACGGGCACGCTCACCGAGGGGCGGCTCGGACTCGCTGGAGTGACTCCCGGTCCTGACACGTCGCGCGAGCAAGCGCTGGAGCTGGCTGCTGCGCTGGAGCGAAGCTCGGAGCATCCGATCGCCACGGCACTGTTGAGCGCCGCACCGGCGAATGCGGTCGCCATCGCTCGCGAACTGCGCAACGTTCCCGGTGTGGGAATCGAAGGAGTGATCGACGGGACCCTGCACCGGATCGGTACGCAGCGCTTCGTCGCGGAGATTGCCGGAACGCCGATGGGAAGCGAGCCGCCCGCCGACAGCACGGCTACGCGCGTGTGGCTCGGGAGTCAGGGCCGCTGGCACGCTTGCTTCGACCTGACCGACCGGCTGCGGCCCGACGCACAGGCCGTCGTCGGCGAGCTGCGCGCCTCCGGAAAGCAGTTGCTGATTTTCAGTGGCGATGCATCGCCCGCGGTCCAGGCGGTGGCGCACAGGCTGGGAATCGATCGTTATGAAGCCGCGCTGCTCCCGGAGGACAAGCACGCCCGGATGCTCGCGCTGCAGAACGAGGGCGCGGTAGTGGCGATGGTAGGCGACGGTGTGAACGACGCACCCGTGCTGGCCCAGGCGCAACTCTCCATCGCGATGGGCAGCGGCGCGCTGCTGTCGCAGGCGCAGGCCGACCTCGTGCTCCTATCGGGACGCTTGCAGGGGCTCATCGACGCACTGGACATCGCACGGCGAACCTGGCGCATCGTCAGGCAGAACCTGGCTTGGGCGGTGGCGTACAACCTCATCGCGCTCCCGCTCGCCGTGGCCGGCGTGGTGAGGCCATGGCTGGCGGGGCTGGGGATGGGAACGAGCTCGCTCTTGGTGGTGCTCAATGCGTTGCGGCTGCTCGGGGATCCGGCGCGAGCCCGGCCAGCCGGGACGAGCGAGCCCGTGGTGGCGGCGAGCAAGCTTCCTTCGCTCCGGTCTCCGCTGTGACACCGAGCGGCGCCGGCGCGTGCAGGCGATGGAGCGCCGTCCCGCGGGTGGGGTTATCCTAATCGCGGCTGGCGCTGCGCTTCGAGCCCATGGAGATCCTCTACCTGCTGATCCCGCTGTCCGTCGTGCTGGTGCTGCTCATCGGCGTGCTGTTCTGGTGGTCGGTGAGAAGCGGCCAGTTCGATGACCTGGAGGGTCCGGCGCACCGCATCCTGCAGGACGACGACAATCCGCAACGCGAGCCGCAAAGCCCCGGGCGCCGCAGGCCTGGAACGCAGTGACGCTGCGCCGCCGGCCCGGTCGGACTTTGATCTAGGTCAAGGCCGCGTCCGAGACGCCCGGTAGCATGCGCGAAGCCCGGTGTGTTCGGCCGGACGGTCGCGTGCCCAACCACGCACACTCGACGGGGAGAAGACATGTCAGCACAGGCTGCGGCCGCCATGCCTATGGCGGCTTCCGGTGCGGCGGAGTCGACCTACAACTACAAGGTCATCCGCCAGTTCGCCATCATGACGTTGGTCTGGGGTATCGTCGGCATGCTGGTAGGTGTGGTGATCGCCGCCCAGCTGATGTTCCCCGACCTGACCTACGGCATTCCCTGGCTCTCTTATGGGCGGCTGCGCCCGCTGCACACCAATGCCGTGATCTTCGCCTTCGGCGGCTGCGCGCTATTCGCCACGAGCTACTACGTGGTCCAACGCACCTGCCACACGCGCCTGTTCCTGGACAAGCTGGCTGCATTCACGTTCTGGGGCTGGCAGGCGGTGATCGTGCTCGCCGCCATCACGCTGCCGCTGGGCATCACCACCTCCAAGGAATACGCTGAACTCGAGTGGCCGATCGACCTGCTGATCGCGGTGGTGTGGGTCGCTTACGCCGTGGTGTTCTTCGGCACCATCGCCAAGCGCAAGGTGGCGCATATCTACGTCGCCAACTGGTTCTTCGGCGCATTCATCCTCACCGTCGCGCTGCTGCACATCGTCAACAGCGCCGAGATCCCGGTGACGTTGTGGAAGTCCTACTCGGTGTACGCCGGCGCGCAGGATGCGATGGTGCAATGGTGGTACGGGCACAACGCCGTGGGCTTCTTCCTCACTGCGGGCTTCCTGGGGATGATGTACTACTTCGTTCCCAAGCAGGCCGGCCGCCCCATCTACAGCTACCGGCTGTCGGTCGTGCACTTCTGGGCGCTGATCTTCACCTACATGTGGGCCGGGCCCCATCATCTGCACTACACCGCGCTGCCGGACTGGGCGCAGTCGATCGGCATGGTGTTCTCGCTCATCCTGCTCGCTCCTTCCTGGGGCGGGATGATCAACGGGATCATGACGCTGTCGGGCGCATGGTACAAGCTGCGCACCGACCCGATCTTGAAGTTCCTCATCACCTCGCTGTCCTTCTACGGCATGTCGACCTTCGAGGGGCCGATGATGTCGATCAAGACCGTGAACTCGCTTTCGCACTACACCGACTGGACGATCGGGCATGTCCACTCCGGCGCCCTCGGTTGGGTGGCGATGATCTCAGTGGGCAGCCTCTACTACGTGATCCCCCGGCTGTTCGGCAAGACCGAGATGTATAGCACGCGGCTGGTCACGACCCACTTCTGGATCGCTACCATCGGTGTGGTGCTGTACATCGCCGCCATGTGGATTGCCGGCGTGATGCAGGGCCTGATGTGGCGCGCGACCAACCCGGACGGCACGCTCACGTACACCTTCATCGAGAGCGTGAAGGGGACCTATCCGTTCTACGCCATCCGGCTCCTGGGCGGCATCCTGTATCTGTCCGGCATGCTGCTGATGGCCTACAACGTGTGGAAGACCGTACGCGGCGCCAAGGCGGTGGACGCGCCCGTGCAAGTGCCTGCCGGCGCGCACGCGTAACCTGGAGCGAGATGACCATGGCAACGACCGCATCGGGTCACGAGTTTATCGAGAAGAACATGACGTGGCTGATCGTGCTCGTCATCTTGATGGTGAGCGTGGGCGGCCTGGTGGAGATCGTGCCGCTGTTCTTCCAGCGCTCCACCACCGAGCCGGTCTCCGGGCTCAAGCCGTACACGGCATTGCAGCTCACCGGACGCGACATCTATGTCCGAGAGGGCTGCTACAACTGCCACAGCCAGATGGTGCGCCCGTTCCGTGCCGAGACCGAGCGCTACGGCCACTACTCCGTGGCCGGCGAGTTCGTCTACGACCATCCGTTCCAGTGGGGCAGCAAGCGTACCGGTCCGGATTTGGCGCGCGTAGGCGGGCGCTACAGCGACGACTGGCATCGACTGCATCTGCGCCAGCCTCGCGACGTGGTGCCGGAGTCGAACATGCCGGGGTACCCGTGGCTGGAACAGACTGCTGCCGACAGCAGCTCGATCGAGGCCAAGATGCGGGCATTGCGCGTGATCGGCGTGCCGTATACCGACGAAGACATCGGTAAGGCGCGCGAGGAGCTCAAGGAGAAGACGGAAGCCGACGCGCTGATCGCCTACCTGCAGAACCTGGGCACCGCGCTCAAGGGCGTGAGGTGAGAGCCATGGATCTGACGAGCGTGAGAGCGGTGCTGACGGTCGTGATGCTGGTGGTGTTCGTCGGCATCGTGATGTGGGCCTACAGCAGCAGGCGCAAGAAGGAATTCGACGAGGCGGCGCGCAGCGTGCTCGATGACGATGCTGCCCCCGCGATGGAGAAGCGGCAGCAAGGGAGGCAAGCGTGAGCGAATTCACCAGCGAGTTCTGGTCGGTCTATATCTCGGTCATCACCCTCGCGAGCATCCTGGGCTGCGGAGCGTTCCTGTGGAAGCTCACCACCAAGCGTCTGCCGGCGGGACAAAAGGCCGGCGTCATGGGCCATGTGTGGGACGAGAACCTGGAGGAATACAACAACCCGTTGCCGCGGTGGTGGCTGTGGCTGTTCTACATCACTCTGGTGTTCGGCATCGTCTACCTCATCCTGTATCCGGGCCTGGGCTCGTTCCCCGGCCTGCTGAAGTGGACCTCGGTCAAGCAGTACGAGACGGAGGTCACGCGGGCCAAAGAGAAGTACGATCCGATCTACGCCAAGTACGCGGCGATGGGCATCCCGGCGCTGGCAGCCGATCCCCAAGCGAGGGAAATGGGGCAGCGGCTGTTCTTGAACTATTGCGCGCAATGCCATGCATCGGACGGGCGCGGCGGCAAAGGGTTTCCCAACCTGACCGACAACGACTGGCTGTACGGCGGTGACCCGGACACGCTCACGGCCACCATCACCAACGGGCGCAGCGGCATGATGCCGCCCTGGGGCAAGGTACTGGGCCCGGAGGGCGTGAAAGACGTCGCGCACTATGTGCTGTCGCTGTCGGGGAAGACACACGACACTCTGCTTGCCGCGCACGGCAAGGAGCTGTTCCAGACCAACTGCGTCGCTTGCCACGGACCCGAGGGTAAAGGCAACCAGGCCCTGGGGGCGCCCAATCTGACCGACGAGATCTGGCTGTACGGCGGCGGGCTGACGACGGTGATGGAGACCATCGACAAAGGCCGCAACGGTGTGATGCCGGCATGGGGCGCATTCCTGGGACCAGACAAAGTCCACATCGTCGCCGGGTACGTGTACAGCCTGTCGCATCCGAGCGGTCAGTGACTCGTGTCACCAACGGCGCGGCGCGCCCGAGGGATAATTTGAACCGTCCGGACGAGCAGGGACGATCCGGGTGCGGAACCGTCTGGTAGATCTGACGTTGGAATGGATGCACCGGTAAAGTTGAACCAGTCCGCGGCGCCGGCCGAAACCGCCGAGCAGGCGCTATACGAGGTCCGCAAGAAGATCTATCCGCGCGCCGTGCACGGCGACTTTGCGGCGTGGCGCTGGACCTTCGTGCTGCTCACGCAGCTGGTGTTCTACGGCGGGCCGTGGCTGACGTGGAACGGACGGCAGGCGGTGCTGTTCGATCTTGCGGCCCGCAAGTTCTACATCTTCGGTCTCGTCTTCTGGCCGCAGGACATCGTCTACCTCACCGTCCTGCTCATCATCTGCGCCTACTCGCTGTTCCTGTTCACCGCGGTGGCGGGCCGGCTGTGGTGCGGGTTCGCCTGCCCGCAGACGGTGTACACCGAGATCTTCATGTGGATCGAGCGCAAGGTGGAAGGCGAGCGCCTCGCGCGCATGAAGCTCGACCAGTCGCCGCTCACGGCCCGCAAGCTCGCGCTCAAGGCGGTGAAGCACGGGCTGTGGATCGCGCTGGCCCTGTGGACCGGGTTCACTTTCGTAGGCTTCTTCACGCCCATCCGCACGCTGGGCCACGAGGTGCTGACCTTCACTACCGGCCCGTGGGAGACGTTCTGGATCCTGTTCTACGGCTTCGCGACGTACGGGAACGCCGGTTGGATGCGGGAGCAGGTGTGCAAGTACATGTGCCCCTACGCCCGCTTCCAGAGCGTGATGTTCGATTCCGACACGCTGATCATCAGCTACGACCGCGAGCGCGGCGAGCCACGTGGAGCGCGCGGCAAGAGCGTCGACTACAAAGCCAAGGGTCTGGGCGATTGCGTGGACTGCGGGATCTGCGTGCAGGTGTGCCCCACCGGTATCGACATCCGCAACGGGCTGCAGTACGAGTGCATCGGCTGCGCGGCCTGTATCGACGGCTGCGACCAGGTCATGGAGAAGATGGGTTATCCCAAGGGGCTGATCCGCTATTCCACGGAGAACGCGCTCAAGGGCCACTACCGCACCGACCGCATCCTGAAGCGCGTCTTCCGCCCGCGGGTGCTGCTCTATAGCGGCATCCTGTGGGTCATCATCATCGCCGCGCTGGTCACGCTGTACGAGCGCGTGCCGCTGAAAGTCGATGTCATCCGGGACCGCGGCAACGTCATGCACGATGCCGATGAGCCCGAAGTCCAGAACGTGTACCGGCTGCAGGTCATGAACACGCAGGAGACCGCGCGCGACCTGCGCATCAGCGTCTCCGGGCTCGATGGCATCGAGATGAAGTCCGAGCCGCAGCCGATCCACATGGCGCCGGCATCCTCGCGTATGGTACCGCTGCGGATCGAAGCGCCGCGCGCCTCCGGCCGGCAGGGGTCCAACCGCATCCACTTCACGGTCGAGGCCGTCGACCCGGCTCACCCCGCGGCAGCGCCGCTCAAGGTCGTCGAGAAGGCGACTTTCGTGATCCCCTGAGACGGAACCGAACCATGCAACCGAGCGCCGCCATGCATCCCACCACACCTTGGTATCGAGAACCCTGGCCCTGGATCCTCATGTCCGGGCCGGCGGCGGCGATCGCCGCGAGCTTCTTGTCGCTGTACCTGGCGGTGACCCACGCCGACCCCGTGGTGGTGGACAACTATTACAAGGAAGGGCTGGCGATCAACCAGATGCTGGCGCGCGACCACGTCGCGCTCCAACGCGGATATCGGGCCACCGTCATGATGAACGGTGAGCGCTCGCGATTCCGGATCCAGATGGCGGGGGCCAGATTGCCCTCCGAGCTACGGGTCCGGTTCGTGCATCCGACCAAAGGCGGCCTCGACCGGACGGTGACGGCGCGTGAGATGCAGCCCGGCCTATATGAGGGGGCGGTCGAGCTGGCGCCTGCGGCGCGCTGGGACGTCGAGCTGGGAGACGTGGATCAGCGATGGCGCCTGACCGGCGATTGGTACACGTCGGACGACAGCTTCGTGCTCGCGCCACGCACCGGTGGGTGAGGCGCGCCGAGCTCTGGCGATGGAGTTCTAGCCCTCGCGATCCGAGCGGTAGGAGAACACAATGCAAGCGAAGACGCTGATCTGGATCCTGTGGCCGTCGTTCCTCGTCGCGGGCGCCGCGGAGGCGCTGTTCTTCACCATCTTCGACCCGAGCGACCTCACGTTCTTCGGCGCAGCGATCACGTTGAGCCGGACCGCGACCTATTCGGTGGGATTCTTCCTGTTCTGGATCTTCGCCGCCACTTCCAGCGCACTCACCTGTTTTTTCCAACGCTCCTCGGCCCAGATCAATCGCTGTCCGCTGCCGGCGGACGAGCGCCCCGTGGGCTGCCCCAAGCGCGCCGACCAGAGCGCCAGCGGCTGTTAGCCTGGTCAGACGGTGGTGTTCACGCGTTTGGGCGCGTGACCCACAACGCGAGGCCGGTTGCAACGACCATCAGCAGCGCGGCCAGCAGGAACGGTGCACCGGGCAGATGCCAGCTCGCGCGCGGACCGATTGAAGTCGCGAACGCTTGGGTGAACAGGCCCGGTCCGATCAGGCCCGTGACCCCCATGATGCTGGAATTGGCACCTTGGAGCTGACCCTGCTGCGAGGGGCCGACCAGCCGCGTCATCAATCCTTGGGACGCCGGGCCGGCAAGGCCCCATAGCGACATCACCGGCACGCCGACCAGGAACAGCGCTCCGGTGGGGGCGAGGCCGTAGACCGCGAATCCCGCCGCGCCGAAGGCCAGCCCCGTCGCCAGCGCGGGCCGCTCGCCGAAGCGCGCGACGACCGGCTTGACCAGCCCGCCCTGAACGACGAGCGCACAAACGCCCACGCCCGCCAGCGTCAGGCCCACGGCGGATTCGTTCCAGCCGTAGCGGTAGCCCATGTACAGCACGGTGACGCTCGGCAGCACCACGTGCGATAGGTTCATCAGAAAGTTCACCGTCGCGAGCCCGAGCAATCGCGGGTGCGAGCGCAACAGTACGAGCGATCCCACCGGATTGGCGCGCCGGAGCGAGAACGCAGCACGCCGCTGCCGCGGCAGCGACTCCGGCAGCACGAACAGTCCGTACATCGCATTGGCGAGACTCAGCCCGGCGGCCACCCAGAACGGCAGGCGCGGATCGATGCCGCCGAGCAATCCGCCGGCCGCGGGGCCCAGCACGAAGCCCAGCCCGAACGCGGCGCCCACCAGTCCGAAGCTCGCTGCGCGCTTCTCCGGCGGTGTGACGTCCGCGATATACGCGAACGCGGTCGCGAAGCTCGCAGACGTGATTCCCGAGATCACGCGCCCTACGAACAGCCACCTGAGGTTCGGCGCCAGCGCCATGAGGACGTAATCGAGCCCCAAGCCGAAGCAGGACACCAGGATCACAGGCCGGCGGCCGTAGCGGTCCGAGAGCGCGCCGAGCAACGGCGAGAACACGAGCTGCATCAGCGCCCAAGCGGTGCCGAACACTCCGTAGATCTGCGCGGCGCGTGCCGTATTCCCACCGAGGAAGCTCTCGACGAGCTTCGGCAGCACCGGGATGACGATCCCGAGCGCCAGCACGTCCAGCACGACCGTGATGAAGATGAATGCGAGTGCGTTACGGCCTGGGGCCGTGCTCCGTTGTGACTCGGTCATGCGCAGACTCTATCGCACTTGGCGTGGCCGGGTCGGGTGTCTCGCGGGCGGCGGGTTCGTTGCCGGCGCGTATAATCGCCCGGTGCGACAGTTCCGAATCCGGCCTTGCTCGCTGTGGATCGGCTGCCTACTCTTGGCGGCGGTGCTCTCCACCCGCGCTCTCGCGGCCGATCACTTCCGGATCGATCCCGATCACACCTTCGTGCACTTCGCAGTTGTGCACACGGGAGTGTCCTCGATCCACGGGCGCTTCGGCGTCACCAAGGGGAGCGCGTCGTTGGATGCGGACGCGCAAACGGCGACCGTCACGGTGGAGATCGATGCGCGCAGCGTCGACACGGGGGTCAAGAAGCTCGACGGTATCCTGAGCGGCGAGCCGTTCTTCGACGTGGCCAAGTTCAGGACGGCGACGTTCTCCGGCCGCGCCGTACAGTTCTCCCAGGGCCTTCCCATGCAGTTCGAGGGCGATCTGACCGTCAAGGGAATCACGCGGCCGGTCCAGCTCACTGCGGAACGGTTCGTCTGCCAGGAGGTCACGATCCTGGTGATCAAGCATTACGTATGCGGCGGCGATCTCACCACCACGCTCAAGCGATCCGATTTCGGGCTCAGCAAATACCTCTCGATGGTGAGCGACGAGGTGCGGATCACGATCTCGGTGGAGGCGATCCGCGAGGATCATTGAACCGACGGCCGCGCTCACCTCCGCGTGACGAGCAGCGGCATCGAAGCGAAGACGCCGAATATCACGACGCAGGCCGCTCCGGCTCTCAGGATCTCCATCGAGTACTGCCGACCTCCGGAGCCGGCGTGCGACGCACTCGGCTCAGTCCGCCACGGCGAACAGCCGCCACTCGCCGGAGATCCCTTTGAGTGCGCGTTGGCCCCGCTCCTCGAAGCGCGTCGCCGACCCCACGAGCAGGTCTCGGACCGTTCCGGATACGAGGATTTCGGCGGGAGCAGCAGCTCCCTGAATCCGGGCGGCGATGTGTACGGCGATGCCGGTGGGTTTCCCGGCCTGCAGCTCGCATTCGCCCGTGTGGACGCCCGCGCGCAGCTCGATTCCGATCCTCTTCGCCGCGGCGCGCACCGCGCGCGCACACTCGATCGCATGAGCGGGGGAATCGAAGCGGATGAAGAATCCGTCGCCGGCGGTATCGATCTCGACTCCCGCCCAGCGAACGATCTCGGCGCGGACTGCCTCGCGATACTGTGCGAGCAGCGCACGCCAGCGCGAATCGCCCAAGCGCGCGGCTTGCTCCGTGGAGCCCACGATGTCGATGAAGAGCAGGCTCACCAGAGCGCGCTTGACCTCCGCCGCCGAGCGCTTCTGCCGCCGCGAACGATCCACCGACACGCCGGTGGCTTGGCCGCGCGCGATGAGCTCTTCCTCGGCGCTATGCACCTCGACCTCGACGAATACTCGCGACTGGTCGCAGCGCACGCCGCACGCCTGCGCGCGGATCAGTCGGCCATCGGCAGGGACTGGGCGGTAGAAGCGCGTGCTCTGGTTGAGACCGACGAGCGACTCGCCTCGCCGCTGCATGGTGAGCGCCGCGCACCAGAGGGCCTCGGTGGCGAAGGACGCGATCTGTCCGGGACACACCGACCGGGAGAAGCGGCAGAGCCACTCGGTCGCGGGAGCCGTCAGGACGGAACGCCCTTCCTGGAGCTCAACGATCTTGACGCCGAGCAGTTGCATGTATGGGGCGACGACTACGCCGTCGGCAAACATCCGCATGACGGTGTAGCCGTCGTTCTGCGCCCAGGTCTCGTCCGGGATCGCGTCGCCCGTCACGGGTCGAAGATAGGGGTCCGGAACGATGTAGGCGGCCTCCTCGAAAGGGCGGAGCTCGGCTGGGGGTGGCGGCGGCGGTGGCCGGATTGGTTGGATCTCGGCGTGGCTGGCACCGTGCGCGAGCTGGCGTCCCTGCGGGTCCTCGATCTCGACTTCGGTGAACACGAAGAACCGGCTCGCATTGACGATCCGAGCGCGCGCGAGCAGGTTGCCCGGCTGCGCACGCGTCGGGCGGAACATGTCGATGTCAAGCGTGACCGGCTCGACGCCCATGTTGGTGGGAAGCGAGGTGAGCGCCACGCCGGTGAGGGCCGACTCGATCAGCATCGAGATCTCGAGCGTTCCCGTGGCGCCCTGAGACCAGCCGGTCGCGGGCATGGTCCAAATCCCCGATCCCGGACCCACATGAGCCGGCCGGACTCCCAGCAGGCGCGATAGCGGCGGCAGCGGCACGACCTCTTGCGTGACGGCCCGCATCCGATCGATGCCCGGGAGCGCGCCGAACCAAGGCGGCGGAATCCTGCCGCGGACCGGTTCTTCGACGATCACGTCTGCGCTCTCCTTCCGCCGCGCCTCTCAGGACACTGGCAGCGCCGGATCTGGCAGGAATCGAATCGCATGGTCAGCCGCCGGCACGCCGTCCGCCCACCATGATGAACGCCATCAGGCATGGCTCGGGCAGCGGGTTGATCCAGCGGTGCCTCGTCCCATTCTGGACCACGCAGTCGCCCTGGCGAAGATGGGCGGTCTTCCCGTCGTCCAGCTCGAGGATGATCTCGCCACGCACGACGATGCCATAGTCGACCGTATCCGTCGTGTGCATCGGGAAGTTGTCCTTCTCGAAGTGCTGCGCGAAGCCCGGCGTCTTCGCGTCGAATTCCTGGAACGACTTCTCGAACGCGCCCGGCTCCGGCTTCCATCCTTCGGGCGGCGGCGGCGGAAACTGGACGAGGCGGAACCGCGTCTCGCCGGGACCGGCGACGAGGTTGGAGAGCCCCGGGGTCGGGTCGGGTTCGCGGCCCGTCAAGGACGGCGTGGCCTGAGTAGCGTACATCTCCCAGAACACTAGTCCGGGCAGACTCTCATACGTGATGATGCGCGGCGGTGCGGCGAGAGACACCAAGACGGACTTGCCAGTGTCATCGCGGCCGGTCAACGCACGGCGGATCTCCGGGGCGCCGCCGGCTGTGGTGCCGGACGGATGCCCGGTGGGAGCGACCGTGCCCGGCATGCGCCGCCGGCTCAGGTCCACGGCTGCGATCCCCTCCGCAGGCGGCGAAGGCTTGGTTCCCTCGTGCTGGGTCATCGTCCCCCCCCGATACGACCACCAGGCGTCTGTGCCCCGTCGATTGTACCCCCGGGGGCGGACCCGCATTCAGGATCCGCCCGCGGCATCACGCCTCCGGGATGATGGCCAGCAGATCCGTCACGCCGACATCCAGGCCGGCTTGGTAGAGCAACGTGGTCGCTTGTCCGCGGTGATGCGTCTGATGATTGAACAGGTTCAGCACCAGCGTGCCGAACAGCTTCCTCGCCGGTACGCCCTTCATGTTGCGGTACTCCAAGGCATGATCGAGATCCGCATGGGAGAGCTCCGTCGTCCAGGAGAGGAGCGTCTGATCGAGGTTCTTGCGTGCATCGCTCAGCTCGGCGAAGTCGCGGTACAGGATTTCGTTCAGCGCGCTCGGCGACGCACGCAGCCGCACCGGATCGAGCGAGCGGTGCGCAGCTGGATGCGCTGCCATCCGCTTCAGCCAGATGATGTCGGTCACCATGATGTGGTTGAGCGTTCCCAACAGCGAGCCGAAGAACGCGCCGCGCTCCTTCTCCAGCTCTTCTCGGGGCAGCTTGCCTGCGGTCTCGTAGAGCTTCGCGTTCATCCATTGGTTGTACTGCGCCATCAGCTGAATGTGTCTCAACGGGTCCACGACGGAGCCTCCTTCGGGCAGATGAAAGAGAAGCGGTGAACAGCGTACCACGCAGCGCGAGCGGACCTTTCGACGCGCAACCGCTGCCTCCGTGCGAGCGAGGCGGCCCGCGAACGCTAGGGTAGAGGTACGGAGCCCGCGTTCCGGTGGGCGGCTACGCATCACGGCGCGCGTCCCGCCTTCTCGCCCGATGCGACGGTCCGGCTAC
>Ga0335077_10007784_pt1 | contig 13267 bp, 11 predicted proteins | sample Lox_Sample_31_FD_207151 | JGI IMG/M metagenome (GOLD analysis project Ga0335077, IMG submission 207151) | Soil microbial communities from Loxahatchee National Wildlife Refuge, Florida, United States - Lox_Sample_3.1 | ecosystem: Environmental > Terrestrial > Soil > Wetlands | place: USA... | reverse complement strand
GCAGGCGGATGAAGCCAGAGCGCGCTTGCGGGCAGACAAAGCGCAGCTCGAGGTCTTGACGGAGAGGCGCCGCGCCCAAGCAATCGAGGACGAGCGCGAGCGAGCCCAGGCCGAAGCGCTACGCTGGCGCGAAGCGATGGACCAAAGGCTTGCGATCCTCGCGCAGGAAGCGGACGCTACGGCTGGCTATCCCCTGTACGGTGGGTATCCGGTCTATGTCGTCCCGAAGCCCTGCACGCAGCGATGCCTGCACCCATCCCAGCCTCGCCGGCCGCATCCCGACCACGTGCAGGCTCGGCCGAACGGGCATGGACAGGCCATCCTGGAGCGTCGTTGAACCCGCCGCCCGGGTTTCTGCATGCCCTGCTGCGACGAACCGCGTACGCGTACACATGCCTAAACGCGATTGCGCTGGGATCCTGATGGGTCCTGCCGGATCCCGTACAAAGGGGTAGGTCCGCGGCCTCCCCCGATGCGGGTCAGCATGTCGTCGACGGCCATACGGAAACCCATCTCGTGCGATGCCTCGGGCCGCGGTCGGGCAGCGCCTGTGCCAACCACCGAGTCGGAGCCGCGTTAGGACCGCCGGCGCGTCGAGCTCCGATGGATCCATCCTCCCCACGTCCGACAAAGGTGCTGGCCGCGGGCTTGGTTGTCGTACACCTCGACGCATCCCGCTATCGACTGCTCTGTGTGCGCACGTCCGGCGGCTGGGATTTCCCGAAGACCCGCGTAGCGGAGGGCGAGGACCCGATGGAGGCGGCGCTGCGCGCAACGCGCGAGTCCACGGGGCTGAGGAAACTCGACTTCAAGTGGGGCGAGGATGGGCGCGAAACGATCGCTTTCGACGACGGACGCGTCAGCCGCTACTTCTTGGCCGAATCGACGACCGACGAGGTGTCGCGCGCGGCCGGCGCCGGGGCTGGTGCAGAGGCGCCTCTTGAGCACCGCTGGGTAACTGCCGAAGAGGCCGAGGACATCCTGCCCCCGCGCTTGGCGTTGATCCTGGATTGGGCCTTGGAGCGGCTCGCCACGCGCGCTTAGGTCCCTCGGCCCGCGCGGTTCCTCCGGCCGGATCCCGGAGCAACTGGTATGAGGAGTGCTTCCGAACCCGTAGAGAACGCGAACCGCGTTCGGCTCCAAGCACTTAGCCCCTCGTGCTCACGCCATGACTCCCGTCGACACTGCCCGTCAAGCGCTGCGCCTGCTCACCGAGCTCGGCCTGCCGCCCACACCCGAGAACTACGAGGTGCAATACCGTGCGATCGCCGGGCTACCCGCGCAGGAGCCGCGCCTCGATCCGGCGACGGCAGCCCGCATGTTGGAAATGGTGCGGGCGCTGCTCAGCGTGATGACCCAGGCGAACGAGGGGCTGCACGCCGACCTGACGCGCTTCAGCCAGCAGTCCAGCTCCCTGATGGCCGAGCTGAAGGCCGGCAGCGATCCCTCGGCGCTGGAAGAGCTGTTCAAGGCCATGACGGCGTCTTCGGCCTGGCTGCTGGGCCAAGTGGACTCGGCGCGGCGCGAGCTGTCCTCTACTCGCGAGCAGTTGCGTCATGCTCTCGCGGAGCTGGAGCGGCAGCAGGGTCTGGCGGTCACCGATGCGCTGACCTCGCTGCTGAACCGGCGCGGCATCGGGATCGTGCTGGCGCGTGAGTTTTCTCGCGCTCGCCGCGCCCAGACCAGCCTGTGCGTGGCGCTGGTCGATATCGATAACTTCAAGCGGATCAACGACGAGTTCGGCCACGCCGCCGGGGACCGCGCCTTGGTCCACTTCCGGGAAGTCCTCAAACCGGCCGTGCGCGGAACCGACGTGGTTGGCCGCTACGGCGGGGAGGAGTTCCTGCTCATCCTCCCGGACACCGAATTGGTAGGGGCCGAGTTCCTCCTCAACCGTCTGCTGTCCCGGTTGGAGCACGCGCCTCTGAGCGTTCAGGGTTCCGAGCTGACCCTGCGCTTCAGCGCCGGAGTAGCTCAGTGGTGCGAGGGCGAGACAGAGGAAGAGCTCATCGACCGCGCGGACCGTGCGATGTTCCGCGCGAAGCGTTCGGGGCGCGGCAGGGTCGAAGCGGCCGAAGCGCAGTCTGCACCCCAACCCTTAGCAGAGCGGGAACCCTCGAACGTGGACAACGCGAGCGACCTCGCCTCACTTCCCTGAATCGCCTGCGGCCTCATCCAGGAGCCGTGCGCGCAGCTCCGTCTTCAGCACTTTCCCGTAGTTGTTCTTCGGCAAGCTGTCCACGAACCGATAAAGACGCGGGCGCTTGAATCGGGCGATGTGCTCCAGACAGAGCGCATCCAGCTCCTCGCAGCTTACGCTCGAGCCCGGCTGCAGCGCCACGAACGCGACCACCACCTCGCCCCATTCCGGGTCCGGGCAGCCTACCACCGAGACCTCACTGACCTGCGGGTGGCGCAACAGGACCTCTTCGACCTCTCGCGGATACACGTTGGCACCGCCGGTAATGACCATGTCCTTCGAGCGGTCGTGCAAGGTGAGGAAGCCGCCCTCGTCCATGGACCCCAGGTCGCCGGTGTGCAGCCATCCGCCGCGCAGCGTCTCGGCGGTCGCATCCGGGTTGCGCCAATAGCCGCGCATCACCGTGTCGCCGCGCACCAGGATTTCACCGATCTCGCCCCGAGGCAGCGGCCGCTCTTGGCCATCGCCGACCACCACTTCGACAGCCGACTGCGCCACGCCGACAGAACCGAGGCGCTGCTCCCAGCGCGCACGCGCGCGATCGGCGATCTGCGTACGGGAAAGCGCCGTGATGCCCATCGGACACTCGCCCTGTCCGTAGATCTGCACGAAGCGCTCGCCCAGGGCTTCGAGCGCCTGCTTCATGTCCTCGACGTACATCGGGCCGCCACCGTAGATCACGGTCTTCAGACCGAGAATGTCGGGCTGTCGCTCGCGCGCCCAGGCCGTGAGGCGGCGAACCATGGTCGGCGCCGCGAACAACGACGTGCCGGGCCAGCGCCGGCACAGCGCGAAGATCTCCGCCGGATCGAACTGCCGGCTTTCCGGAACGACCTGGTTGGCCGCCAGCAGCACATGGGGAAAGTTGTACAGCCCCGAGCCGTGCGACATCGGCGCCGCGTGCAGCAGGGAATCCCCCGGCGCGACGCGGTCGACATCTGCCAGGTAGCACAATGTCATAGTGACGAGGTTGCGGTGCGTGATCATCACGCCCTTGGGCCGCCCCGTGGTCCCGCTGGTGTAGAACAGCCAGGCCACGTCGGTGCCGGCCGCTGGGTACGGCTCGCCCGCTTCCGCTCCGCCGAGGAGCTCGCGGTACTCGGCACTGCACACGTCGATCACGCGCCGCAGTCCGGGCACCCGCCCCACGAGAGGGCCGATCCCGGCGGCCAGCTCGTCGGTGACGAAGCACAGCGAGGCACCCGAATCCTCGAGGATATAGGCCACTTCTTCCGGGTGAAGCTTCGCGTTCACCGGCACCGCGATCAGCCCGGCCCACCAGGCCGAGTACAGCAGCTCCACGTACTCGGCGCTGTTCGACATGACGAGCGCCACGCGCTCTCCCGGCGCGAGCTGGACCCGCACGCGCAAGCTCGTGGCCAGCGCGCTCGCGCGGCGGGCGAGTTCGCGGTAGTTTGCGACGACCGCCGCCCCGCGCGACACCGCCGCGTTGTCGGGGAACATGCGCGCGGCCCGGGCGAGCCAATGTGCAACGTTCACTCAGCGCACACCGTGTTTGGCCGCGTAGTGCTTCCGCAGCACCTTGCGCGTCTGAGCGTTGAGCTGTGGGTTGCGCGTCCCACGCCCCACAGGCTTCGCCTGCGGCGGCGGCGGTGCGGACTTGCGTTTGGTCATTGCGGTCCTCCTTGCGGTCCTCTCGGGCTATTCCGGCACCAGCCAGCGCACGCGGATCCCGCCCACGCGCGCTGGGGAGAGCGCCGGCCAGAGCCACTGCATGAGCAGTCGGGCCTCGTCTGCGAAGCCAAACGGCGGATTCGCCACCAACAGGCCGCTGCCGCGCAAGCTCACGCTCCAGCTATCCGGGAGCACCGACAACTCGAGTTGAAGAAGCTTGCGGATGCCGGTCTCGACAAGCGCCCGGTCGAAGCCGTGCATGACGGCAGGCTCCATCAAAGGGTACCAGAGCGCGAACACGCCGCTTGCCCAGCGGCGGTGCGCTGTGATCAAACCCTGCGCGAGCCTGGCATATTCCCCGGACCGATCGAACGACGAGTCGACCAGCACCAGTCCGCGCCGTTCCATCGGCGGCAAGAACGCCTTCAACGCCTGGTAGCCGTCCTCGAGGTGCACGTGGACCTGGCGGTCGCTCCGGAACAGGGTGATGAGGGCCCTGCAGTCGTCCCGGTTCAGCTCGGTCAAGACCATTCGATCCCCGGGTCGCAGCAGCCGCCGCGCGATGCACGGGGAGCCCGGGTAGAAACGCAGCGCTTCACCCCTATTCTCCGCTCGCACCGCCTCCAGGTACGGTTGCAGCACCTCCGGTACGTCCGTACGGCGCCACAGGCGCGCGATGCCTTCCTCGTGCTCGGCATTCTTCACCGCCCATGGATGCTGCAGATCGTAGCGGCCGCTGCCGGCGTGGGTGTCGAGGTAGAAGTAGGGCTTGTCCTTGCGCCCGAGCAGGATCAGCAGGCGCGTGAGCAGCGCATGCTTGAACACGTCGGCGAAGTTACCGGCGTGGAACTGGTGGCGGTAGGCGAGCATGTGAGCCTGATCGGCGACTCCGGATATGGGGTCGTTGCAACCGGTTGTCGAGTTGGCGTCGATCTCCCCGACACGCTGCGCGCCTCTCGGCTATAGCCTGTCGTACTTCGTCGCCTTGCCGCGCGCCTTTTCCACCGGGTATTTGAGCGCATTGAGCTCGAGCTTCCGTTCGGCGGACGCCAAGGCGTCGACCCCGAGCTTGTCGCACAGCCGAAACAGGAACAGCAGGACATCGGCGATCTCCAGCTCCACTTCGGCGAGCGTCTCGGCAGGCAAGCACGCGCTTTGTTCCGGTGTGAGCCATTGGAAATGCTCGACCACCTCCCCGGCTTCAGCGACCAGCGCCATAGCGAGATTCTTGGGCGTGTGGAACTGATCCCAGTCACGCTCCGCCACGAACTGTCGCAGCCGCTCCCGCACCCGCTCGAACCGGTCCGTCGTGTCCACTTCGGTCTCTCCAAACGATGCACCGCCGCCGGCCGCGTAGTCTGCGATCCACGTTACCTCTGCGGCGGCGCTAGGCAACATCGGCGCGAGCTGGTCTCAGCCTTCACGGGAGTCGAGCCCCCTCGAGGCCTGCAACTGGATTCGCAAGGATGATCGTAACGCGGCGCCGGCGTCAATGCGGAGACGCCGGAAACCGCGCTCCGATGGAACAGCGCGGTACGGTCTTCGCGGGATGTCCGCCGACGCTGGCGGCGCGGTTAGCGCCCCAGGTCCCCAACGAAAGCGTTGCGAATCGAGACGCCGAGGTCAGGTTGATCGGTAAAGAACCCGTCCATCCCGGTGGCGAGATATGCGCGTAACTCGGCCTCCAGATCCCCTCGGACTGTGGGATTGCTGCCACTCTGGAGGTCGACCGGCAAGAAAGCGTTTTCCGCGCGGAATGTCCAGCCGTGGACCAGCAGGCCGGCCGCGTGGGCATCCGCCACGAGGCGCGTCGCGGAACCCAGGCGGCCTTGCGTGCGCGGAATGATCAACTCCTTGTCCGCGCCCACGCCTTTTGCGTACCCCGCGGTCTCGGAGAGGCCGGCCGGGGTGAGCAGATCGGCGTAGCTCCGCGGATCCCGGCACAGCACGAAGTCGTAGGGCTTGCCCTCGCTCACCAACTGCAGCAGCGGCAGCTCGGTCATGCCCCGCAGCCGTTTGAGGTTGCCGACTTCGAACGACTGGATGAACACCGGCGCGTCGGCACCGCGATACCCGTGCGCGTGCAGCGTGCGCACCAGGTCCTCCTCCATCGGTAACCCCAGCGCCTGAAAGTAGCTGGGGTGCTTGGTCTCGGGATAGACGCCGAGTGCACTGGGCGCCGACCGTGCCAGGCGAGCTGCCGATGCCTTACGCTGGGCGTCCAACGAGCGCACGAACAGCAGGATCTCCTCCAACGTCGGGATCTCGAACATCCGGTCGAAGCGGGTGTTCCCGGGCCGCAGCCCGGGGAGCCGCTCGATCGCCCGCAGCGTCTTCAGCTCGCGGAGCGTGAAGTCCTCCGTGAACCAGCCTGTGACCTCGACGCCATCGATGCTCTTCGTAGCGTGACGGGATGCGAACTCCGGATGCTTCGCGACGTCCGTCGTGCCCGAGATCTCGTTCTCGTGGCGTGCGACCAGGACGCCGTCCCGTGTCATGACCAAGTCCGGCTCGATGTAATCGGCCCCCTGCTCCGCAGCGAGGAAGTACGACGCGAGCGTGTGCTCCGGCACATAGCCGCACGCGCCGCGATGGCCGATCACGATCGGGCGCGATTTCGGGCGTGACAAGAGATCTCGCATACCCGGCGGATCAGGCGCTTCGCTCTCCGCGACAACCACGCATGGAGCAGATCCACTCGCCTGCCGCGCCGTCGCCGCTCCCCTCCACCCGAATGAGGGGGCTGGCGCAGATCGGGCACTGCGCAATGCGCGCCAGCGGCGTACCGAAATACGGTTCCCGGCGCTCGAGCTCGGCATGCCGGCCCGACCGGGTAGCGCGGCTGCGATCCACGAGCTCGACCAAAGCGGGTCCTTCGATCAAGCCGATCCGGGTGTGCGCGGCACGAAGGCGCGCGGCCGGCGTAAAGACGCCGCAAGTCACCAGCAGCCCGCCGTCGCTGCCCTCGTCATGCAACGCTCGGCTCAGATCCAGCACCGAGTTCTCGTCTACGTGCGCCTGGTTCCAGGCGAGGCAATGCACCAGGAACGTTCGACCCGCCTTGGTGAGGACCAAGCGTACACCTCCGCGGCGCGCAGCCGGGCCCGGTCTGCCGACGGCATATCCATGGGACCGGAACGCGTGCGCGAGGCGTCGCAAGAACTCGCCTTCGGAGACCGCGCGGATCGTGGCAAGGCGCGAGCTCGGTCGCTGCCGACGGCGTCGCCGGCGCGACACCAGCGCCATCAGCAAGAGAGCGGAGATCCCTGCGCCGACGACCCAGAGCGCCGCGCTCGGCAGCCCGCCACGGAGCTGCGCGGCGGCGCAGTCCAGGGGCAGCAGCAAGAGCATCGCCAAACCGGGCCAGATCCAGGCGAAGCCCGGCCGCTCGGCCATCGGCTTCCCGGCGAACGCACGTGCTGCTGCGTCCCGGCGGTCGACTTCGGCGCGGCCTGCGACCGCAGTGCATGGAGGGTAGCGGTGGAAGGCCGAAAGCCCTATCCTTCGCTCGCGAAGCATCGGGTGATGGCCCCACGGCAGGGGCCGCTCCCGGTGTACGAGAACCGCGGCAACCCACATCGCAATGAGTCCCGCTTGGCTGAAGGCCATACCCTGGTCGACGATCATGTCCAATGCGCCGCTCATCGTCGACGGCGCGAAAAAGCTAGCGTCGCTCGTCAAAGCCAAGCCGGCAGACGCGGAGCGCGCCGGAGCGACGTCCGCCGACGCGGGGGATCTCGCCCGACTGCAGGATCTGGAACGGCGCCAGGCGGAGGCGGCGGAACTGTTGCGCTCGCTGGCGCAGACCAACGCGCAACTCACGCAAGCCTTGGGCGCGCTGCGTGTCCGTGCCATGCTGAGCCTTTGGGTAAGCGTGATCGCACTGGCCGTTGCGCTTGCGCTCGCGGCATGGCTGGCGTTGCGCTGAGCACCGGCACGCGCCCGCAGGCGCGGGCGACGCTGCGGCAAGCCTGAATAGCTGCTTTCGCGATGCGGGCTACCAGCCTGCATCCAAAGCTCTATCGCGTTTGTATTCTGGCGACAGCGTGAAGCTTCGCGCGGCGATCCAGACGCTGGTGCGTCCGGGTCGCCGCCACGGAAATCTGGCAGGGGAGGAGGGATTCGAACCCACGATCTCCTGGTTCAGAGCCAGGCGCCTTAGACCAGCTTGGCCACTCCCCAGTTGTTGTGCGTCGAGATCCCACGCGGACATGCATTGCTCGGCGGGGTCACGAACGGGCTTCATTCTACGCGCCTTCCCCGCCGATTACACGCCCGCCGGCCCTAGCCCATGCTCCGATAACGGCCGGCGGGCGCAGAGCTTTAATGGCCACCGCGAGCTCAAGTACCGGGGCTCGGAGGTACAAAGCCATGGCGCAGCGTGTTCTCGCTGACGACACGAGTCCAGAGAAATTGCTTGAGGTAGTCGGGGCCGCCGGCTTGGACGCCGGTCCCCGACATCGCGATTCCACCGAACGGCTGGGCACTGACGAGGGCGCCCGTGATGCGCCGGTTGATGTAGAGATTCCCCACCCGGAAACGGCGCCGCGCCAGATCGATATGCTCGGGCAGGCGCGAGAAGACTCCGCCGGTAAGCGCGAACTCGCTATCGAGCGCCATGTCGAGCGCCTGCGCGAAGCTCTCCGCGCACAGGATCGAGAGCACGGGTCCGAAGATCTCTTCGCGCGCAAGACGATGACGTGGCAGGATGCCGGTGAAGATCGCCGGGGCGACATAGTGCCCGCTCTGCGGGACCCGGCCGCGATAGTGGAGCTTGCCTTCGCTCTTTCCCAGCTCGATGTAGCGCTCGATCCGCTCGCGCGCCTGCTCGCTGATCACCGGCCCGAAGACATATTGCGGGTCCTCCGGCGGCCCATAGGGATAGCAGTCCAGCGCATCCGCCAGGCGCGACGCGAAACGATCGTGCACGGACTCGAGCGCGATCACGCGTGAGGCGGCCGAGCACTTCTGACCTTGAAAACCGAACGCCGAGTGCAGGGTATGCAGCACGGCCTCGTCGAGATCGGCGTCCGCGTCCACGATGATGGCATTCTTGCCGCCCATCTCGCACACCACCCGCTTCACTTGGCGCTGACCGGACACGACGCGACCGGCGCGCTCCAGGATCGCGAGCCCCACCTCGCGGGATCCGGTGAACGCGATGAGGCCGACGTCCGGATGCTCCACCAGATGGCGTCCGACAGTCTCGCCCTCGCCCGGCAGGAATTGGCAGACCGCGGGCGGAACTCCCGCCTCGAGCAGGATCCCGTGCAGCTCTGCCGCGATCAGCATCGCCTGTTCGGCGGGCTTGAGAATCACGGGATTGCCGGCGACGAGCGCCGCGGATGCCATCCCGGTCAGAATCGCGAGCGGGAAATTCCACGGTGCGATGATCGCAGCGACGCCGCGCGGCTCGTACGTGAGGTCATTGCGCTCGCCGGGAAAACCTGCGGTCGGGCGCCAGCCATCCAAAGCTTCCATCTGTTGCGCGTAGAAACGCAGGTAGTCGACGGCTTCGGCCACGTCGGCATCGGCTTCGCGCCAGTTCTTGCCGACTTCGAGCACTTCCAGCGCAGCGAGCCGCTCGCGGCGCGCCAGCATCAGATCGGCCGCGCGCCGGCACACCTCGACGCGGCGCTCGACGGCGACCTCGCGCCAGGACTCGAACGCTCCGACGGCATTGGCGACCGCTCGGTCCGCGTGGGCTACGCCCGCCATCTCCACTACGCCTAGCGTCTCGTCTCGCGATGCGGGGTTCGTGCACACGTGGTGGCCGGCGGCCCGCTCCGTCGTGCCGTCGACGTTCAGGCGCAGCGTGGATCCCAAGCGGCTTCTCACCGCATCCAGCGCATGGCGAAACGCGGCCGCCGACTTCGGGTCGCTGAAGTCGATCAGCGGGAGGTTGCGAAATCCTGTCGCCCGGGCTTCCGTTTGCATTGGAGCGGGATGGGGCGCCGCCAGCAAGTCGGTGAGCGGGCGGCGTTCGGCATAAGTCTGACGCAGGATCGAATTGTTCGCGGTGTTTTCCATCAGTCGGCGGATCAGATAGGCGATTCCCGCGAGCAGGTCGCCCACGGGCACGTACACGCGAAGCTGGATCCCTTCGCTCGCCACGGCCTTGGAGAGCGGGTCGGCCATGCCCAGCAGCATCTGCACCTCCCACGCATCGCGGCGCAGCCCACGCATGCGGGCGGCGGCGATGGCGTGCGACAGGCTGCGCAGATTGTGTCCGGCAATGGCGGGATAGATGACATCCGGGTGGTCGAACAGCCGCGCGGTCAGCAGCTCGTACTGCTGATCGGTCTGCGCCTTATCGAGGAACACGGGAACGGGCCAGTTACGCTGCTCGGCCAACGCGACCTCCGTGTCCCAGTAGGCGCCCTTGACGAGCCGCACCCCGATCCTGCGCCTGCGAGTGCGCGCGAACTCAATGACTCGCTCGACGTGAACCAGTGCGTCCGGCGCGTACGCCTGCAGCGCGATTCCGGGCAGCCACCCCGCGTGCGGGAACTGCTCCAGCACCTCGAAAAAGGTGTCCAGGATCAGCCCTTTCAGCTCGTGCTGCTCCATGTCGACTGTAACGTTCGCCTTCAGCTCCACGGCGCGCGTCAGAAACCAATTCAGCCGCGCCAAGGCGCGACGGCATGATCCAGAGCGATCGAGCGGATCGAAGCGGGCCGTCAGTGCGCTGAGCTTCACGGAGATCGCCGGGGGTTCGCTCGACTCCCGCGCCAGCAGCTCGAAAAGCTCGAGGTTGCGCTGCAGGTAGCGCTCTGCCTCCTGATCGGTGAGCACCGCTTCGCCCACCGCATCGAACGTGGCGGTTGCCGGAAGCCGTGCCAGTCGGCGCAGCACGCGGCGGATCGCGCTCGGCTGCGGTTCGATGAGAAACTCGCGCGCGACGCGCTTGACGGATGCGCGCACCGCGCCCGCCAATGCGGGGTGTGATCCCAGCCGCAGCACGCGCCCCCACAGCCCGCCTAACTCGTAAGCCCCGAGATAGGCCCGGAAGTGGCCTGCAACTTCGGCCGCGCTGCCCAGCTGGGGCAGTGTGTCGATGAAATGAAACAGCGCGGATCGCAGCCGCTCATCGGATAGCGCACGCGCCGCCAAGCGCCCCCGCAGGCCGCGGGCATCGAACAGCGACGGGTTCGCTCGAAGCGCACGCTCATGGAGCGAGCGACCGATCTCCGCGATCGACCCCTCCAACCCGTGCAAGACGCTGGGTCCGCCCATCTGCTCACCTCCAACCGCCTGTTGCCAGTGTAGAAACCTAGGACTGCGCGGCGACGCAGCAGGTTCTTTGGGAAGCCGGCCGACGGCACGGATCGCCGCAACCGTCTGCTTCCCAGCCCGATACACGCGAATACTCAGCGCTCCATCGGCTGCAAACGGCCGGGCTTCAGGGGTGATTGCATGTTCGCGCTGCGACGGGTGGCCGAGTCAGGACGGGCATGTTCCTTGCCGACCCGAGGTACGCCCGCTGTAAATCCGCCTGATGAAATCCGCGTCGTCACGATTCGCATTGCAGGCCAAACACATGCTGCTTGGCGCACTGGCCGTTGCCCTTCTGGCCAGCGCATCGGCGCACGCCGCGCAAAGCCTGACGCTGAAGCCCATGGTGTTGCGCGACCCCGCGACCGGCAATCAGCCTGCGATCCGCCTCGTCGTTCCCGCTGGTTGGGCGTCCGAAGGCGGCGTGCTGTGGCGTCCCGAGATGTCCAACGTGGCCACCATCGACCTGCGCGCCTGGAACCCGGAAGGCGGCGAGTCGCTGGAGGTGATGCCGATCGAGCCGTTCGTGTGGAGCAACGGCGGGATCCCGAACGTGACTGTGGGCAGCGTCTTCTTGGGCAGCCGAGTGCTGCCGGTGATCAGCGATCCGGCGGCGTTCATCGAAGAGCTGGCCCCACAGTTGCGGCCGCGGCTGCGCCACGCGGAGGTGGTGGAGCGGATCGCGCTGCCGCGTGCAGCGAGGGCAGTGGAGCAAGGCACGAGCACACTGGGCAGAACGCTGCGGGCGCGCGCTGCACGCGTGCGCTTCGAGTATCGGGAAGCGGGCGTGGTCATGCAGGAGGACGTGTACTGCGCCCTGCTCTTCGCTGAGTCGCGCACGGCGCCGGCCACGGTGTATTGGAGCCCCGAGCGGCTCTACTCCTTTCGAGCCCGCAAAGGGCATCTCGAAAGGGCGGCCCCGCTCCTGCACACGATCCTGTCTTCGGTCCGTTACGATCCGGTGTGGTTCAACCGCTACTTCCGGGCCCGGCTGTTCTGGGGCCAGACGCGGCTCAAGCCACTGCACAACCCGGCCGAGTTGACGCGGTATCTCTCCGCGCTCAGCGATGAAGCGACGCCAGCCGCGACGCAGGCGTACCGGCGCAAGCTCTCCGCGGACGCTCGTGCGCTGCGGGGTTTCGGCGGGTATGTGCGCGGCCTGCAGCTCTACCGCAATCCGATCGATCCGCACGAGGTGCAGCTGCCCGCCGGCTATAGCCAGGCGTGGGAATCGGCGAGCGGGAGCTATTTCCTGTCTCAGAATCCGACCGTCAGCCCGCGCGGAGCCGGTGCCACGGTCTGGGAGCAGCTCGAGCGCGTCCAGTGACGCAACAGAGCCTCCGCGCCAAGCCGGGGCTTACGAGCGGATCCGCGGCGGCTGTTTGACGCCGGCAGGTTCCCGGCGACAATATCCGCTGACGCCTGGGAACCGCGTGGTTGGGCCCGGGTCCACCCCCAAGGAGACCGAAGATGACGCAACGCGATCGGCCACCGTTTCGAGCCGACCATGTAGGCAGCTTCCTGCGCCCGCCCGAGCTGCTCGAAGCCCGCGATCAGTACAAAGCCGGCAGCATCAGTCGCGAGCAGCTGCGTGCGGCCGAGGATCGATCGATCCGCGACATCGTCCGGTATCAGGAAGATCTCGGGCTGAAAGGCATCACCGACGGCGAGTTCCGGCGCACCTACTTTCATATCGACTTCCTCGAGCAGCTCGAAGGCGTCGAGGTACGGGGCGGGATCGCGGTGAAGTTCCACGGCGCGGCCGGCGACGTGGACTTCGCGCCGCCGGTCATGCAGGTGACCGGCAAGCTGCGGCATCTGAAGCCGATCCAGCTGGACGATTTCAAGTTTCTGCGCTCCGTGACGCGCGGCGTGCCCAAGGTCACGATCCCTTCGCCGACCATGCTGCACTTTCGCGGCGGGCGCGAAGCCATCAGCCGAGAAGCCTACCCGGACCTAGAGCAGTTCTATGCGGATGTCGCCGCGTGTTATCGCGCCGAGCTGCAGGCGTTGGGCGACGCCGGGCTCACCTACGTGCAGATGGACGACACCAACCTCGCATACTTGTGCGATGCGAAGATGCGCGAGGGCGCGCGGCAGCGCGGAGACGACCCGAACGAGCTGCCTCGCCGCTACGCGAAGCTGATCAACGCGGCG